>Ga0123519_10012952_pt1 | contig 12043 bp, 16 predicted proteins | sample YelNatPaOPRAMG02_FD_87396 | JGI IMG/M metagenome (GOLD analysis project Ga0123519, IMG submission 87396) | Hot spring microbial communities from Yellowstone National Park - Yellowstone National Park OP-RAMG-02 (version 2) | ecosystem: Environmental > Aquatic > Thermal springs > Hot (42-90C) ... | reverse complement strand
ACAGAACCCACATTGTATAGCCCCCTGTTCAATAAAAGATCTCTGTAAGGGATGGAGGGATTCCCTGCTTCCGATTCCTTCCACTGTCTCAACCCGCTTCCCTTCAACTTTGGGAACTAAAATAAGACAGGCGTTGACGGGTAATCCATCCAGCAAGACCGTGCAGGCTCCACATTCTCCAATCCCGCAGCCCTCTTTGGTACCTGTGAGCCCAAGTTTCTCCCGAAGAAGTCTAAGAAGGGTCCAATAAGGAGGAGCCTCTACCTCAATCTCTTTCCCATTAAGAACGAACCGAACCATCTAAACCCACCTCGCCACAACGGTCTTTTCATCCATAAACATTCTCATGGAGGCCATTCGAGATTTGGCTGTTCCCACAAAAGACTCTCTTCTTGATCCAAGGGGAAAGAAGGCATAGGGTTGGGCCACCCCCACATTGACCCCTACATTGCCCACATTGACTTCTCGAATAAATTTTCTTGCATTCCTTCCATCTCGGGTCATGATACAGGCCGTATGGCCTAAATTCGTTTTTGTGTTAATCCATTCGATCGCCTGATCAAGGCTTTCTCCCCTTATTAAGGCAGCCACAGGACCAAAGGCCTCTTCTTTGGCCATGGACATCTCTACGTGGACTTCTTCAAGGATGGTGGGACCCAAGAAATAACCCTTCGGATACTCTTTGACCTTTACCCCCCTCCCATCCAGGACAATCTTGGCTCCCTCCTTTATAGACTTCTCAATCCACTCTATGACCTTCTCTTTTCCTGCCTGTGTCGTCATAGGCCCTAATTCTGTCTCTGTATCCAGTCCGTATCCCAATTTCATCCGTGAAGCTGCCTCCTTGAAACGTCTTTTCACTTCATCATAAATTGGCCCAATGATGACTACATTGTCGACCCCCAAGCATCGTTGTCCTGACATCCCAAAGCAGGCTCGTAGGAGCCATTGAATCCCTTGCTCGAGATCCGCATCTGGCATGATGACCACATGGTTCTTTCCATTCCCATTGATAGAAGAAGTTTTTTTGAGTCTTCCGCAAATCTCAAAAAGTTCATGTCCAGCTCGATTCGACCCAATAAAGCCTACCCCCTTGACCTCCGGTTGTGAAAGGATATCTTTATTAATCGTCCTTCCTCCATGAATGAGATTTAGAACCCCTGGAGGAAACCCTGCTTCCTGGGCAACCTTAGTAATCGCTTCGGAGGCCACTGGACATTGTCTGCTTGGACTGATGACCATGGTGCAACCTGCGGCTAACCCGTAAGGGACAAAAGAGGACCAGGCATGCATGGGGATATTTCCAGGTGTAATGATTAGAAACACGCCCAAGGGTTCCCAAATGAGATATTGATCGATTCCATCGGCTACCTGGTCCATATGTTCGTTTCTCTGAGCCAACCCATAAAGAGCAGAGCAGGCAGATTCAATATTCTCAATCACCCTCCGAACAGAACCCCTTGCTTCTTCGATCGTTCTTCCATGATCCTGAACAAGAATCCGGGAGAGCTCCTCAAAATGTTCTTCAAACTTTGCCCTCATATTAAATAGAAGGCGAGCTCGATCTCTGAGGGGAACCTCCCTCCATTCTTTGAAGGCTCTTTGGGCCGCTTCTACAGCTACTCTTGCCTCTTCCTTCGTCGCTTCTGGAAATTCCGAAATGACTTCATCGGTAGCGGGATTGGTATTGACGTCGATGAGGGTGGATTTCGATTCTATCCATTCCCCGTTAATCAAAAACCTTTGCTTGCCATAATGTTTTTTTACTTCAGGCAGTAGGGCCATCTCTCCTCCTTCTCTTTGATTTACCTTCCCATCATGCTGGGCAAAAAAAGGGCTATTTGGGGGAAAATGGTTATTAAAATTATTACCGCAATCATTGAAAAAAGAAAAGGCATCGCTCCCCGGAAGATGGTTTCCATGGGAACATCTTTTACGACTCCAGCAAGGGTATAGACGTTCAATCCTACGGGGGGGGTGATCAATCCTGCCTCCATCATGATGACACAGATTACCCCGAACCAGATGGGATCAAAGCCAAGCGTCTTTATCACGGGAAAGATCACAGGCATGGTCAGAACCATCATGGAAATAGCATCTAAGAAGCAACCCATAAATAGATAAATCAGTACTATGAGGGAAAGGATGAAATATCGAGAGACCTCGAGACTCGCCATCCAGTTTGAGACAACCATCGGAATGGTTGAGAGGGCAAGGAAGTAACTAAAGACATTGGCTCCAGCAACCAAAAAGAGGACAAGGACAGAAATTCTTGTGGCCTCCAATAAGGAAGTAGTAAGAGTTTTTAGAGTCAATTTTCCCTTTAAAAGAATGATGACAAAGAGGGCGGTTGCCCCGATTGCCCCTGCTTCTGTAGGATTGATAAAGCCGAGATATATTCCTCCCATAACAATGAGAAAAACCAGAAGGGTCTCCCATATTCCGGAAAGGGCAAGAATCTTTTCCTTCAAACTGATCTCCCCTGGAGTGGCTGGAGCTAAATGAGGGTTAAGTTTGACTTGGAATACAATGATGAGAATAAAGGCCAAAGAAAGAAGGATTCCTGGAAAGATACCTGAGATTAAAAGCTTTCCGATGGACTGTTCGGTCAGCATCCCATAGACCACAAACCCTAAAGAGGGGGGAATGAGAAAGCTAAGGGTTCCTCCTGCAGCAACCACTCCGACTGCCAATTTGGGAGCATAGCGAAATCGTCTCATCTCTGGAATGGCGATGGTTCCCATGGCTGCAGAGGCGGCTACAGAAGAGCCACTGAGGGCTGCAAAGAAGGCACAGGCAGCAATGGTTGCAATCCCTAATCCGCCAGGCCATTTTCGAAACCACTTATCAAAGGACTCATAGAGTTCACGGGTAATCCCTGCACCCCCTGCAAATCCGCCCATCAGGATAAAGAGGGGGATAATTGTATAGGGATAATGGGAAGCCGTCTCGTAAAGGGTCTTGGCCACAACAGGCATGGCGGCATGGATGGAGGTTAAATAACTGATGCCTAAAAATCCCACAAACATCATGACAAAGGCAATGGGCATTCCAAGAAAGAGCAAGAAGACCAGCACCCCACTGCCAATGATTCCAATGGTAATAGGACTCACCCTTCACCTCTTTTTAACTTTATAATAAAATCGATAAGATCCATCATCAGTTCAAGCCAGAGCAAAAAACCTCCAATGGCTACAAGGAGTCGAAAAGGAGATTGAGGAATTCTCAACATGTCTGAGACCGTTCGTTCTCTAATTCCTTCGACCCATCCCTGCCAGACCAGAATGGCGATAATAAAGAGACTGAGGAGAGTCGTAATGATCTTGCAAAGGGTTCGAATTCGGGGAGATAACCGATTAATAATGAAATCAACCCCTACATGCCCTTTCACCTGTTGGGTATAAGCAGCCCCTAAAAGAATGAAAACCGCCAACATATATTCTGATAATTCGAAGGTCCCAGGGATGGTTTTGGAAAGGAATTTTCTCCCCAAAACATCCCCTGTAGTTAACAACATCAATGGAAGGAGAAGAAACATCCCGGCCATACACACATATAGATTAAATCGTTGGATCAGTTTCTTCATCTTGGTGGCCAATTCACTTTAGGGTGAGTAAAATTTCACAATTAAACCCAAATTGAAGGGGCGACTCATATCGCCCCTCCTTTGGCGAAAAATTCTATTTCGTCCATTCCTTTGGAAAAGCAACGACCTTCACACCCCTCTTCTCGCATTCTTGGTTGAACATCTTGACGGTCTCTTTTGCAGGAAGTCCTTTACTTTCCAAACTGGCTACCCATTTCCTTGTCTCCTCTCTGAATCCTTCGTACCATCTCTCTGCTTCCTCTGCTGGAAGAGTATAAAGATTGACCCCTTTATCTGCAATTTCTTTCATCATTACCTTATAGACCTCTCGAGTCAGCCCTCCTGTAGTTCTAAAAGGATTACGTCCTAACGATTCTATAATTGCCTTATGTTCCTCAGGCAACTTTTTCCAGCTCTCCATATTCATCACTACACCTTCGGTGACACATCCAAATGTAGCAATCACCCCATGTTTCACGACCTCCTGGAGTTTAAAACTCAGGAGTATAGGTGGGCATGTTACAAGGCCATCTATGGTCCCTGTTTCCATAGCTAAATAGACATCTCCCAGAGGCATGAAAATAGGCTCTGCGCCTAATGATTTGATATAATTGGTTTGATGTCCTCCTGGGGTTCTTATCTTCAGTCCCTTAGTATCTGCTAATGAACGGATGGGTTTTTTTGTCCATAGAAAGGATTGGATGCAACCATTCAATTCGATCATTTTCACATCTTTGAATTCTCTATGAAGCATTCTTTCGTACATTGCATTACCGATATCGACAGCGAGGTCTTTTCCATCCACCCAAGCGGCCAATGAGAGAACATCCGAAAGTGGAAAACGTCCCGGTGTCCAGGTGGCAGTGAAGTATCCCATATCTGAAAGTCCTTTGGCCACAATATCGAAGTGTTCAGGCCCTTTTCCTAAGGCTGCACCTGCATACATCGTGTATGAAATTTTTCCACCACTTTTCTTTTTCATCTCCTCAAGCATAGGTTCCCAAACCGTCTTTACCTCTCGACCCGCAGGTGCATGCCAGGTGCTAAAACGGATATGTGTGGTCTGGGCAAAGGAGAGTTCATAAATACCAGCCCCCATTCCCAAAGCCATACCCCCAATAATCGAACCCTTTAAAAAACTCCTTCTCGTTAGTCCCTCACACATTTTTTATTCCTCCTTTCTTCGTCTCCCTAATGGGAGAGAATATAGAATCCCTAATAAGAACGGGCTGCTTCTTAAAAATACTCAATTTAAAAAAAATTTTCAACAACATTTATCGATACACGTAATCCCTCACTGAAGGGTGTGGAAATCTATGAGTGATGGATTGCCGATACACTATTGGTCAATGATTCTCCGTGAATTGGCTTTAGAATCGGATTTTTGATCTCTATATCTCATCTGGTCAGGGTGAGTAACTTTATCCCCTTAATCTCTTTGAATGTCGCCCCTTCACTGATAGATCGAATCACTTGGTCTGTGTCGATGACTTTTGAGCCACAGATGGCATTTATCCCATGGTCAAACAGAACAGGAGAGAGAGGGGAAGTGGGGCCAATCAAAACAACGAAAGCCTTTCTACAGAGAGCAAGGAGTCCCTCCAATGTATGATTGATAAAGGTGGTCCCTGTAATTCCCACTACCTCACACTGAGGCAATATTCGGTCTGCCTCACTTGCAGGTAAGTCCCCTGCCCGTACTCTCTGTTCAAGAACCCATAAGTTTTTTATTCTTTCTCTTAATTTCATCATCCATGGAAAGTGGCCCACAATCGCCACATTCTTTCCCTCTCCCTTTTCGAGAATAATCTCAAAAGCATTTTTCTCCACACATGATGATTCCTCAATATCGATCAATGAATTGATCGTGGCCATCCCGATGGAAGCCTCCAATAAACTGTCTGATTTAGCATATTCGGCTAATTCTAATGCTGTCTTTTGAGTAAGGCGCCCAACCTCCCTCACACCTCGATCATGGGGAATCCCTTCATCCCTGAAAGTCGATGAAAGACCACAGTGTTTACTCACTACGGCAGTCCAAAAGACACAGGTATGGACGGCCTTAACTGGAACCTCATTTCCTCTAAGGCTCATCAGGAGGTCATCAAGTATTTTCATTCCATCACCTCAATAATAATCTCACAGTACTCATCCCCACCTTCTCTCATCCTTCTTTCCCATAAGATTCACTTATGGCTCTGATGGAGGTTCCTAATAACATCGAAAGGGCAGCCCGGGATCGTTTCCATTTCTCCTCTACGGATAATTCCATCGATTATCCTCCTTTCTCTCTATAGATTGGTTTGGATCTTCTAATTAAAAAATTTTCCTCAATCTTCGATGAGTTGAATCGGATCCCCGATTTTTACCTCCCCGCTTTCTATAACCTTACAAAAAATACCCTCCTTAGGTAAGATAGAATATCCCCGATAATGGTAGGTGTGGGCTTGGGAGGGGTCCTTTCCAATCTGAATGACTTCGAGCTTTGCCTCACCCACCTTCAAACGGGCACCTATGGGAAGATGGGTTAACTCAATTCCTTCAGTGGTGATATTCTCTGCAAAACATCCAGGCCCTGCCGAAATGGCCTTCTCTTTACAAAGTTTCTGGATACTCTCAATGGCAAGAAGGCTTACCTCCTTCTCTGTCCCTGCATGAGAATCACCCACTAATCCAACACCTTTTTGTAGAAGACCTTGTCCAACATTCCTCTTTGGTTCAGTTCGTTTTTGACTTAGGCAGACCCCAATGACCTTTCCTTCCATTAGGTCTCCTTAGATCGATTAAAAAAGAAAGGTTATTTTCCTTTCCATTGAGGCTTCCGTTTTTCTATGAAGGCTTGAACTCCCTCATGGGCATCTTCCGTAGTGCATAACCTGGCCATGACTTCCCGATGAAGCGCGAACCTCTGTCGAAATGGAAGATCGATCATTTCGTAGTAGAAATGTTTTCCCATCTGGAGGGCCAGAGGGCTTTTAGAGATGAGTTTTTTGGCAAACACAAGAGTTTCTTCTTCTAGCATTTCAGGGGGAACAACTCTATTCACCAACCCCAAACGTTCTGCTTCTTTGGCATCGATCATCTCTCCGCTCAAAAGCATCTCCAAAGTTTTTTTCTTACCGAGACCATAACTCATGGGAATGATCGGCCCCGTACAGAGCAATCCAACGTTGATCGCGGTGGTCCCAAGTTTGGCATCCTCTGCCATGATGGCAAAATCCGCAGCGGCTACCAATCCTGCACCATTAGCCACGGCATATCCGTGGACCATGGCAATCACAGGTTTTACCATCGAGGCGATAGTCAGGTGCATCTGATCCATGAGGGCAAGCCATTGAGGATATTCAGAAGGGGGTTTCTCCAGAAACTCATTCACATCGATTCCCGTTGAAAAAACTTTGCCTGCTCCTTTAATGATCACGACCCGGACTTCGATCTCCTCATCCAATTGTTTTAAAGCGAGATTAAGCTCTTCAGCCATTTGGCTATTAAAGGTATTGAACTTTTGTGGACGATTGAGCGTAATGATACCAATTGGGTCTCTTTTTTCGATTAGAATTGTTTTAAAAGACATCACCCTTCTCCTGTTTTTATTTATTAAAAATTGGAATAGAGGCGATCCCCTGAAGCACTTTTTCTCCCAGATGTAAGATGGAAACTGGGTATCCCCTTTAAATCACCCTGAATTCTCAGCTCTTGTCGCCCTGGACTCTTTCCTCACGGAGTTTCTTTCCGGCTTGCTCGGCTGCAATTAAAATCGGATCTAAAGGGGCAGAAAAAGGAGGGGCATAAGCAAAATCGAGCCTCGAAATTTCATCGATCGTCATTTTTTGATGGAGAGCCACTGCTAATGTGTTAATCCTCCTCGCCACTCCCTCCTTCCCCACCATCTGAGCCCCTAATAATCTTCCATTCCTCTGATCAAAGATTAACTTAATAAGCATTCTCTTTGATCCAGGCATATATCCCACCTTTGATTCAGCCTCAATTATCTGGGACTCCACCTCGAAACCGTATCGCTTGGCAACCTGAAAGCCTAAACCTGTAAAGGCGACCTCCAGTTCAAATACTTTGAAAGCAGCCGATCCCACCACTCCATGAAAGGTCGCCTTACCCCCAGCAGCATTTTCACCCGCGACCCTTCCTTGTTTATTGGCAATATCTCCCAATGGAGTATGGACCCAATCTTGACTGATGAGATTAAAGACTTCACAACAATCTCCTGCCGTATAGACATCTCTAAGATTTGTCTTTTGTGAAAAATCCGTCCTTATTGCTCCTGTCTTTCCAAGCTCAATCCCTGCCTCTCGGGCAATTTCAACATTAGGCACTACACCGACAGCCATCAGGACCATATCCGTAGAATACTCTCCTTTTGTGGTTTCAACAGACGTCACTTCTCCATGATTATTTAGATGAAAGGCTACGGGTTCTTGGTTGGGGAGGAAGTGGACTCCGTTTTCTTGAAGTTCTTTCAATATCTTTTCTGAGATCTCTCTTTCAAGATTTCCAGCCGGTAAGTCTCTCCGACAGAATAAAAATGTTTCTATTCCTCTCGATCTGAAGGCCTCGCACATCTCAAGGCCAATAAACCCTCCTCCAAGGATAGAAACCCGTTTAGGTCCTGTTTCATCGATATAGGTTTTGATACGGATTCCATCCTGAAGATCCTTCAGGGTGAAAATGTTCATGGCATGGCTTCCAGGAAGGTCGAGACGTCTGGATCGGGCACCCGTGGCAATGACGAGTTTGTCGTAAGAAAACCATTGCGTTTCGGATTGGGATAGGTCAATGACTTCAATTCTTTTCTCTTGCGGATCAATTTTAGTCACCCGATGTTCTATCAGGACATCGATATCCTGCATCTCTTTAAATTGTTGTGGAGTTCGAACTACCAATTTTTTTTGATCTTTGATTACATCACCGATGTAATAAGGAGTTTCTCAGGATCCATAAGATATAAATCTTCCCTGCTCGAACATGGTCACTTCCAGCTCAGGATTAACTCGTTTGGCTCGGGCCGCTGCACTGGGGCCTGCTGCTGAACCTCCAATAATAAGAAGTTTCTCTTTTCTTGGCATATTCCACTCCTTCCCTTTAAACTTTATGATTATTCAAACCTCTCCCCTCCGGGGAGAGAGAAAGGGTGAGGTATCCTTTTCCCTTCCCCTCTTCTTAATTTTAATATGTACGAAAAGAAGAGAGGAAGGAAAATCATTAAAAAGCCATCTCTGGTTTCCAGACCTTCCATACCTTCCCTGCTAAGTCAGGACCAGGTTTCAAGGTTGGTTTTCCTGGCTGCCAACCAGAAGGCATGACCTCTCCTGTGGCACGGACATGTTGAAAGGCTTTGATCTGTCTGATCAGTTCAGTCACATTTCGGCCTACTGGTGGGGTTAATATCTCCATGGCCTGAATTACCCCATCCGGGTCAATTAAAAACCGACCCCGAATATCTACCCCTGCCTCCTCATCATATACCCCATAAACCTTGCCAATCCGGCCACCACTGTCTGAAAGCATTGGGAATGGGACTCCACCAGGAACCATTTTCGATAGCTCCTCTTCCTGCCAAATCTTATGAGTAAATCGGCTGTCCGTACTTAACGAAATCACCTCGACGCCAAGAGACTTCATTTCATTGTATTTGGCGGCAACTGCCGACAACTCTGTTGGTCAAACGAATGTGAAATCACCCGGATAAAAACAGAGAATCACCCACTTTCCCCTATAATCTGAAAGTTTAATATTTTTGAATCCTCCATCTATATAAGCACTTGCCTCGAAATCAGGGGCTGGCTTCCCAACTCGAGCTATCACTTTAAACTCCTCCTTTCCTATTGGACTTGGATAAGGGGCTTCAGTCTCAGGAACAATCGGTCCCTTTGCCGGCTCTACACATGAATCTTTAGCTTCTGCCATTGAGATTCCTCCTTTCATCCAAAATGTTAGAAATTGAAACCTTCACAAAGAGTTTTGAGAGCATCAAATTCGTCATTTCATTATGGGGTGGTAAAGGTATAACGCGTTCCCGCCGTATTAATGATAAATTGCTTGGGCATCTCCCTTTCAAACATGGTCACGGCTTCCCATCCTGTACAGTGCATGGGAATGATATAGTCTGGATTTAGAGCCTTAATATCTGCTACGGTACTTTGAATTTTGGCTATCGGAGCTCCGATTAAATGGAATCCTCCGATGACGACATGAATCTTATCGATTCCAGTTATCTTCTGAGCATGTTTTACGGTGTTGACGATTCCTGCATGGGCACAGGAAGACAAAACCACCAACCCTTTTCCTTTAACGTTAAAAACGATGGACTGCTCTCCCATGAACAGATCAAGTTCCATTTTATCTCCCCGTTTAATAAATAGAATCGGAGATCCTTTCTCATATTCTGTAACCCTTTCAATATTCCCTGTTAGATAAGCCCCAGGAACAATAGGAGTGGGTTCTTTAATCTCTATAATCTTGACCCAATCGAGTGCTTCTATCTCCTCCCGCTTCAATTGTCCCAAATCCTGCATGCCACTCGGATCATAACGCCCGGCGGGAAGATTGGCAAACCGACGATTAAAAGTTTCTTCTCCAACGTAAAGTGGTATGCCTTTCCTGATTTTCGTCCTATTATGTTTGAGGATGGCTATGAGATTTCCCCAATGGTCGAAGTGTCCATGACTGATACCCATGGCCTCTAACTGGTTCAAATCCAAGTTAAGGAGCTCTATATTCTTACTCACACCCTGGAAATCCAAACCATAATCAAACATGAAGGCATAGGATTTACCACCCATCCATGTTTCGATGTAGTAAGACAAACCGTGCTCGGCATGGAAGGACGAATCAGGACCGATCATATATCGTTTAACCATCTTAAAATCGGGAGGATATAAATTCCACCTTAAACAATCGTAGTAATTGTCTGTTATCACGGTGATCACTAATTTTTCAATCTCCGGAATTTTAATAGCACCATAAGCCACTGTAGCACCTCCTTTCAAAGCATCGCCTGCCATTAACATGGCTCCTGTTACCACCGATGTTTTTAAAAATTCCCTGCGGTTCATCTCTTTTAACATAACTCCCACCTCCTTCATGAATTAGTTTTGAGGGTTAAAGAGTAAGGCAAAAGATTTACCCCTAAGCCTGTCTATTATACCCCATGGCCACACTTGCTTCATAACCTTTACTTGAATACCATTTCAGATGATTCATCACCCCCTTTCATACACCCTGACGGATACTTTTCTTAAAAATGAATGATGAGAGGGTATAGAGTAAAAAAACGAACTCAGTCGAATTCATAAATCCAAGTAAAATTGGATGATATCATTCTTCCGTTTCGACCCTAATGACATGGCATAGACTATTTTTCTTCTATCTCTCACCGAGGAGGACAACTTTCTTTAAACCTGGGATTACTTTTTTTAGATGATATTCCAATAGTTCAATGACTATCTCTTTGGTAATACGTGTTCTATCAACATGGCATGCAGAGGGGTTTGAAAGCGGTGGGAAATACGTAAATGTCACTACTCCCTCATCGATATCCTTCAACAGAACATCGGCTCCTCCAAGACTCGGCTTTATCATGGGCAATATGTTTCTTATCTTCTCATTCAATTCCTGTCCCATTTCAACTATCACCCATAAATTTTGCTAATGTTTTTTTCTCATCTCTTATAAAGGCCTTTAAAGCATACTGATCGCCTTCAATAAACAGGCGTCCAAACACTTACCACACTCCTGACAAAAACCGGCAACGGGGTATGGGTAATCGTAGGGTTCTATTTGTTTGATGAGTTTGGTGGGGCAGGCCTCATGAGCAGAACAAATCCCCTTCGCACATTTCCGGGGATCACACCTTTTATAATCTATTGCTACTTTTATCTTTTCCTCGGGCATATTTTTTTATCATTATCTTGATCAAAATATATTTCATCACTTTCAAATGTACTTTGATCCACCACCGAGATGAGTAAATTTTAAATGTTTTCTTCGATATTTTCACCTCTTTTTAATAAGGGCCTCCCCCTTTCCATCGCGAGAGGTGATGGATGATCTAAATTCCAATTTGAGGTGCCGCCAACCCTATTCCTTTATTCGCATACATAACCCTTGCCATCCGATCAGCTATCTCTTTGGCTTTCCCATCGATGTTCTCAATGGTCTTGGCTTTCTTCATTAAAATTGGATCTGTATAAATCCGAATCTTATCCATTCTGTTTTTGCCCTCTGACGCTTCATCTGATGCGAGATCATCGACAAATTGATCCACATGAATCCTTTCATTTCCCATATCTATTCAACGATTCTCAAGCAGTTTAATGTACCGAATGGATTTTCAATAAAGGAAGAGCAGTTGGGATCATTTTGCCACTGCCCATCCACAAGGAATCGGTACTCATATCGACCCGGACCTAATGTAAGTGAAATCTTCCAAACCCCCTTTTT
>Ga0123519_10012948_pt1 | contig 12045 bp, 10 predicted proteins | sample YelNatPaOPRAMG02_FD_87396 | JGI IMG/M metagenome (GOLD analysis project Ga0123519, IMG submission 87396) | Hot spring microbial communities from Yellowstone National Park - Yellowstone National Park OP-RAMG-02 (version 2) | ecosystem: Environmental > Aquatic > Thermal springs > Hot (42-90C) ... | reverse complement strand
ACTTTCAACAAGGCCAGAAAAATTTATTGGAACCGAAAAGCAATGGGAAAAGTCAGAAGCGGTTTTAAGAAAAATCTTAAGCTCGCAAAAAATTAAATATAAAGAAAATAAAGGCGAAGGCGCTTTTTATGGTCCAAAGATTGATTTTCATATCAAAGATAGTTTGGGTAGGGAATGGCAGTTGGGGACCATCCAGCTTGATTTTGCAACCGCCGAAAGATTAGAAGTAAATTATATTGATGAAAGCGGCAAAAAGCAGCACCCGGTCATAATTCATCGAGCGATTTTAGGCTCAATTGAAAGATTTATTGCGATTTTGCTTGAGCATACAGGCGGAGTCTTACCTTTTTGGTTGGCGCCTGTTCAAGTGATGGTTTTGCCGATTTCAAAGCGTCATTACGGTTATGCAAAAGATATAAGAGATAAGATTTATGAATTAGGAATACGAGTAGAGTTAGATGAACGAAATGAAACTTTGGAGAAAAAAATTAGAGATGCGGAGGTTCAGAAAATTCCGTATATGATAATAGTGGGTGATAAAGAAGTAAAGAACAAAAAAGTGGCAGTGCGAAACCGAGAAAGGGGCGACTTAGGGCAGAAGGAATTGGTAGAATTTATAAATAAAATTGCGATAAAATAGAGTCCAGAACTAGGGCAGCGTTAAATAGTTATTAGATAGTGTAATTTTTGCCCTTTAATTTTCATTTATCATTTTGTTTAGAATCTGCCAACGGCGCTTCTTTTCTTCAGGAGGTACGTCATCTTCATACAATTTTGTTGCGGTAGTTCCGGGTCTCGGAGAATACATTGCAACATAGGCCTTGTCAAACTTCGCCATTTTACATAACTTGACAGTATTTTCAAATGCCTTTTTTGTTTCACCTGGGAAGCCGACAATGATGTCGGTGGATAATCTTAAATTATGAATCCTAGATCGTAAATCATTAACAAGTTGCAGATATTCTTTTGCCGTATAATGGCGATTCATTCTTCTGAGCACTTCGTCATCTCCGGACTGCACGGGCAGATGGATTTCTTTTAATAATTTTGGTTCTTTGGCAATTAAATCAATTAGTTCCTTCGGAAAATTCCACGGATTCGAGGTCAAAAAACCAATTTTAAAGTTCCCAGGAATTTTAATAATTTTTTTGAGTAATTCAATAAAAGGATTTTTCTTAATTCTTAATTCATAATTCTTAATTCCGTAATTATTAACATTTTGTCCTAATAAAATAATTCTTTTGGCGCCTTGTTTAACTAATTCTTTGACCTCGGCAATAATCTCTTTTTCCGGACGCGAGGCTTCTCTTCCTCTGGTGTAGGGGACAGCGCAATAAGTGCAAAAATTGTCACAGCCGGTCATTATAGGTACAAACGTTTCGTCTTTGTTTCTTAATAATGGGTAGCGTATACTATCATGCTCTATAGCGTGATAGTTTTTGATGTAAATTTGAGATAGAAGTTGAGGCAATTTTGGGAGATTCTTTATATCAAAAATTAAATCAACTTTTTTTGCTAATTTTTTCTTGTCGTGCGGCAAGATGCAGCCGGTAATGATTATTTTTTTGCCCTGCCATTTTCTTAATTTCCCATAGATTCTATCAACAGCGCTTTGTCTGACAGAACAAGCGTTGACCACAATTAAATCAGCCCGATCTTCAGGGACAGGTTTTAGACCGCAAGACTTTAAGACAGCATCAATTCTCTCGGAGTCGAAGATATTCATCTGGCAGCCGAGAGTGAAAATGAAATAGGTCATTTTAAATATTCAATCTTCAAAATCCCAATATATTTGTTATTTGGTGTTTGAGATTTCTCTCCGCTCTATGGCATTTTCTCTTGTTCTTCGCTTGGCTTTTTCTCCTCAACTATTTCCTCTCCTTCCGCTTCCTCTTCTTTCTTTTCCACTTCTTCTACTTCTTCAACCTTTTCTTCAACTGGCGCCTCCAATTCTGCTAATTCTTCCTCGCTGCGGGGCGGCGTAATTGAAGCAATAATTTCCTCTGGTTCATTCAATACCTCCACCCCTTCTGGAATATTTAAATCTGAAACCTTAATTACATCGTCAAAAGTCTTAAGCCCTGATATATCTACTTCTATTTCATGGACCAGCGCTTCGGGGAGACATTCCACTTCAACCGCATCTCTATTTGTAATCAATGTTCCATCTAATTCCTTCACAGCAGGAGATTCGCCAACAAATTTTAGAGGTATTTCTGTTCTGATTTTCTCTGTCATTTTGATTTTATAAAAATCAATATGGAGCGGTTCCAAACTAATAGGGTCTCTTTGCGGTTCACGAATCAAAACCTTTTGGGGATTCTCGTTATCCACTTTTAAGCTTACCAAACTGGAAACTCCCGCCTTTTCAAACACTTTTTCAAATTCAGTTTTATTTACCAAAAGGGGTCTGGATTTTGACTTATGGCCATACAAAATTGCGGGGATTTGCCCTTTCTTCCGTAGGGCCTTAACCTTTTTGCCGAAGACCTCGCGTGGTTGTGCGTGAAGGATTATATTTTCCATTTTTACCTCTTTCTCATCATACTAAATTTCTCTTTTTGAATCAAGTTGTTTTAGTTTTTTTATTTGGTCGCGGAGTAGGGCTGCCTTTTCAAATTCAAGATTTTGGGCGGCTAAATTCATTTGGTTGGTTAGATCTTTGATTATTCGCTTTATCTCGTCAGGCGGTATTTTTTTAATATCAAGGCTTGGGACTTCTAATGTTGGCGGGGTAGGTGCGAAAACGGCGGTAACTGCCTTTTTGATTGAGGTGGGAATAATATGATGCTTCTTGTTATATTCAATTTGTATTTTACGCCTACGCTTTGTTTCAGTAATGGCTTTTTTCATTGATGAAGAGATGGTGTCAGCATACATTATTACTTTTCCCTCAATATGTCTTGCTGCCCGTCCCATTACTTGAATCAATGCACTTTCTGAGCGGAGGAAACTTTCTTTATCAGCATCCAAAATGGCCACGAGGGAAACCTCGGGCAAATCCAAGCCTTCACGCAATAAATTAATCCCAACGACCACATCATATATTCCAGAACGCAAGTCTCTCAAAATCTCCGGCCGCTCTAAAGTATCTATTTGATGATGAAGATAGGCAACCTTTAGGCCTTGTTCGGTTAAATAATCAGTTAAATCTTCCGCCATTCTAATCGTCAATGTTGTCACCAGTGTGCGTTGTTTTTTTGCTGCCCTCTTTTTAATTTCTGAAATTAAATCATTTATTTGTCCCTCGGTTTTTCTGACTTCAATTTCAGGGTCAAGCAAGCCGGTCGGCCTAATGATTTGCTCAACTACCTGTTTGCTTTTTCTAATCTCCTCTTCGCCCGGAGTGGCTGACATAAAAATAACCTGGTTTATTTTATTTTCAAACTCGGAAAATTTCAGTGGTCGGTTATCTAAACAAGAAGGAAGGCGGAATCCAAATTCAATAAGCGTCTTTTTGCGAGCGCGGTCGCCAATAGACATGCCGCGTATCTGAGGCAAGGTGATGTGGGATTCGTCAATAACCAGCAAATAGTCGGATGGATAATAGTCAAGCAAAGTGTACGGCGGCTCGCCTGGTTTTCTGCGGTCAAAATACCGGCTATAGTTTTCAATCCCATTACAATATCCAGTTTCAAGGAGCATTTCTATATCAAAATTTGTTCTTGTCTGAAGGCGCTCAGCGTATAGTTCTTTGCCTTCCTTCTTAAATTGTGCGACACGTTTTTCTAAATCTTCCCTGATCTCGTTTATGGCCAGCCGAATACGGTCAGACGGCGTTACAAAGTGCTTGGCAGGGTAAATTTCAACCTCGTCTCGTTCTCTCACAACCTCACCGGTTAACGAATCAATTTGGGTAATTCTTTCAATTTCATCATCAAAAAATTCTATTCTATAAGTGAAATTTTCGTACGGGGGGAAAATTTCTAAGACATCGCCTCTTAGTCGCATTCTGCCACGAAAGAAATCAAAATCATTTCTTTCATATTGCAGGGCAGTGAGTTGGCGAATTAAATGGGAAATAATTCTTTTTTCGCCTTTTTGGATATTGATCTGTAAATTTTGATAATCTGCTGGCGAGCCAATGTTATAAATACAAGAGACAGAGGCAACAACAATGACATCGGGCCGGGTGAGTAGGGAGTGGGTAGTCTCGTGACGCAGGCGGTCGATTTCTTCATTAATCAAAGTGTCTTTCTCTATATAGGTATCGGTTTGAGGTATGTAGGCTTCAGGTTGATAATAATCATAATAAGAAACAAAATAATGGACAGCATTTTCAGGAAAGAATTGTTTAAACTCAGAGGCAAGCTGGGCGGCCAAAACTTTATTATGCGAAATGACTAAGGTAGGCTTTTGGACTTTTTGGATAAGATTAGCAATGACGAAAGTTTTTCCGCTGCCGGTAACGCCCAAAAGAGTTTGGTATTTGTAACCTTTATCTAGGCCTTCAGCTAGTTTTTTGATTGCCTTGGGCTGGTCTCCCTTTGGTTTGTATGGAGATTTTAGTTTGAAGCGCATCGTTATTTTATTATACTATGTTTACAAAGTCATATTTGTTGTATTTTTTAAAAACGGTGCAATATTAAAAATCGGAGGTCTAGTTCAATTATTATTGCCCGTATATCCTAGTAGCGGTTTATTTTAATAGATCTGGTCTTATTTTTTTTGTTTTTTCAATAGCCTTTTTAACTCGCCACTCGGCAATTTTTTGGTGGTCGCCAGAGAGGAGGATTTTTGGTACTTTCATTCCTTTATAATTTTCTGGTCGGGTATATTGAGGATATTCCAATAGGTGATAGGTATTAGGTTTTAGGTGATAGTTTTTTGCCAAAGTTTTATCAATTTTTACTTTAGCAAAACTTTCAATTTTTTTTGATTCTTCCTTGCCCAAAACTCCTGGGATTAAGCGGACGACGGCGTCAATAATTACCATTGCGGGCAGTTCTCCGCCTGTTAAAACATAGTCCCCAATTGATATTTTTTCGTCTACCAATTTACTCACCCGTTCATCAACGCCTTCATAATGGCCGCAGATTAAAATTAAATGTTTTTCTTTGGCTAATTTTTGGGCTATCTTTTGATTAAATGGTTTGCCAGAGGGCGTTAGAAGAATAGTTTTAGAAGTAGAGGTTTTTAGTTTATTTAAAGCGGTATCTATGACGTCTATGCGCATAATCATACCCGGGCCGCCTCCATAGGGTTTATCATCCACTGTTCCTCTTTTGTCTATTGCCCAATTTCTTAGATTGTGGATGTTAATTGAAACTAAGCCCTTTTCAATTGCGTGTTTAATAATGCTTTCTGAAAAAGGACCTCCACTTGATTCCTCCGAGATCTTGGCGGAGAGAGGTTTTGTAGGATAGGTCCCAAACATTTTAGGGAAGAGGGTAAGAATATCAATGGTCATAGTCTTATTCTACCACAAAAGGCCGCAACTTGGGATGCGGCCTTTTGTATTTATTTGTAATAATTTTTTGTTACACTTCCAGTTTGGGCAAGTCAGTTGTTTCTTTTTCTTCCTTTTCCTCTGGTTTCTCTTCGCCAATTTTGGCTTCTTTTCTGCCTGGTTCAATAATCTTCAGATTGATGCGAGCATTTTCTCTCGCGCCTAATACCCGAAGTAATGTTCTTAGGGCGTTAACGGTTTTGCCTTCCTTGCCGATGATTTTACCCATATCTTTTGGATTGACAGTAAGCTCTAAAAGCACGCCCATTTCATCAATTTTCCTTTCGGTTTTTACATCTTCGGGATTGTCAACAATGGCCTTTACGACATACTCAACAAATTCCTGATCTTTGGTTGCCATCTTTTCTCCTTATCAACATTTTCTATTTTAACTAGCAGATCGACCACGTCCGCCTTCGTTAACCCTTAAGGTATTGCAGGCGGACCCGCTTTGCTGCTAGCAGCTTCACTTTCACTGCGAAGAGGGTGCCACAGGCTTTTCTTCGATAGCTTCAGATGGAGCTTCCTCTTCGGGTTTTAAGGCCTGCTTCTCTCCCTCTGTTTCTGTCTTGGCCGCCGTTACTTTTTCTTCTATTTCTTTCTTTCCTTTCCTTTTTTTACTTCTTTGCGTAACAATCTTTTTCTTTAAAACTCCCGCTTCCACCAATAAATTCCAAGCAGTATTAGAGGGTTGCGCGCCCTGACTTAACCATTTTTTGGCTTTTTCTTTGTCAATAAAAATGCCCCCAGTTTTTACAAGGGGATTGTAATAGCCAATTTGAGCAATATACTTACCTTTGATAGGCGCTTTTTTATCAGCGACTACGAGTCGGCAAAACGCTCTCTTTTTCCTGCCAAATCTGGTTAATCTAATAACAAGCATAATCTCCTACTACTTCATCTTGAGCATGTTATACGGGTTTTTTGAACAATTTTACTCTATTATTTTTTCAAAAAAATGTCAAGGCCTTGTATTAGACCAAGACCTCCTCTTTTAGTTCCTTAGAGATAGCATACCATCTGTGATAGACACTTGGATAATCCATTTTTTCCTCCAAAAAGTCTACAAAAGGTCCTGAAATTCTACAACAGGTTGACAGACGAGAGAAAATGAAGTATAATGAAGTCAATAGTATGCAAAAACAATCCTAAATTTATTTAAAGGAGGGATTATGAAAGAAGGATTTGGGGGAGTGCCAGAAGAATATGCGGAGTGGCGACCGCCAGCAGAAGTTAAACCAGCAGAAGTAAAAAAAGAGACTGCTGGCTTTATGACTTGGTTTGGGGGGAAATTTAAAGCCCTTTTGCCAGTTACCATTGGGCTTACTTTATTAAGTATGAGTCGAGAAGCTGAGGCAGCTCAAAGCAAGGCGATAGAAGCGATGAAAAGAGAAGAGGGTATCCGGATGTTTGCAACGGCTGGTGTTATTGAACAGTTTATGCCAGAATCAGTGACAATAGAAAAAGGGTGCAAACGGATAGAAGCAAAAATAGGGCCAAGGGATAGGTTGTCTGATTTATACCTCGCTTCGCCAAAAAATCGGCAAGAACTTAACAAGTGGGATCATTGGGAGAAGAAAAGCGAGCTTTACAGCAATTTTAAAAAAGATATGGAGCAGCGATATTCTAAACATCAGGGGGCTGTAAAAAAGATTTTAAATATTGTTGCAAAGCGATTTTTTAAGTGGGGCGGAGGCAGCATGCCCGGAGAAGAATCTGCTGGTCCAGCGATAAATGGAGTGCCTATCAGCGAAGCCACAGTAAATGATCTTGTTAAAGATATAACAGGCGATTTAAAGCAAGTTGACGAGGTAGCTAAGTCATTTGAAAAGAAAACGGCTCTTGGGATGTTGAACGAAACAAAAGAAATTGAAGCCAAAGTTGCCAAAGAGTTTGTAGCCAACTCTTTACAAGAACTTGAGGTCTCATCGCAAGATAGGTAAAAATTCTCTAAAAGTTAAATAATTTTTGGGTTTCCTTTAAGATAATCTTCATATTTCATGGGTTTTTTGCCTTCCGGCTGGACAATATCCAAGACTAATTTTGACTTTTTGTCTTTTGCTGTTTCTATGTGCGCTTTATGGAGGATAATTCTTCTTCCATTAATCATTGTCCAAACTTTTGGCCAAGGATAATAGGCGCGAATTTTTCTCTCAATTTCTTCCAGTTCTTTTAAGTTTTGAGTTTTAAGTTTTGAATTTTCTATTTGCCCATCTTCTTTTTTTAGTAATTTAGTATAGGTGGCTTTTTTGTGATTTTGAGGCCTTGGTTTAATTTTTCCTTCAAGATACAAGGGTAGAGTTTCAAGAAGTAAATCAGCCGCCAAATTAGCCAATTCTTGAGAAAGTTCCAAAGAGTTATATCTTTTATCTTTAATCTTTAATCTTTTATTTTTTATGGTTGGCCCGTGATCAATTTTTTCGTCCATTTTAAAAATTGTCACTCCTGTTTCTTTTTCCCCGTTTAAAATGGCGTATTGAATTGGGGAGGGGCCACGATATTTGGGGAGTAGTGAGGGGTGGATGCACAATGAGCCATAAGTTGGGATGTCTAAAATTTCCTTTGGAATTATCTGACCATAGGCAGCGAGAATTATTAAATCAGATTTGAGATTTGAAATTTGAGTTTTGAGATTTGAGATTTTTTCTGGTTGATAAATTAAAAGGTTGTGCTTTAAAGCCACTTGTTTGACGGGCGGAGGGGTTAAAATTTGTCTTCGGCCAGCCGGTTTGTCTGGTTCGGTGATGACACAGCTTATACCCCATTCATTTTTAACTAAAGCTTCTAAAATAGGTACAGCAAATTCTGAGGTGCCCAAAAAGACAATTTTATACGGCACGGGTACTGATTTGATAGATGTAATGTTTTCCACTCTATCCGTAAATAAAATGCCATCCAGATGGTCTATTTCGTGTTGCAAGACTCGAGCCAGCAGCCCAGACGCAGAAAATGTGGTCTTTTTTGGCTTGAACTTTGTCTCAGCCGTTAGTTTTATGCCTGAAACTGTTATTTCTTTTGCTCTAGGTACTATGCCAGAGAGGCCAGGCAAGGAGAGACAACTTTCTTCCTTGTATTCTTTTTCTTTGGAAGATTCGGTAATTTTTGGGTTTATTAAAACCATCTTCTCCGCGACAATTATTCTTTTTGAAACTCCAACCTGAGGACCAGCTAGGCCAAGACCAAAATTAGCCTGTTCGGTCTCTAGCATATCTTGAGCAAGACGAATGGTTTTTTCATCAATCTTTTTGATTGTTTTAGCCTTTTGCTTAAGTTGTTTGTTAGGAGTAGTAAGAATTTTTAGTATCATAATAAATTTCAATTAGCTTTTTAGTGCAGTTTTCTATAGAGAGTTTTTTCGCGCTTTCTCTTGCATTCTGACCAAATTCTCTTCTTAATTTTTCATTTTCAAGCAATCTCAATATTTTATCTATAAACTCATTTTTATGCAAGTTAACCAAAAAACCATCTTTATTGTTATTTACAAAGTCTTTTGGCCCTAATTTATTAATCGCAACAACAGGAGTAGAAGAAGCCATTGCTTCTGCTACAACAATGCCTTGTGTATCGGTTGTAGAGGGGAAGGCGAAAACATCAGCAACGCCAAAAAATTTATTCGTTTCAGGTTTAGGCAAAAATCCAGTAAATGTTACACTGCCCTCGGTTTTGAGTTTTGAGGCTTGAAATTTAAGTTTTTCCTCGTCCGGCCCGCTGCCTACCAACACAAGATGGACATTTGGTTCTTTTTTGACAATATCTTTGAAACATTCAAGGAGAAAATCAAGATTCTTCTCCGAGGCCAAGCGACCAACATATAAAAGAATTTTTCTTTTGGTTGGAATGCGATATTTTGCCAATAATCTTTGGCGTTCAGCCAAAGTTAATTTTTTAAATTGTTTTAGGTCAATACCTGTTGGCAAAACCTCTATTTGCGTTTTTACCCCATAAGATTTAAGCACCTCGGACACAGCATGAGAGGGCACAATAATCCTGTTTGCCCGGTTGCAAAATCTTTGCGAACGGATAATGATAAACTTTTTGACTAAACCTCGGAGCATTTTAATAGGTACATAATGAGTATATTCAGTCATCATTGTATGGTAGGTATGAACAGTTGGAATATTGAATTTTTTCGCTACGTTCTGGCCAAATCCACCCATTAAAAAAATGTGTTGTGTGTGGACGATATCCAAGTTAAGTTGAGAGATTAGAGGATAGAGGTTGGTTAAATAGGGGATGCCAATAGGATAGTCTTTGGGAGAGGGCAGAGTGATGGAAGGCACGCGAAAAACATTAGCCATTGGTTTGGTTTGCTTGTGACGAGGGGCAAAGATAAAGACCTTGTGCCCTTTTTCTTCAAGTTGGGTCCTAAAAGTCTCAATAGAGGAAACAACGCCATTAATGGTTGGTTTGTAACATTCAGTAAATATACCAATTTTCACATAACCTCGCTTCGTTCGGGAAATCCCAATTTCTAAACATTTTTTACTTTGTTTGCGATTTTGAATTTTGGTCATTCGGATTTGTTTAGGATCGGGACTATAGCGTGCTTAGGATTTCGACTTTCCCTATAGTAGTGTAACAGGATCCACGTCAATAAGCCAGTTACGCGGAAGAGTTTTGAGGAAGTTAATTACTGGAGTAGGTATTTTTCTGTTCCACCCTTTGTCTGGCACTTTTATGATTAATTGAAAGCGGTACTTTCCTCTGATTTTGCTATAAAAGCAAGGAGAAGGGCCTAAAATGATAATAGGTAACGAGTTATGAGCGATAAGGGAGTTTAATTTTTCGGCCGCTATTTTCATATCCTTTTTGCATTTTTCTTCATTTTTGTGCTGGCAGATTATTTTAATTAATTTTGTAAACGGCGGGAGGTTAAGTTTTTTGCGATTTTCCAATTCGTCTTGTAAAAATTTATCCCAATTGTCTTGCAAGGCGGACCTGATTACAGAATTTTCAGGGTGATAGGTTTGAAGATAAAAGGAGTTAAGACTAAGAGATTTGAGTCTCGTTATTATTGAGTATACTCTGTGTGAGGAATTTAAATCGGGTAGATTTAATAAATTATCAATGGATACAACAGTGACCAAATCAACTGGTTCAAACCAACGAGAGAGGAGTTTTTGGGTTCCAATAATAAAGTCATGCTGACTACTGATTGCTGCTGGTCGTTCGTCCTCTGTGGCGTTGGCGAAGACGAGATTGTTGTGTAAATCCTTGTCAATTCGTAAAATATTGGGCTTAATAAACATTTTTTTAATCTCTGCTTCTATTCTTTGAGTGCCAAGACCCCAAAATTTAAAATCAATACTCTGGCAATTTGGGCATAATGAAATAAGTTTAGTTCTAAAAGAACAATGATGGCAGACTAATTGATGCGAGGAAGGCGTGTTTAAATGATAAGTTAAGGGCAAATCGCAATTTGGGCATTTTAGGACATAGCCACAATTTTTGCAGAAGATGTAGGAAGCAGCTCCGCGGCGGTTAATGAATAGAATGGCTTTTTTGCCCGCTTTATATATATCCTGTAGTTTTTTTTGCAAAGATTCACTAAGTAGGTTGGAGTTTCCTTTTTTGAGTTCATTTTTCATATCAATAAGAGTGATAGAGGGATGGTATAAAGGGGCAAGGGAGCGATGAATTAGATACACTCTATTACCTTTTCTATTTCTGGCCTTTGTGCTGTATTGATAATGGCTTTCGATGCTTGGCGTTGGGCCTAATAAAACTAATTTGGCCCCGCTAATCTCCGCCAACTTAAGAGCCACAGTTTTAGCATTATACCGAGGAGATCGGTCGTTTTTATAAGCATTAGATTCTTCATCAACAATTATAATCAGGCCTAAGCGCGAAAGAGGAGCAAAGAGGGCCAAGCGAGAACCGCAGACAATGTTAATTTTCCCTTGCCTAATTTTTTGCCAAGCAAGATAACGTTGGGTTTTGTTCAATTCGTTATGATAAAAAATGACTCTATCAAATCTTTTGATAAGCGAGGGTAAAAAGATTTTTGCCCATCTGGCTTCTGGGAATAAAATGATGACCTGTTTGTCTTTAGCCAAGGCTTTTTTGCATAAAGTAACGAGCGAGGTATAAAGTTTGGCGAAAATGGGTGGCAGGGGTGTTTGGGCGGTTATTAACTTTTCTCTCCTGTGTCCTTTTCGTTTTGGTGGCAAGGGGAGCATTTCAAAGAGGCATTGGGATAAAGGGGCAAAGTAATATTCAGAGAGCCACTCGGCTAATCTAAGGTGTTGCTCATCAATGACGGGTTCAGGGTTTATAATCTGGGCAATCTGCTTGATTTCCTTTTGCATTCCTCTAACGCCCGTTTTGGTAATTTTGCTGATTATACCAGCAATTTTCCTCTTTCCGAAGGGGATTAAAACCAACGAGCCGACTTTAATTTTGGGTAGGAGTTCAGGTGGTATCGCATAAGTGAAACTTTGAGATGTAAGGTCGGTTTTAATGTCAGGAACTATGTTGGCGTATTGCATTTTTGGCCGCTCTAATAAACGCTTCAAATATTGGATGGGGTTGGTTAGGTCGTGATTTAAATTCTGGGTGGAATTGGGTAGCAATAAAATAAGGATGATTTTTCAGTT
>Ga0123519_10012947_pt1 | contig 12045 bp, 10 predicted proteins | sample YelNatPaOPRAMG02_FD_87396 | JGI IMG/M metagenome (GOLD analysis project Ga0123519, IMG submission 87396) | Hot spring microbial communities from Yellowstone National Park - Yellowstone National Park OP-RAMG-02 (version 2) | ecosystem: Environmental > Aquatic > Thermal springs > Hot (42-90C) ... | reverse complement strand
GAAAATTCTTACAGCAATTTTACAATTTTTATTAATTTCTCTGAATTTTTTGATTAAAATTAATGTATCTCTCACGTTATTTATTGTAATAATTATAGCTTTTACATTTTTAAAATTAATAAATTTAAATAAATCATCATTATTATAATTTAAAACAAGAACCGGTTCGCCTCTGTCTAATAAATTTTTTACTAATTCTTCATTTTCTTCAACTACAACATAATTCTTTCCAATTGATTTTAAATAACTAATTATTCTTTTTCCAATATGGCCATAATGAAATACAACTATTGGATTTTTTATATCTTTAACAATTTCTCTACATGCAACTATTGGATTTGTTTTTTCAAATGAACGAGACACTATTACTTGAAAAACTCCTTGAGAAATTATTATTGTACCTATTAACCTATAAAATGCTAAAAAAATGTCTGTGCGAGAAGGATCCTTTAAGTAAAACGTTAAAAGAAAAATATCCATAGGTGTAGCTGAAGGTTCTGTTATGATAAAATATATTGAACCAATCCAGAACCATATGATGAGAATTATAAAAGTGATTTTGTTATCTTTAAGAAATAAAGAAAAAGATTTTAAATATTTTTTAAATTTAGACATAATTATAATTTATTTTCATAGAATATAAATATTTAAATTTGATATATTTATTTTAATCATGATTAATTTTAAATAATTTTTGAGGTAATTTTCAATTGGTTTTTGTAATACCTGCAATTGATATTCAGCAAGGAAAATGCGTTCGGTTATATCAAGGAAAAATGGATATGAAAACAATATATTATGAAAACCCTATAGAAGCATTAAAATTTTGGGAATCCGTAGGTGCAGATTGGATACATATTGTTGATTTAGATGGTGCGTGTGGTACAGGCTCAAATTTAAATTTAATAGAGCAAATGGTTTCTAAATCAAACTTGAATTTTCAAGTTGGAGGAGGTATAAGGATAGTAGAAAAAGCTAAAAAATTGATAGAAGTTGGCGTAAAGAGAGTTGTCGTTGGAACAAAGGCCATTGAAAATCCTGAGTTTGTAAAAGAATTAAAATCTGTTATAGGAAAAAATTCAATTGTGGTTGCATTAGATTTTAAGTATGGAATGCCTGCAATTAAAGGATGGACAGAAACAGTGAATGAAAATATATTTGAATTAGCAAAACGAATGGAGTTAAATGGAGCAGGTTATATATTAATATCCTCAGTTGAATCAGATGGTACTTTTAGAGGTCCAGATTTTGAAAATACTAAAAGGATGGTTGATTCTGTAAATATTCCCGTTATCGCAGCTGGAGGAATTAGAGATAAAAATGATATACTATCACTGAAAAATATAAACGTATATGCAGTTGTTGTAGGGAAAGCTTTTTATGAAAAAAGAATAGATTTTAATGAAGTTAAAAATATTTAAACAAAAAGATAAATTAAAATATTTTAAAAATATACATAAAATAAATTTAAAAATATAAAAAAACAAGTTAATATAATTTTATGTCTGGATTACAAATATGGTTAGTATTTTGGCCTGGATTTTTTCTTGGAATGTTGCATACTCTAATTCCGTGTGAAGATAAAACAATTTTCTTCTTTTATACACTTGGAATTAGCAAAAGTTTCAAGCAAGCATTTAAAATTTTAATGTCATATGGATTAGGGCTTTTATTATCAAATTTGACTTTAGGAGTATTTGCATCGATTGGAGGTATTATTTTTAAAAACTTTAATCAAAATATTAATAACGGTTTAGGAGCAGTAGTAACAATAATAGCTGGGCTAATAATGTTTATCCAAATTAAACTTAAAAAATTTAACCCTCATTCTCAACAGGGTTTAGAAATTATGGATACTATTCAAGATGGTAAAATCTTTTCAAGAAAAAAAACCCCATTATTATTAGGAATATTAGCCGGCATACCACCATGTATATTTGAGATTGCAATATACTCTCAAGCAATGACTTTTTCAGCTTCTTCAGGTGTTATTAATGGAATTGCGGTTGTTTTTTTCTTTGGAATAGGAACTTGGATTGGTTTATTTCCATATGCTGCATTTGGATTGTTGGGTCCATTTGCAAAATATCATATAGCAAAAAGTAAAATCTCTCTGAAAAGTTATACAAATAAAGATATAGAAAAAAGGGATAAAAATGAATTAAATGAAAAAAGAATTTCATTGGGAATAGAATATTTTTCTTCTATATCCTTAATTGTATTGGGAATTATATTATTAATTTTAGCAATATTAAAGATAAATGTGTTCAAATGGCCCCCTATCCCTCAAATTTAAAAGAGATTTATTCAGATTTTATTAATATAATTTAATTAGATTTTTCTAAACCAGGGAAATACCATTTTTTACCAGTTCGATAACTTTCATCAAACCTTGCAATTCCTGTAGCTTGTAAATTATTTAAAGCTCTTAATGCTCTATCCTCTGACCAATTTAAACCTGCACAGATCTCTGCTAGAGTACAATAACCTTTTGTTCCAACGAATTTAAGTACTTCTGATTGATCTGAAGTATATTGAACTGGAAAGAAACTGATTGCCAATACTCCTCCTTCTAATTCTTTAATTTCTGGGATTACCTTCTTTTTCTTCAAAATTTTAACAGCCTTTTCAACATCTTCTAATGTTATAATTCCATTTAATACACCAGTATTCACTAAATCATAAACATCTGATAGTAATAGTAATCCACCAGTTTCTTCTTTTTTAAACATAACTCTTTGATATGCAAACATACCTAATTTTTCATGGTCGATTTTATTTCCCTTTAATAATACATCTTCTTCAGTTAATAATTTTCTTATAACATTTGATTCTTGAATATTATATTCCTTCTTAATAGATTCAACCTCTTCCTTCAAATTATCATCTAGTGCTATTATAACTCCATGCTTTTTAGCAATTTCTCTAAGTTTCTCTTTAGTCATATTTTGAACTTGTACTTTACTTTCCAACTCTTGCATTTTTATCTCAGCAGCCTTTTTCATCATTTCTTCTTTTAGCTTCATTTTCTTTTGAATTTCCCGCATACCCATTTTAAATCACTTAAAATTAAATTATTATAAATAATTATAAAAACAAGCATTAAATAAAATATTAAATTCATTTAATTAAATTAATTGCTCAAATAAAAATTTATTTTCTAAAAAATAAAATATAACATAATATTAATTCATTAAGAATAAAATTAAATTATAACGTGATTTTGAATGGCAAAATTTTTATTGTCGATACGACCATACAGTTATGGAAAATTTTCAAAAATAGTTTTTGAACATTGGTCGAGTTTAAATCAGAAATATCTTGAATTGGATGTACCAAAATCTTATTTAATCGCTAAGTTATTATATGAAAAATTGAGTTCATATAACTTAAAAGCCTTATCAATCAGCATTCATATTGATATAGATGATAAAAATGTCATAAAAAAGTTTCAAAAGTATGAAAAAATCATTAAATTATTTGAACCGATGTATATATTCTCAAGTGTTAAGATAAAAAATGAATCTGAAAGAGCAAAAGGATATCCATTATTAAAAGAACTTGGAGATTTCGCAAAAGATTTAAATGTATTTATTTCAATCGAAACGCATCCATTTTATAATACAAACGCCGATCGTGGAATGGAGACAATGCAAAATATTAATCATCCAAATGTAAAATTAAACTTTGATACAGCGAATATTTACTTTTACAATCAGAACATCGATGGAGTTGAAGAATTGAAAAAAATTCTTCCATGGATAGGTAGCCTTCATATTAAAGATTGCAATTTGAATTATCACGAATGGTATTTCCCAGCAATTGGAGATGGTAAAGTTAATTATCCAGAACTTATAAAAGTTCTTAATAATTTAGATAAAACAATTCCATTGACGATAGAAATTGAAGGAATTAAAGGAGAAATTATAAATTTAGAACAAGCTAAGAATCGAGTAGAAAAATCAGTAGAATATTTGAAAAAACTTATAAATTTTTAAAAACTTAAAAAGTTACAACAGTTGAAGTGACTAAAATGAGTAGTAAAAATCGTTATCCAATATTTTTAATTGTCCAGAAAAATAAATTCATATCTGGGATGGATGAACCAAACATAATATTATTTAATACAGACGGAGATTTGATTTTAAAATCAACTGAGATTCTATATGATAAATTGGAATGTTCTATAGAAATTTTAAGATTTCCTGAATATTTCGAATTACTATCATATGAAAAGTATAATTGGAATTTATATATCACCTCAGAACGATTAATTTGCGCTCGAGATATTGAAAAAATTAAGGATGCTTATGAATTATTAGATCATTTAGATAATTTTGGGTTAGTTGCAGTTATTGAACCTTCTGGTTCAATATCTTTAGAGAATGTTTTCTCTATGGTAAGAAAAAGGCAAAAGGAAATTAAGAATTACATATTAACATTTCAAATAGCATATACTAGAATTTCCTCTGTGTCTATATTCAAATTAGAAGACAAGGATGCAAAACCAAAGATGGGAGGAATTGAATTATGGTATAAAGATTCTGAAAATGCAACAGATTCGCAGATAATGATTTATCCCAAAAATTCATTTGAAGATCCCTATAAACACGCTCTTAAAATTCATACTGAGGCATTAAAATTAAAATTGAAATGTATTGAAAGAAAAAAAGAAATTGATCATAATGTTAATGAAGGGGATTTTATGAAAGCGAAAAGTATTTTTGAGAGATTAATAAAAAAACCAGATATGTTATCCCAAGGTAGTGCAGATTTAAAAACAGAATCTTGGGATCCAATAATTTTCCAACCTCATCCTATACAATGGCTTTGTGATGCATTTCCAAAGACATTGAAACCTAATGATAAAATGAATACTTCTTTTTAAAATAAAAATTCAGTCTAAAAGGAAAAATTTATAACATCTTTTGTTTTTCTTTTTCTTTTTGCAAATATAATTCAATACCTTTTGAAATTATCATTTGAAGATTTTTACGTTCCGATGGATCGATTGCACATATTGGATATACCTCAGTTTCAATGCCTAAAACTTTTTTAACTAAATTTGGAGCCATAGCTTTTGGAAGATCTTGTTTATTTGCAATACCTATCACAATGGCTTCAGGTCTTGCCTTTTTGATTAATCCCATAAAAACTCTTTTAGTAGCTAAAACGTTTTCAACGGTACTATCAGTTACTAATAAAATTACATGTGTTCCCCTTAATAACATTGGCCATAGTGGAGTAAATTTTTCTTGTCCTGCAAAATCCCATAGTAAAACATCTGTTTCCGCGATTTTTCCATCCATTTTTTTATATTGGACAAACATTGTAGGGAGATAATCTAATGGTACATCTTTTCCTTGAATTAATTGGAATAACGTTGTTTTACCAACACCTCCGAAACCAACTAATGCAACTTTGATTTCAGATAATAATATTCGATCTAAAGTCTCTTCCATTTCCATTCTTTGCTTTTTTGATAAATTAGGGTCTAATAGATATGTGTTATATGATTCAACCATTTTCATCATAAAATCTCTAGTTTTCTTTTCAAGTGCAACTTTGTCATCTCCTGTATCAGCACATAAAACATAAATGTATCCAGCTGCATGTGTATATGTAAATATATAATTACCAGCCGGCACAGTTTTTACTGTTCCTTCAGGCATGGATTGAATTATACCCGCCATTGCACCTAAAAATCCAGTAACCAAACTTTCATCAACGGGTGTTCTTGAATAGCTCCGATGAAATTTACAAACTTGGTTATTCATTTGAATAACAAAAATGTCTCTTAACATAATCAATCCTCTAAAAATTATATGTTATATTTGGTTTTTAAATAATGAAAATTTTTTATTAGTTAAGTTTAATTTCGTTATTAAAGTTTTTAAAATTTAAGATTAAAATTTAACTATAAATCATTTTATTAAAAAATAAAAAATATAATATAAATAAAATTAATAAAATTAATATTTATAAAATTTTTCTAAAGATGAATTATTTATGTCTAACATAAAGGAAGTTGGAAAAAGAAAAATAAAATCTATTGTTTTGAGTAGATTAATTGTATTAATTGTTATAATAATAATACCAATCTTAACATTTTATATATTTACTCAGAATAATTTCTTTCAAATGAATTTAATACCAGAAAATTTTAGAAATTTCGTAATTATAATATCTCCCTGGTTATTTACATTTAGTTGGTTATTTATTTTAATATTATTTGCTAACCGATTTGCAAAATCTATAGATACAATGGATGAACAAATAAAAGTGATACCCACCAGATATAAATTATTTTACGGCCTTAATGCAATTTTATTACTCGCAACATATGCATTTCCATTACTTACTCCATTAATGTGTGTTCTTGCATTTGCAAGTTTAGGATATAGGTTAGGAATTATTAATGTGGATTGGGACAATGTTGAAAAAATACCAGCTATAGCAATTATTTTAGCAATAATTTTTGCTATAATTCCAACCGGAATTTCCATTGCAGTGATTCCTGATTTACTGAGCTTTTCTAAATATGTTTGGGACAATTATTGGATTCCAATAATTCCTATATTATATAGAATATCATTGGCATTATCTACATCTTTAACATATGGATCGTTTATAATTTTCTATAGAACTGGTGTAGCAGAATATGAAAATATAAATATAACTTACAATTCAAAAAAAAATATAAATACTAATGATATAAAATTGTTTCAGATTTTCTTTTTCATATTTTTAATATTTTTAGAATGGAAACAAATAGAAATTAAAACGTTACTTTATGCTGGTGGTTTTATTATCATAATTTTTATTTCTTTCGTAAATTTTATTAAAGGAAGAAAAAATATGGATTTTAAAAGATATACATTTGGTTATATTCTAACAGTAATACTATATGGAGCAAATATTATTTCTTGGGATGCTTTAGGAATTGATTGGTCGGTGGAATTGTTAGTTATTATGATTTCCGCATCAACTTATATAATTATTTTTTTCGTAGTTTTCTTGAAAATAAAAGAAGAATAAATATAAACTAAATGATTAAGTTATGACTTTTTCATCAAAAGAAAAGAACATAGCTCGAATTCAAGCATTAATTTCAGGCATTTTAATGGGAACTGTTGGAATTTTCGTTTCTAATTTGCCGAATTCATGGATCGCTGTTTGTGCTAGAGGCTTATTTGGATTTTTATTTATATTCTTAATTCTACTTTTTACAAAAAATTTGAAAATAATAAAAGTTTTTAGAAATAGTTTGGTTTATGTTATTTTAACGGGATTGAATAATGTTATTGTTATTTCTTGTTATTTCTATGGGATAACAACTGTTGGAATGGGAATTGCTGCATTTTTACTCTATACAAACGGGATTTTTGGTCTATTTTTTATGAGAATTTTTTTAAATGAAAAAATAAAATTATTTAAATGGATTTGTTTTGGAATTGCTATTTTTGGTGTTTTAATAATTATGGAACCATGGAATTCTATTAATCCAATTATTAATAATACTAAAATTATTGGATATTCATCATCATTAGCGTCTGGAATATTTCTAGGTTTAGATTTTTCAATTAAGAAAAAGATTTTTAAAATTATTAGAAAAGATCAAAATTATCTTAATAATTATAGTGGAAAATTTAATATAGGATTAGTAAATATTGCATTAGTTCTTTTCACTACTATCTTTTTATTTATTTTTACATTTCCATTTTTATATAAATATATTTTAAATTTTAATTTTAATCAATTAATTATTTCTATACTTCTTGGTATAATTCCTACGGCAATTCCTTTCGCAATTTTCAACTATTCATTAACGAAAGATGAAGGCGGAGATATAATTATTTTGACATATATAGAACCAATTGTAGCATGTATTTTAGGAGCAGTCTTTTATAGTGAACTAAAAATGAGCACACTACTCGGAGGTATTTTCATTGTTTTAGCAAATATTATTATTCTTTTAAATGATAAAAATAATTAAATTAAATTAAAATATTAGTAAAATTGTTATATTTTATTTTTTAAATTTTAAGATTTTTTTTATCAATATTTCATAAAAAGATCAAGATATTTTTCGAAATAAATTTATTTGTAAATATCAAATTAAAATTATAAAAAATTTTTTTAATTATATAATTATTTATTTAAAAAAACATTTAATTAAACGGTTATGGTGGGAATTATAATTACCTCTCTTAAAATATTTTTTGAAGCATATAAATATTTAAAAGAATGTGTAAGAACTACAATAAATCAGATTAATAAAGAAAGTTTGAAAATATTTTTTGAAACATTAATTGAAGCTAAAAAAAATAAATACACAATAATTGTAGATGGTCAAGGACGATCATTACAATCGATATTAATATTAGAAGATTGTTTAGAACATAATGGTTTTCCAATCATCTTACCTGCTTATAACGCAAATTTAAGGCCATGGCAAAAAAATGATATATTTATTTTTAATTCTGGTTCTGGAAAGGGTTCTCCTATTTTACATGCAAAAAAAGCGGAGGAAGATGGTCTTAAGGTATTAGGTATGACATATAATTCAGAGATTCATAGAGAATTTAAAACTAAAAAAGATGGAATTATTATTTTAGAACCATTAAAAAATAAAAATAAAATATATGCCCCATTAGGTACGGAATTTGAATTTACATCTGCAATAATAGGTGCTTCTATAGGTTATAGTGTTGAAAATGATATTGAAGAGTCGATTAATCGATTTTATAAATCGGTCAATGTATTTTTAGAATTATTTGATAAATCATATGAGTACTATGAAAATAATCTAGATGATTTAATTAAATTTATTAATTTGATAAATGATTATATACAGCCTGAGAATAAAAATTATGTTTATTTTATGGGTGTCGGTCGAGATGCAATTATAAACCAAGTAGCAGCCATAAGATACGGTCATTTACACAAAGAAGAAAATGGAGTAGTCGTTAAAGATTTAAAAGTAATATATGAGGGTCATTGGGATCTAAGAAAACAAAATGATCTTTCAATAATTACAAGTGGAAGTGGAGCAACATCACAAACATTAAACTATGCATTACAAGCTTTTGTATCTGGTTTAAAAGTTTTTGGAATAACTTCTTTTAAAAATTCTGATTTAGGGAGATTCACAAAAAGAGTAGATGGTTGTTTAGTAATTCCGGGAAGACGAGATCCATTTTCAATGTATAATCTAGTACCAGAACTTAGAAAAAATTTTCTACCAGAATTTGAATTAAATGTATATTTAACAATGGATGCATTATTAGCACAAATAGCTTATGATCATGGAATAACTGAAGAAGATATGCAAAAAGTGCATAGAATTAAAGCTCTTGAATGAAAAAAACAAACTATAAATTTTTAATTAAAGTTTAGAAAAAATTTTTTATAAATTAAAATTAGATTAAAATAAAAGAAAATTTGAGGGGTTTTTAGTGTCGAAAATTCCAATGTTAAGTTTAAGTCAAATTGCTAGTTTTAAAGAAAAATTCGGAGACAAAAAAATATTTAGTCAAGCATTAATGCCAGTTAGAGGTCCTGAAGGATTTAGACAATTGGATTATGATTTTCCAAATCAGATAGTTCCCGAACAAATAATAAAGAAGCTGAAGGATCATGGATTTAATTCATTTGGGTTGGTAGTTAAGGATACAGATGGTGCAACGTTGGCAGATGTTCAAAATGCATGGAATCCTAGTAAGAGAGATTTATTAAAAGAATTTTCAGAAATTTGCGAGCAAGAGAATCTTATTTTTATGATTAGTGTGACATGTATGAATGATGCGTACCGTGGTCATATTCATCCTGAAACAGTTTCTATTCATATAAAAAATCCTAAAATATTTGGAAGAGATCACAAAGCAGGAGATCCAGCGACTCATTATGAAGGAGAAATGAGAGTGGAGCTACCTAAGGGAACTTCGCTAGAAGAAATGAAAAAGAAAATTCCTTTTTTAACAGAAAAATATGAATTAAAAAAGTTGCCTAACGGTGAAATAGTAAAAAGATATATTCCATTAACCTCATTTCATTGTCCAAGATCTGAGCATGTAGATTATTTATTGGGTTTAGTTAAAGAAATGGTAAAGAAATACAAAATAGATGGCGTTTTAGCCGATTATATTAGATATCATCATGGATATATAGATCTTTGCGGTTGTGAGCGTTGTAGAAAAGTATTTTTGGAAAAATACCCAAAAGGTCAAATTGGTAAAGGAAAATTATGGTATAAATTTAAAAGAGAAAATATAGTAGAATTTGGAAAAAAATTTAATGAAATAGTTAAGTCTATTGATGATAAAATAATAACCGGTTGGTTTAACTTACCCGGTCCTAAAATATATTCCAATAGACTGGTAGCACAAGATTATAGAAATCTAACTAATACAATGGATTGTGTAATTCCTATGACTTATCCATATTTGGCAGGAACGAGAGATGATGGCCGTTATTGGGGTTTTGTAGGAAATTTAGTATTTTGGTATTTAAAGAGGAACATGAATAAAAGATTTAAAGAATATGCGGATCCAAATAGTTCTAAGAGTATATTTTGTATAACAAATTCGGTTGAATGCAATGCGGAAGAAATGCTTAAACAATGTATTGCTTTTGATTATGGGTTGGGTATTGCATTATTTAAATACTATGGAACTTCAGATTCACAATGGTTAGCTTGTAAATTATACTCAGAATTATTAAACAAACAAAAAGTAGGAGAAGCGGCGCCATCTTGGAACGATATAAAACAAATTCTAATCAATGTCTATGAAAAATATCCTCCAAAATATTTTCCTAAATGGTATATTAAAGATTTGAAAAAACATAGAACTAATCATACAATTGCAACATGATTAAATAAAAATTATATTCATTTTTTACTTTTAAATTTTTTAAATTTATAAAAATTTAAATTTTAAAAAAGAGAAAAATTAAACAAATAAAATATTTTAGAAATTTTTAAAATAAATCATAAGAGGTTAAACAAATGAAAATAAAATCAATAGTTAAAATACTTCTATTATTTACATTTCTCAACATATCATTTTCGTCTATTGTTTTTGCAGTTAATTTAAAAACAGTTCAACAAACGAATGAATTATGTGCCACAATAAATACAGCAATAATGGATAATTACCTTCAAAATAAAATGAAAACATCTGATGGTGCCATAAAGGGGCATGGTTTTGCCAATGATGATAAATTTATATTTCCTAACACAAATGGAAGTATTAATAATGCGTATGCTATTGAAAATGTGTATGCAATGAGTGCATTAGAAAAAGTATTTCTATATCAAGGAGATTCCAGAGCTTCCTCATGGACTTCTCAACATATATTTAATTTTTTAGCAAATAATCTTTTAGCTGCAGGGCAGTCTGTATTTGGTATTAAAGATTATGATAGCAATGAAGTAATAGATTCTAAGGATTCCTTTGTACAATTTTTAACATTATATCAGTTATCAGAATACTATGAAGATACAAAAGATTCCAATATATATGGTGAGCTTAAAAAGATATATAATAGCGCTCCATATTTTGCTGCGAACGATACACCTGGATACAACGGAAGAATTGGAGGTTATTGGACTAGATTGAAATATACATATAAAGATTTATCATATGTAGAATGTCGGGCTAATTCTTCTCTTATGGCTGCAACGGGTTTAGCTAAATTTGTTCAAATAGTACCAGATGCTGATGATAAAGATGGAACAATAAAATTAAATTCTATAATTGAAGCTGAAAGAGCAATGGCATTTGCAGATGAATATTGTTATAGAGAAGGATTTTATACAGAATACGATGGTGATACTTCAAATGTCATACAACTTAAAACACAAACCTATGCACTTCATGCATTTGCTCAAATTTATCGAGCTACTGGTAAATCATTTTATTTATTAAAAGCTGAAGCACTTTTAAGAAAAATAACAGAAACTATGTGGGATACAGGACGTGGTGGTGCAATTGAATTATATAACCTTACTTCCAAAAGTTTTATTAATGAACATCCAAATGG
>Ga0123519_10012943_pt1 | contig 12049 bp, 7 predicted proteins | sample YelNatPaOPRAMG02_FD_87396 | JGI IMG/M metagenome (GOLD analysis project Ga0123519, IMG submission 87396) | Hot spring microbial communities from Yellowstone National Park - Yellowstone National Park OP-RAMG-02 (version 2) | ecosystem: Environmental > Aquatic > Thermal springs > Hot (42-90C) ... | reverse complement strand
GGTCGATTCGCCCATCCGGGGTACGGCTGAACGGAAGCCCGTCGTGCTCCAGCTCGTAGACGGTATCGATGGCTTCTCGGCACATCAGGTCCACAGCATCCTGGTCGCTGAGGTAGTCGCCTCCTTTCACGGTGTCGAAGGCGTGCCATTCCCAGTGATCCTCCTCCAGGTTGCCCAAGGCAGCGCCGATGCCTCCCTGGGCCGTTCCGGTGTGTGACCGCGTCGGATAAAGCTTGCTCAGGACGGCCGTAGGGACACGCCGCGATAGCTGTAGAGCAGCCATCAGCCCTGCCCCTCCGGCACCGACAACCACGGCATCGTACTTGTGGTACATAGTCATTCCCCCACCTAGGCCTGTGGCTGGAAAGTCAGGATCACCAGCGACCCTACGATCGTAAGGAAGAGACCGACGCCATATAGCCCTGACATCCAGAAAACCCGCCAGCGGCGAGAGTGCACGTAGTCGTCGATCACGATTCGGGTACCGTTCAGCCCGTGCGCCAAACCCAGAAGCAAGGTGAGGAGGTCATAGCTACGCCAAAAAGGAGTCGCGAAACGTGCCGCCACAAAACTGTAATTGACCTGGTCCACGCCGGTGACGACGTGCATAATGACGAAATGCCCCAGCACCAACACGAGCAGCAGGACGGCCGAGGCACGCATGAAGAGCCAGGAAAGCGCCTCGAAGCTCCCGACTGAGCGAGCACTGTCGCTCTTAGCAGCTATGGAGGTGAAAGCCATCGGATAACCTCCTCGTTATCGCTAGTCACCAGCGACCGAATCTTCATGCCCATCCTTGCAAAGGGCTTCAGAAGAGGGGACGGAGCATGAGATAACCGAGAGCAACGGAGCTCACGGCAGTGACTGCCGCGACAAGGTAAAGCATCAAGCGCTGGTATTCAGCGCCCTGGCTCCAGAAGTCGATGCAGATGATCCGGATGCCGTTGGTCGCGTGGAACAAGACCGCGCCGGCGAGAACGACCTCCAGAACGCGCACGGCCGGCAGATGATAGATCTGCACGACAGCGTCATACACGTCCGGGCCCCAGCCCAAGAGGACGGTATCCAGAATGTGAAGGCAGAGGAACGCCACTACCCCTAGGCCAGTGACCCGATGAAGCAGCCAGGCCCACATTCCCTCGCGTCCACGATACTGCAGCATCGTTTTCCACTCTCCCCGAAACTACTGCTCTTGCTCCAAGGGTGGACAGCCGATGAAACGTTGCGAACCCGCGAACACGGTCAGCCCTCCGCCGCGCACATAGCCCGCCACGCCGATGCCGAGCCGCTCTGCCGTGGCCGCGACGCGATCAGTGGGGGAGTTGCGCGACGCCACTACTGCCACCTGCATACGGGCGGCCTTGCTAAGCATCTCCCAAGAGATGCGACCGGTGCTCAGGAGCAGCTTGCCGCGAGTTTCGATTCCCTTGACCAGGCACTCACCAATGATCTTGTCCAACGTGTTGTGTCGGCCCACATCCTCAGCGGAGGCCAGAATAACCTCTCCATCGCAAAGGGCGGAGAAGTGGATGCCTTGCCGTCCTCGACTGGCAGGCTGGGTCGTCTCCGCCATCCTCATCAACCCTATGATTTGCTCGGGAGCAAAGCGGCCCGGTGCCTCCACGATGGGCAGCGACAAGCCCTCTCGATCGAATGTTACACCGCCGCCGCAGCCAGAAGTCAGGGTCCTTGTCTGCGGCAAGTCTACCGCTTCCCAGAGCCGAACGTCTACCAGAGCGTCGTCCATGCAAACCCGCAGCGAGACCACGTCTTCCAGACGCTTGATTAGCCCTTCGGAATACAGGAACCCTAGCGCCAAGTAATCCAGCTTTTGGGGGGTGCACAATAGCGAGACGAGTTCCAGCTCGTTCACATAAATAGCGAACCGCATCTCGGCCGCCAGCCTGGCTGCAGTCGGCTCTTCCCAGATGCCGTTCTGAAAACGGGAGCTGCGGCGAAGGCCTCGTGCTTGCACGCGGAACTGGCGCGGATCGAGTTCATCTATCCTAGCTCCAGTATCACTCTCCACCGATGTTACCTCTTTCGAATCCAGTTCACAGATCCAAGTCAGGTGTAAAGCTTATCCCTAGTGTGCTTCTTTATGTCTTTGGTGAGGTCTTGCCAATTCTAGCACCTCTCCCCGGCGATAACAAACGCGCCGTCTGGTCTTTCAGGCGCTTTTGGTCCCACAGGCGACCGCCACGGCACTACTGCCCACAGCCGGGATGGGCCGCGCCGATTGACCACCTAACGCGGATAGGGCAGGTCGGCTATGGCAGGCACTGGCCCGATAACGCGAGAAAGCTCCGACGACACTTGCCTCTGTGAACTCCGGCGTCTATACTGATGCCGTGGCGTCATCGGGCGTGAATCCGGTAGCGTTGCAGCCCCCCTAACGAGTTGCGGACCCCGCCGAGAGGGAGATCGTCGAGAGGAAGAGCACCTGTGCCGTTGTCTGTGGCTTTGATATTCACGACTGCTTTCATTGTGGGTTTCTCAGGGGCGATGATGCCGGGTCCGTTGGTGACGATGGTCATTACCGAGAGCGCCCGTCGTGGAGTTCGGGCTGCCCCCTTGCTGGTGGCTGGGCATTCATTGGCAGAGTTGGCCATGGTGGCAGCTTTGGCGGCCGGGCTCAGTGCTATCCTCAGCCAATCGTCTGTGGCTGGTGCGGTTGGCATCGCGGGCGGGCTTGCCCTAATCTGGATGGGGTCAGGCATTCTGCAGATGGTTCGTCGGGGAGAGGCGGTCGTGGCCGCTGTCGGCGAAGGGCCCCGCGTAAGCGGGTATCTGTGGGGGGGCATCGCCGTGAGCGTCAGCAATCCGTATTGGCTGGTTTGGTGGGCGACAGTAGGTGCCTCCTACATCGTCTGGGCGCTCGGCTCCGGTGGGTTGGGTTTGCTCTCTTTCTATACCGGCCATATTCTGAGCGATTTGGTCTGGTGCAGCTTCGTGGCCTTTCTCATCGCTAGCGGCCGCAAGATGCTGAGCCAGCGCATCTACGGTGGCATTCTCCTCATCTGTGGCCTCTTTCTGGTTGGACTCGGCTTCTACTTCCTCTTTTCGGGCGTGCAATTCCTCGCCCCTCTGGTCAGGAGCTCATTGTAGACGCCTGACCAGATGAACAGGACAGCCGCTGACGCCGCTACACCATCGTCGACCGATGGCTTTTTCGAGCTGCCGCTCTAGGGTATGGTTCCTGCAACTACACATGTTGGTGGCGATCTTCGGGAGGCCTCAAATGACAATGCGAATCCTCCAACTGGCTCCGCTCTGGGAAAAGGTGCCACCTTCAGGCTACGGTGGAACTGAGGCGATAGTCAGTTTGCTGGCAGACGGTCTTGTCCGTGCCGGCCACGAGGTGCACGTTTGGGCTAGCGGTGATTCGGAGACTCTAGCCGAGTTGCATTCCGTTTGCCCTCGGAGCTTGCGGGCGGCGGGAGTAAAAGATCCGATGCCCTACGCCTGGGTACAAGTAGCTCGGGCCCTGGAACACAGCCGCGGTTTCGACATCGTGCACAACCATATGGGAGAGTTGGCTATGGCGATGGCGCGGCTGACGGACACCCCTATGCTGAGCACTATTCACAACGCCGTATCCGAAGACTGCCTCTGTCTCTGGGATAGCTTTGGAGGTAGCTACAACGCCATCAGTTGGGCTGCCAAACGCGCCCTTCCTGACAAAGGCTTCGTCGGCGTGGTTTACAATGCTATCGACGTGTCATCCTTCCCATACGAGGAGCGTAAGGATGACTATTTGCTATTCATTGGCCGCATGTCTCCTCAGAAGGGGCCTCAGCATGCCATCGAGGTGGCCAAACGATTGGGGAGGCGCCTTGTGCTTGCGGGCAAAGTCGATCCCTACTGGGATGGAGACTTCTTCGACCGCGAAGTCAAGCCGCGGATCGATGGGCACCTGATCGAATTCGTTGGCGAAGTGGATGGCGCTGTCAAGCGCCAGCTTTACGCGCGGGCGTGTGGTGTTCTGGTCCCCATCACTTGGAACGAGCCTTTTGGCCTGGTCATGGTCGAAGCCATGGCCAGCGGCACGCCGGTTATCGCCTTCAACGCCGGGGCAGCCCCGGAAATCGTGATCAGCGGCGAGACCGGTTTCATCGTGGAAGACATCGAGGGAATGGTCGAAGCCGTGCGGAAGCTGGACGATATTGATCCCAAACGCTGTCGCCAGCACGTCGAGCGCAACTTCGACGTACCCAGGATGGTAGACGATTACGTGCGGATGTACGAGAGAGTATGCAGAACGCAAAGTCGATCCTGAATATGACAGTGGTGAATCTTGCCGACGGTGAACGCATCGGCCGCGTGCAAGACCTGATTGTGGATCCGGGACAGCGGCAGGTGGTGGCCCTCCTCCTCCAGCCCTCAGGACTAAGTTTCTTCCAGTCGAGGCGAGCGGTCCTATATGAAGGCGTCCGCCACATCGGGGCCGATGCGGTGGTAGTGGCAGATAAGTCGTTTGTCGTTCACACCAGTCGCGACCAGGCCTTGAGACCTTTCCTGAGCCGGAACATCGTGCTGGTTGGCAAACCGGTCATGGCAGAGGGTGGGCGCCTGCTCGGTGTGATCGCTGACCTGCTGTTCGATAGCGAGACGGGCCGCGTACACGGTTACGTGCTGCGGTCGTTGTATCTGAAGGGGTTTCCACGTGGGTTCGTCCCCGTGCTGCCTGCAGACGAGGTCCTGGTGGTGGGCCGCCATCTGGCAATGGTTAGCACCCGGGCGGAATTCATCCTGCAGCGAGAGGTACAGCAAGCCAAAGAAGCCGAGCGGGAAGCGAGACGGAGCCGGTTAGGATTCGCTTTCTGGCGACGGCGCCGCACGCCCGCCGCTGATCTTGCCCCACACCCTACTGCGGCGGTGGCCGTGGCTGCTTCCATATCTTCCGGGGAGAGCGAGGAGGCTGGCGTTTCCTCTGCCGGTGGCAGCCTAGCGGCCTAGATTGCCTTCGGAGAAAGTGCCGAGCCAGCCTTGTTGGCCATCCGCTTCCCTGCTATAATCAGTCTGTCGTTAGGCCTGTGGCAGGGGGGCAGGAATGCCTGGGGAGGATCGAGGGGTCGGACCAGACGCAAGGCCGGTGCCTAGAGTAGGGGACTCAGAGGTGGTGCGTTCGTTGCTGACGCGCCACTTGCAGTCCATGCTAGCAGATCCGGCCTGGCTCTGGTTGCGGCAGCGGTTCGTTTTCCCACGTTTGGCCCCGGTTGCGCAGGCGGCTTCTGCTTCTTCCCACTTCGACCTCGTGAAGGCGGCCGAGGAGCTGGTAAGTACCCTGGTGGAAAAGCCATCTCCAGCCGCCAGACAGCAAGCGAGCTTCGCAGAGCTGCTTTGCGGCACGACACAGTTGTTGCTGCTGGGCGACGTTGGCGCTGGCAAGACGGCTCTCCTCCAGGCTACCGCTGTAGACTACGCCGGCTATAGCCTGGACGGCAACGAGGACGTGCGGGCCGAGTTCGCTCTCTGCGAGGAGTACCGTTTCCCGGTGTACGTGGACCTGCGAGACGTCGGGGCGGAGACGATTGAAGAGTACCTGGGCAGGAGATTCCGCGGTCTCCTGCGCGACGACGAGCCCCAGTTCTCAGTAAACCGTCTGCTAGTTACCCAGCCGTTCTTGTTCCTCTTCGACCACGTAGACAGGGTCCCAGCCCCGCGGCAATTGGAAGTGGTGGCCTCACTGGCCGAGTTCATCCACGAGAGGCACCCCCAGCATCGCTACGTGATCGCGTGCCGCCGGCACGATTTTCCCCTTTTTCAGGCTTGGTTCAAGGGGGCTCAGATCCTGACCCTGATGCCTCTCCTGGACGACGATCTATCCGAGATGACCTCCTTGCGGCTGGGTGAATCGCGTGCCCAAGCCCTCCTGCAGCGCCTTAGCGTTGAGGAGGGGCTATGGGAGTTGGCCCGAAACCCACGCCTGTTGCAAGCTCTGTGCTCCTTGAGTGTGGATGCTGATCTCAGCCGGTTGCACTTGGCCCAGATACTAGAAGGGCTGGTGAGGATGTTGCTGGCAGAGGCCGAGATCCCGGGCGAACAGGCCGAACGACAAAGTCCTTTGTGTTATCTGTACCCTGCTCTCTCGACAGCTGCCTTCCAGATGCAACGTGAGGGGCGTGACAGCCTGGAGAGGACCGTTTTCTACCAGCTACTGGACTCTGTGTTGTCCTCCTGGCCGAAGGCGCCTTCGGCCAGAGAGTTGGCGGCACAGCTGGTAGGCACTGGGCTTCTGGAGTGCGACTCGGAACGCACCTGGCTCGGCTTCCGCAGCCCGATCTTGCGGGCGTTCTTCGCTACCTGCCACGTCGCCGCTGAGTTGGAGAAAGGGAAGTCTCTGGGTGATCTTCTCCCGCTCGAGGAAGGGGACGATTGGCAGATTTGCCTCACCCTGCTGCCGGGCCTTGTGGCGGCGGACCGGGTGCTGCGCGATCTGGTGAGAAAGGGAGAGGACGAAGCCTCGATACGGCTGGCTGTTCGTTGCGCTTTGCAGTTCGAGCAACCCTATGCGACGTTGGCTCGCCTCGCCCCTCTTAGCCCTGGCTTGCACATTGCTTACGGGCGTGCCTTCCGCAAGCTTGGCTATCCGGGACAAGCGCGCTTGGCTCTGGAGAGCGCGCTGAAGCTCAAGCCACAGCAAGCTGCTGTTCACCTCGAGCTGGCGGAGGTTTTGCGAGAACAGGGCGACTACGAGGCAGCTGCTGCGCAGTACGCACTGGGCAGGGCACTGGGAAGCGATCCCGTGAGCAGCCAGGCCGGCATCGGACTGAGTTATCTGGCGCGCGGGATGGCTGCCGAGGCCAAAGAGGAGTTGGACAGGGCCGAGCGTGCACTGGCAGAGAGCCAAGCCTGTGTGCATCACCTGCGGGGCCACGTACTAGAGTCCGCGGCAGAGTTCGATCAGGCGCTATCGGAATACAGGGCAGCGGTGTCATTGACGCCCAGTGTTCACCATCTGTGTCACCAGGCGGCGCTACAACGCCGCTTGGGCGATCTGGAAGCGGCTCAGGCTTCTCTGCTGAAAGCTTTGGACGCAGACCCCTTGGCTGCAGAAGCCTGGCTGGAGCTTGGTTTGCTGCATGAGGCCAAGGGGATGCTGGAGAAAGCTGCCGAAGCCTATTCCCAGGCCATCCGCTGCCAGCCAAGCTCGGCGCTAGCTCGGGTCTACCGAGGCCGCCTGTGCGGCAAGCTCAACCAGCCGGTGCGTGCGATGGCAGAACTGAGCTATGCCTTGCAGCTTGACCCCAATTGTGGCGCGGGCTACGCAGAGTTGGGGGCGCTGGCGCAGTCGCGAGGCCGCTACACGGAGGCTCTCGGGTATTATCGGCGTGCTATCCAGTGTGAGCCTCGCCAGGCGAGCTACCATCAGCAGATCGGCTGGCTGCTGAAACTTATGGGCAGGCCGGAGGAGGCAGAAACGGAGCTGGAGCTGGCCCTGCGCCTGGACCCCCGAAATGCTGAGCACCGGAGCCGGTTGGGAAGCGCCCTTGCTGACCAGGGGAAGTATAGGGAGGCTCTGGCAGCTTTTGCCGAGGCGGCCAGTCTGAGGCCCGATGAGCCTCTATATCGTCACAACATGGGGGCAATGTATGCCCGCCTCGGCCAACCGTTGGAGGCGGAGAAGTCGCTGTTGGAGGCCCTGCGGCTGTGCTTATCGGCTGGAGGTACCCAAAGCGAGGCGGAGTTGCCGCTAGAATCGGCAATGCTGGCGGCGGAATCATATAGCGAACTCGGCTTCCTGCGCTACGGGCAGGAGAGGTATGAGGAAGCGCTGCGACACTTTCAGCGAGCGGCCCAGCTGGTGCCGTTTGCTGACGCCTACCTAAGCCGGCAGGCCATGGTTTACCGCCGGCTGGGCCAGTTCGAGGCGGCCGTGCGAGCTTTGCGCCAGGCCGCCGATTTGTCCCCCGATGATGCCTCCTTGCAGATGGAACTTGGGATAGCATTGCAGGAGATGGGCAAGCTGGACGAGGCGTCGGCGGTGCTGCAGCGGGCCGTTGAGCTTAGCCCGGGAGAGGCGAGCTACCATCACTACCTCGGCGCAACAGAGCTGGCGCGTGGCCGGGCTGAGGAGGCGATACCAAGCCTTGAGACCGCCCTGCGGCTGCAACCCGATCTTATCGCAGCCAGGCACGATCTGGCCAAAGCACGACTCCGCTGTGGCCAGGTCGAGCAGGCTTTGACTGACGTGCGGCAGGCCATAGAAGTCGATCCCGATACGGCAGCGTATCATGCCACGCTGGGAGAATGCTTCCTGGCGCTGGGCAAGCTTGAGCAGGCGGCTGAGGAGCTGGATAAAGCGGTGTCGCTAGACCCACAGATGGCGGAGGGTCATTATCAGACGGCTCGCCTGCGGGTGGCGGAGGGGCGATACGAAGAAGCACTGACTGAAGCCGAGAGGGCAGCCAGCCTTGACAGTGGGCGGCGAGAGTACGTTCTGCTAGCTGGCTGGCTCCATCTGCATCTGGAGCAGGCCGATTCGGCCGTGGCCTGGCTTCGAGCGGCTGCAGCGCTCGATCCTTTGTCTTTGGACGTAAAGGGGCAGTTGGGGTTGGCACTGGAGAAGACGGGCGATGCAGAGGGAGCGGTTGAGGCTTACCGAACGGTGGCGGCGTCTTCTCCCAGTGGGTTCGTTTGGCGCCGTCTGGGTGTGGCGCTGGTGTCTGTGCAGCGTTGGGGCGAGGCCGCTGAGGCGTTGGAGCGCTCGCTCGAACTCGAGCCTGACTCCGCTGAGAGTTTGGGGTACTTCGGAGTCGCTTTGCGCCATTTGGGCCAGGCGGAGCTAGCTCAGAACTACCTCCATCTTGCCACGGTGACCCTGCAGCAAGCATCTGCTGAGGCGCCGACTGTGGGGGCGATCAGAGAAGGTGCAGTCGCATCTGACCGTACTCTGGCACTGCCCGCCTGGGCTGAAGGGCTGTGGAGAGACCCTGAGTCATCAGGGTTGGAGGCTCGCTTCAGCGCCGAGAACGCTCTATCGCATCTGGAGCAGGGGCGGCCCGAGGAGGCGATTCCTATCTTGAGACGTGTCACTGCTCTCTGCCCTCAGGATGCGTCCTACTGGAATCTGTTGGGAGAAGCCTATCGCTGCCAGGAACAGTACGTCGAGGCCAGAGACGCTTTTGCCCAAGCCGTAAGTCAGCAGAGGCAGCAAGCACTCTTCCAGCGCAACCTGGCCGACGCCGAAGCCCATCTGGGGCACTTCGCGGAGGCCGTCGCTGCCTATCGGTGTGCCCTGGGAATGGAGGAGAGGGCATCCTGGCGGCTGGAGCTAGCCGATGCCATGGCGGCGGGGGGAGATCGGGAAGGGGCTTTGGCGGAGATCGAGCGAGCGGTGCAGATGGAGCCAGGAAACGCCTGGGCGCAACAGCGCCTTGGCCAGATTCTCATCAGCGTTGGCCGCTATGAAGATGCAGCAGCCGCCTTGAGGTGCGCCCTGGATCTCGCTCCGCTCTCGGGCAACTGGAGTCTAGAGTCTGACCTTGGTCGTGCGCTTGAGGGGGAAGGGAAGCTGGACGAGGCGTATGAGCAATACCGCAAAGCGCTCTCGCTGGCTCCCGACGAGGCCTCGTTGCACGTGGCTGCTGGTGCCGTGCTGCGTAAGCGTCTTTTTGCCGAGCGAGCCCTCGATAGGGATACGGGTGACGTGGCCTCCGCGGAGGACTTTCGGAAAGCTGATGAGCACCTGCGGCAGGCGCTGCGCCTTCATCCAGAGCTGGCGTCGGCCCACGCAGAGTTGGGACTTCTGCTCGGTTACGCAGGCAATCAGGAGGCTGCGCTGGAGCACCATCTGCAGGCGGCCGCTCTGGCTCCGAGCGAAGTGGAGTATCATCTCTATGCCATTGATGCTCACTTGCGGCTGGGGCAGTCGCGGGAAGCGCTTGGGCTCTGCTTGAATCTCCGAGAGCGCGGACAGTCAGACGCTCGTCTGCTGCTTCGGCTTGGGATCGCGTACCAGGAGTTGGGGGATTGGGCTGCGGCCCTATCGGCCTACGAGGAGGCTGTGCGGCTGGCGCCGTACGTAGCCGAGCACCAGTACCGATGCGGTGTAGCGAGGCTGGTGCTCGGGCGCGAAGGGGCAATCGCGTGCCTGGAGGAGGCGCTCAAGCTAGACCCCGGCCACGGAGAGTGGCATTACTCTCTTGGTCAGGCCTACGCTGCCAAACGTCGTTGGCAGGATGCGTTACGCGAGTACAAGCTTGCCATCGATTCCTCTACCAAGCAAGCTTCATACCGGCGGGCAGCAGCTATGGCGTTGGGGGCCCTCAAGCGTTACGACGAAGCGCTCGTCGCCGCCCGCGAGGCGGTGCGTCTGGCACCGAACGAGGCGGAGAGTCATGCCACGTTGGCCAGTCTTCTGCAGCAACACGGCGACCTTGCTGAGGCCCTGCGGGCGTATGACCGGGCCAGTAGACTCCAGCCAGACAGATCCGAGTACTCTGTGAGGCGGGCCATAGTGCTAGGACTGATGGGCCAGCGCGAGCGAGCAGACGAGGAGCTAAAGCGCATTCTGGCGGAAGAGCCTGCTTTCGCGTTACCCTACCACGAGCTAGCACTCTCCCACGAGAGACGTGGCCAGCTGCCCGAGGCCCTAGAGGCCGCCCGGCGTGCCGTGGAGCTCGAGCCGCAATCGGCTCTGTTCCTGTGTACCCTAGCCAGGTTGCTTCGCCTGGCGGGCAGAACTGAAGAGGCGCTGCCCTGGTTGAAGCGCGCGCTGGAGTCAGATCCTGAAGAGGCCGCAGCTTACTACGAGCTGGGGCAGTTGTTGGCGGCCCGTGGAGAGCCAGGGCGTGCGCTGGGTGCGTACCAGCGTGCATTGGAACTGGATCCGAAGCCGGAGTTCTACGCCGGTGCCGCCACGGTACTGGCTCGGGAGGGGCGGTTAGCTGACGCCGCTGCTTCGCTGCAGGCGGCGTTGGCGCAAGACCCGGATCGGGCAGAGTGGCATAATCAGCTGGGCGAAGTCCTGGAGCGGCAGGAGCGGCTGCCCGAGGCCCTGGAGGAGTACCGGCGGGCCATCAGGCTGGAACCGCGCCAACCACTCTACCATCGCAACCTGGGCGTCTTGCTGAAGAAGATGGCACGTTACGATGAGGCTGTCGAATCACTTCAGCGAGCGCTCCAGATCAGACCTGACTACGCGGATGCTTATCGCCACCTCACTTCAGCCTCTGCTTCGGCCCTCCTGCAGAAGAACTTGCGCGCTAAGCCTGGGGGCAGTGACCGTAGAACTGACACATGACAGCATAGAGCCACCCCATCTGGTAGGATGTTGAGCGGCCATCCGATACGACCGACTCCAGAAAAGTGATCACTCTATCACTCAGGGCTATTGCAAAATGCGGCTCTTGCCCTTATTATGCTTAGCGGCTTTTGCTCATTGTCGTACTGATGTCCACTCTAGTTACTACACCCCGAGCCTCTCGGGGTCGTAATCTTGAACACGGGTCCGATCCGTACAGAGGTAATGGGGGAATGGCTGAGGGCACGGATCAAATGCAGACGCTATCGCAGAATGAGCGGACTGCTCAATTAGTGGCGACGGCCAAGGAACAGGGCTATATCTCAACGGACGATATCCTCGAGGTCGTGCCGAATCCGGAACTGGATCTCGACGCTGTGGAGGATATACTGATAGAAGCCGACGTGCAGGTTACCGACGGCGTGCCGGAGATGTCAGAGGCGGCTCTTGAAGAGCAGAACCACCTCTTGCAGGGGCTGGCAGAGAACGATCACTACACCGAAGACTATGATCCTGCGGATGGCATGGATGACGCCGTCCGGCTTTACCTGCGCGAGATCGGACGCGTCGCGCTGCTGACTGGCCCGGAGGAAGTAGCCTTGGCCAAGATGATCGAGAGGGGCGAGATCGCTGCCGCGCGGCTCCGACGCGGTGGACTGAGTGCCCACGAGAGGGCGTTTCTGGAACTAGAGCGCCAACGTGGCGATCTGGCGCGCAAGCGGCTAACGGAGGCTAATCTGCGTCTGGTCGTCTCGGTGGCCAAGCGCTACGTGGGCCGAGGAATGTCCATGCTCGACCTAG
>Ga0123519_10012942_pt1 | contig 12050 bp, 15 predicted proteins | sample YelNatPaOPRAMG02_FD_87396 | JGI IMG/M metagenome (GOLD analysis project Ga0123519, IMG submission 87396) | Hot spring microbial communities from Yellowstone National Park - Yellowstone National Park OP-RAMG-02 (version 2) | ecosystem: Environmental > Aquatic > Thermal springs > Hot (42-90C) ... | reverse complement strand
TCCAAATTGCCAAGCTGTTTTTCCAGCTGGACTAAAGTTTCCTTATTTTTTGTCTGCGCCGGGGTATAGGCGTTGATGATTTCCTCGCACTCTTTTATTTTCTGCTGGCAATCTTCAGGCGAAGAACAATCAGCCGTATTACAAGAAGCAGCAAACAATTTGGCAATTGAACAATTTAACAATTGAACAATTAAAACAAAGACCAGTGAGATACCAAGGTAGCGAGCTAACAATTTACCCATTTCTTTCTTGATTATAGCAAACCGGTATGATAGACTTTTAAAGATGAAGAGGCTTATTTTCTTCTTATTTATTTTTATATTCTCTCTTTTAAACCTTTCCAAAGGGGATATCTTTGCCTGCGAGTATGACCATACCTGTGATTCAAACGTTTACGATTGTTCAAATAACATTGGCTCTTTTGAAGGAAGTAATAAAAATGGTTGCTCTATCTTCTCACAATGCCAAGAACCAGGATCGTGTTGCGCCGAAATTGCGAAGCTAGGTCTTCAACAATATACAATCTGTTATCTTAAAAAGGGCCAACCGATACCTCCTCCTTGTATCGAGGGTACCGAAGGATGCCAATGTAGGAGTTCTCCTCCTTTATGCGATGCCGGGCTAAATCCTATTAGCTCTGGAGCTACATGCATCTGTAGCAAATCTACTTCTATGCCCCCCTCTCCCCATTCTGCTTCCTCTCCTCAATTATGTCCGGTTGGAACCAATCCTGAAGGAGGTATAATGACCGCGCTGGGGTGTATTCCCACTAAAGACACAACCCAATTTGTTGGCTGGATTTTGGGGTCGGCAATTAAAATTGCCGGCGGAATTGCTTTCCTACTAATAATTTTTGGGGCGATAAAAGTCCTTACCTCGTCGGGAAATCCCGAGGCGGTAAAAGCCGGCCAAGAAATGATTACCTCTGCTTTAATGGGGCTTTTGTTTATAATTTTTTCTTTATTTTTGTTAGAATTAATTGGGGTAAAAATATTACAAATTCCTGGCTTTGGGCAATGAAACTATTAGCACAAAAAATTCCAAAATATTCAGATATTGATAGTTTTAAAGGATTTAAATTTGCCAACAAAACCCTAGGCGATATTATTTCCGCCCTTCTTCCTTATATTTTTACTCTTGCCGGAATAATTCTTTTTGCTCTTTTAATTATGGGGGGTTTTGAACTTCTAACCTCAGGCGGCAATCCAGAAAAAACAAAGAAAGCCCAAGGGAGAATTACTTCAGCTCTAATTGGCTTTCTGATTATCTTTTTAGCCTACTGGCTCACCCAGATTTTGGAAGTAATTTTCGGAATCAGCATCTTTTGATAATTACTTTCCGAACCTTCTTTGTCTTTTTTGATAATCAGCAATTGCTTTATCCAACTCTTCCGGTCCAAAATCAGGCCACAAGATATCAGTAAAATAAAGTTCAGAATAACTCATTTGCCAAAGCAAAAAATTAGAAAGCCTTAACTCACCCCCAGTACGAATAATCAAATCAGGATCTGGCTCGCCGTTGGTATATAAAAATTTACTAAAAGTTTCTTCAGTTAATTTTTCTGGCGGGATACCAGAAGCAATAATTTTTTTAACGGCCCTCAAAATCTCATCCCGCCCTCCATAATTTAAAGCTAAATTAACTTTAATTCGCTCATGTTTTTTAACAATACTTAAAATTTCTTTAATCGCCCGAACAACTTTTCGGGGAAAAGCCTGAAAATCACCTAAAACTGCTACTCTAATTCCTTTTTTAGCGTATTCTTCTTTCTTTTCCTTAACTATCCTTACCAACAAATCAAAAATTCCTTTTACTTCTTCTTTTGCTCTTTTTCGCCAGTTTTCCGTGGATAAAGTATAAACGGTTAAAGTTTTTACTCCCAATTCTAAACAATGTTCAACAATTCTTTCTAAATTTTTTGCTCCTGCTTCGTGCCCTTGGTTAACAGTCAGTCCTTTTTTTGCTGCCCAACGTCGATTTCCGTCCATAATAATGCCTATATGCTGGGGAATATTATTTGGATCAAGCTTCACTTTAGTCATTTGAATTTAAAATATTTTACTAGTTTAATTAATTAAAGTCTATAGTTTAATTAATTAAAGTCTTAAAAATTTATACTGGTCTAAACTTAATCCCGTAGTGAATTACTCCTTCTAAATCTACTTTTCCCACTCGACGATAAACAATTTTCACTTTTTTACCAGTTTTAAGGTCTTTTTTGGTCCAATCAACTAATTGACCGATTATCCGCTTTTTATCTTGAAGCTCAACCAAAACCACTGGATAAGGCGCCTCTTCTTCATAACCAACTGGAGGAGCCTTAATTAAAGTCCAAGAAATAATTTTTCCTTCCTTTCCTAAAAAGGGCGCATATTTTTTCTGGTGGCGCCAAATTTTAACCGGTGTAATATTACTCATTTTTTAAAATATGAACTACTGCTACTGAGCCTGAGCCGCCAACATTATGAGCCAAACCCACTTTAGCTCCTTTAACCTGTCTTGCTCCTGCTTCGCCCCGAAGTTGGATTACAATTTCCCCAATTTGTTTAACACCAGTGGCTCCAACAGGATGACCACAGGCTTTTAGCCCTCCACTGGGATTTACTACTAGCTTTCCTTTATTAAGCGTCGTTTTCCCTGCAGCAATTTCTTTAGCTGCCTTGCCCCTTGAGAAAAATCCCAAATCTTCACAAGCAAGAATTTCGGCAATAGAGAAACAATCATGCACTTCAGCCACATCAATATTTTTTGGAGAAATCCCTGCTATCTGATAGGCTTTTTTTGCCGCTCTTACTGTAGCCAAAAGAGAGGTTAAATCTTTTCTTCCTCCTAAACTTAAACTATCAGTCGCCACGGCGGAAGCAGTTATATAAACTGGAGTTTTCCCCTTTGTTTTAAATTTTGAGCTTAAAACTATTGCCGCCGCTCCATCAGAAACTGGAGAACAATCCAAAAGCCTCAAAGGATCAGCAATAATCGGACTAGCTAAAACTTGTTCTGCGGACACAGCAAATTGGAATTGGGCTTTCGGATTTAAAGTCGCATGATAATGATTTTTAACAGAAACAGCAGCTAAATCTTTCTGGGTAATCCCATATTTCTCCATGTAAACTCGAGCCAAAATCGCATAAAGACCAGGAAAGGTAATCCCCGCCATCCTTTCTTCTTCATAACCAGCGCCCATTAGGGCGGCACTAACCTGCTCGGGTTTATGGTCAGTCATTTTTTCAATTCCCACTACCAAAACCGTTTTGTAAATTCCTGCCAAGATACCTAAAATAGCACTATGGACCGCCAATCCTCCTGAGGCACAAGCCCCCTCAATTTTAAAAGCCGGACAACGAAGCCCAAGTTCTTCGGCAAAAAGAGCTCCCAAATTCTCCTGCCCGCCTAAAATTCCCGAAAGCATATTGCCAACATATAAAGCCTCTATCTCGGCCAAATCTAATTTTGCATCAGCTAAAGCTTGAGAGACTGCCTCTTTAACTAAAGCTCTGGGGGAAAATTCCCAAAGTTCGCCAAATTTTGTTGTTCCTACTCCTAAAACAGCAATTTTCATTAAATCCTCCTGGTAAATTTTAAATAAGTTGGATAAGAAATATAAATTTTATTTTCAAAATAAGACGAAAAGCTCGGTACTCGTTTTCTTGCCTTACCTAAAAGTTTACTTGTTTTAAAAACAAAACTGTCAGCCCCAGCCCCTGAACCATAAGAAGTAAAAAAAATAAGCTCATCCGGCTTAGCAATTTCCAAGACCCGACAAAGACCTAATAAAGAAGAAGCAGAATAAGGATTGCCAATTTGACCAACAACTAATCCTGGTTCAAGCTGCTTTTTCTCAAATCCCAATCTCTTAGCTACCTCGCCAGGAAATTTTCCATTTGGCATATGAAAAACACAATAGGCAAAATCCTTAGGTTTCATTTTTGTCTTAGTCAGAAGTCTTTGAGCCGCTTTTTGAATATGAGTAAAATAAGCAGGTTCACCACTAAATCTTCCCTGATGAGAAGGATAGGGAATACCATCTCTTCGCCAAAAATCAGGCGTATCCGAAGAATAGGAATCAAAATCTAAAATTTGGGCAACAAAATCTTTTTTATTCCTTCCCAAAACAAAAGCAGCTGCTCCGGCGGCAGCGGTATACTCTAAAACATCATGGGGTTTTGCTTGAGCCGTATCCGAACCAATCACTAAACCATAGTTTATTAGCCCTGCCTTAAGTAATCCTGCCAAATTTTGGATTCCTGCTGTTGCCGCCTTGCAAGCAAATTCTAAATCTGCGGCAAAATAATTATGGTCAACTCCCAATGCTTCACCGATAGTGGTAGCGCTGGGATTAACAGCATAAGGATGAGATTCTGAGCCAACATAAATTGCCTCAATCTGTTCTGGAGAAATTTTAGCCATTCTTAAAGCATTTATTCCCGCTTCAACTCCCATAGTGACTGCATCTTCATCAATTCCCGCCACAGTTTTCTCTATTACTCCTAAAGAGCGCTCAATATCTTCCCCTGATTTTCCCCAAACCGAGGCAATCTCGGAAATTTTTATCCGACTCCGAGGAAGATAAACGCCAAAACCTAAAATTCCTACATCTTTAAACATGGTGCCTTCCTGACTTCCCAACGAAGGAGGATTTTCCTCCTCTTGCTAATTTCATATGTGTTTTAGCTAAACTTCCTTGAGCCAAAGAGGCTAAAAGTGAAAGTTCTCCTGCTAAAACCGCTCCTCCAACAACTTCTGCCAAAACCCTAACCGAAGGCTTCTTTCTGCCAAAAATAATTGAAATTGCTTCTTTCTGGGTTGGAAGAGTGGTCCCCCCGCCAACAACACCCAAAGGCAAATCAGGAAGATAAACAGAGAAATACAAATCGCCATTTTGCTCAACCTCAGTGGTAGTTACTCCCAATGTTCCCTCACTCACTTGGGCAAGGTCTTGACCAGTGGCGCAAAAAATCGCGGCGACAACATTGGCAAAATGGGCATTAAACCCTAAAGAACCGCTCATTGCCGAACCTAAAAGACATTTGTTTAGCCACACATCATAAATTTTTTGGCTAGTTGTTTTTAAAACTTTTTGAACAACCATTTTTTTAATCACCACCTCTGCCCAAATCTCTTTCCCCCGGCCAAGAAGAAAATTAAGCCAAGCTGGTTTTTTATCAACGCAAAAATTGCCACTCAAAGAAAGGCATTGGCTACCTGTTTGTTTTTCGATAAAAGGGACAATTCTATCAACGGCAATAGTTGCCATATTCATTCCCATTGCTTCCTGGGTATCAAAGTAAAACCTAACAAAAACCCTCCTACCTAAAATCCGAGTTTTAATCTTTTTAAGTTCCAAATGGCTTGAGGTCTCTTTACTTAAATGATTTAAATCGTTAAAGTGGGATTCTATCCAATTTGCCAGCTTTAAAGAATCCAGTAATGACCTCGTCTTAAAAACTGGCCCCCGGGTAATCCCCACATCATTAACTAAAATTGTTGCTCCCTCGGAAAGGTTTATAGCCTTACATCCCCGATTAATTGAGGCAACCAATGCTCCTTCTGTAGTTGCCAAGGGAAGATAACACACAAAAGGCACCAATCGAGAAGTTCGCCATAAGCGAAGACAAAGGGGCCCAGCTACTCCTAAAGGGATCTGAACAGCACCAATCATGTTTTCGCAATTTCTTTTTGAGGCAATTTCTAAACCAGAAGAATAATAACCAATATTTTCTAGGGAAATTCCCAGGGCTTCTTTTAAAGCAACTCTTCTTTGATTGATATTTTTAAACTTTCTTAAATTAGTCATTTTTTAGGCTGATGAACTTTTTCCTTTCTATACCAAAAAAGCCACCAATAACCTAAATAGAGAGTAAAAAGCAAGAGAAAAATTGCTCCAGCACCAGCTAGCCAAACTCCCCATTTAGCAAAAATCGCCAACAGCGGCAAAAGTTTTTCAACCAACCAAAGAAGGCAAAAAACTATTCCTACTCCTATCCACCCTCCAAACCACAAACTACCAAAAATTACTGTTTGTGAGCGGTCGCGGCTAATTTTTTTTAAAGTCAAATAAGGATGAACTAAAAACCCATAGAAATTAGCCAGAAGGAGATAACTTTCCTTGAGGATAGTCAGCAGCAAAAGCCTGGGCAAAAGCTTTTCTGGCGCGGGTAAGTCTCGATTCGATTGCCTTAACTGTCTCATTCAGCTGCTGGGCAATTTCTTTAACTGAAAGCCCTTGGTAATACTTTAGTCGCAAAACTTGTTGATATCCTTCGCTTAAACTTTTTAAACTCTTCTTAACTTTTTTAATTGCTTCCTTCCGCAAAAGAATTTGCTCTGGTCCTAAAGCCTCGGTAGCCAGACTTTCCAACCAGGGTAAACGGGAGAATAAAATCGTTTTTATCTTCTTTTTCCGATAAAAATCGCTGATTTCGTGTTTTGCAATTCCGCAAAGCCAGGTAAAAAAAGAAGATTTACCAGAATAAAGTTCCAAACACTCACTTGCCGAAACCAATGTTTCTTGCAAAATTTCCTCCGCTTCTTCGGAGTTGCTCACTTTTTGGGTAATAAAATTTTTTAATTTTAAAATTGTTTCTCTGTCAAACAAATCTTTTTTCATATTCCTCCAACGCTTTTATTGCCCAAGGAGTATATTTTCTCGGATTAATTTTTATATCTTTTAAAAGCTTATCTAAAGACATCCATTTATAACCATAAGCAACTTTCGGGTTGGGATAAACTTTCCCATCATACTTTCCCAATAAAAAGGCACAATATTCATTCTCACAAAAATTTCCATATTTGGCAAAATAATTAAAACCAAACAATTTTTTAACTGGAAATTCTACTCTCCATTCTGCGCTTAAACAGCGTCTGGCCGCCTGCTCGTATGTTTCATCTTTGTCTTTTAGGTGAAGAGGGTGGCTATTAGTTAAATCCCAATATCCATCCCAAAGTTTATGCTTTCTTTTTTGAAGTAAAACCTCGCCCTTTTTGTTTAAAATCATTATCGTAAAAGCACGATGATGCAAACCATCTCCAGTATGACATTGATTCTTTGGCGCATACTTGCCCAAAAATTTATCATTTTCATCCACCAAAATTAATTGTTGTTCAGCCATCTTAAAACAAATGTTTGGAAACAATTCTTGCTCCTTTAGCTGGTTTGTTAACAATTATTTTCTTTATTTTCAATTTTTTTAATCTTTTAACGACTTCTTTTACATCTTTCTTTAGACAAATTAGGTGAACATTTGACCCAGCATCAATAGTAAAATAAACTGGTATTCCCGCCTCTCGCCAATCTCCAACCTTAAGAATAATTTCCATTGTCTTTGGCAGCCAATAGAAAAGAGGCGGTTTAGATGTCATCATTACCGCGTGCATATTAATTGCTTCCTCCTCAACAATTTCTCCAAATTTTTCAAAGTCTTTTCTCTTTAAAGCTCTTTTAAGCTCGCGGATTTTCTTTTTCATTCCTAAAATTCTTGACCGATAAAAGGGACTGCTTTCCGCCAAAACATGTCCCTCAGAAGAACTTACTTTTTTCGAAGCCTCTCCTACTATCGCAACAACATCCCTAATATCCCACCATTCTGGTGGATATAAAGAATAAGCATATGAGGTTTCGCTTGAATCTCCTGCTTTCCACTCTACAAAACCATCAGGTATTGACCGACAGGCAGAACCAGAACCCTGGCGGGCTAAAATTGAAAGCTGTTTTAAAGAAAGGTTTAATCTCGCGGCGACTGCTCCTGCCAAGGTTAAGGCGGCAAATCCAGAAGCAGAAGAAGCAAGCCCGGTTCCCTTTGGAAAATTGTTTTTTGTTTTTACTTTGGCAAATGTTTTTATTTTTGCTAAACGACGAATCCGCTCAAGATGAGTAATTATTCTTTCTTTTCCTTCATTGCTAATCTCTTCTCCAACTACCTCTATTTCATCTGACTTTAAGTTAGGCAAAAACTCAACTGTAGTTAGCGTATAAATCCCACTTAAATTCATAGAAATAGAGTCATTCACTGGCAGGCGAAGTTTTTCGTCTCTTCTTCCCCAGTATTTAATAAAGGCAATATTTGCTGGTGCCTTTGCTGTTACTTTCATTCTATCCTCACTCCTTCAGCATTAGGTTTAACTTCTAAATATTTTCCCCCTGCCTTCTCAACTGCCTGGGCAATCTCTCTTTTCATTCTTTCTGAACCCAAGGCTATCATACAGTCTCCACCTCCCGCTCCAGAAAGTTTTGCCCCATAAGCCCCAGCATCTAAAGCAGCAAAAATCAAATCAGAAAGTTTTTTGGTGTTAACTCCCAATGCTTCCAAAAGTCCCTGGTTTAAAATCATCAGCTCTCCTGTTTTTTGCCAATCACCTTCTATTAGGCTATTTTTTGCTTCTTCAACAACAAAGTTAATATTATCAAAAATTCCATCAACTAGTTGAGGATAACGTTGGCGAAGTTCTGCCACCTTGCGGACCAAAGTTGGGGTGTCTGCTTTAACTCCTGTATAACCAACTACCAATGGCAATTCTTTAATCTTTAAAGGAACAATTTTTCTTCCGCCGGTTACAAACAACAAAGTTCCTCCCCAAATAGCCGCCGCCAAATCAAATCCTGAACCAACTCCCTGGACTTCTAAAACAGTTTTGTAAGCAAGATCAAATAACTGTTTGTTTTTAAGCTTTATTTTAAAAAGCTCTGCAAGTGCTTTAATAGCGGCAACGGTTACGGCAGAAGAGCTTCCAAATCCAAATTCTGAAGAAAATTCGCTTTTAGTTTTAATCTTAAGTCCGCTTTCAATTTTGTATTTTTTAAAAAAATTCTTAACCGCCATATTTAAAAAAATGACACCCTTTGGGATATTTGCTTTTTCTCCAAGAGATTTAATTTTTTTGGTATAACCCCTCACTCCTACCTCTGGAGCCTCAATTTTTAAAATATCATTTTCTATTTTTTGAACCTCTACTCTTACTCTTTGTTCTACCGCGGTCACAATACAGGGATATCCATACACAACCGCGTGTTCGCCAAAAAGCATCAATTTTCCTGGTGCTGAGGCTTTAATTTTTTTCAATCTTCACCCCCTCCTCTCCTAATTTTACTTCAAAAGCAGATAAATTTCTTTCTTTAGCTATTTCCAGAAGGGAATTTTTGCGCGGATGGAACCCTAAAATTATTCCCGAACCTTCTTTAACTCCTCCGGCACCACAAACCTTCGCCACTCCACCGACGCCTTCAATTTCCTTAATTATTCTTTTTGCGGAATTGCCCACCACCCCCAATTTTTCCAACAATTGTTCATTTTCTCTTATCACCTCACCAATTTCCCCATCGTTTTTCTCCCGAAGGGCCACTAAAAGTTTCTTGGTAGCTTTTTCTATTTTTTGGAAAATTTCTTCTGTTTGTCTTGGCTTTTTTTCGTATAATTTCCTAACTTTGGTAACCATTTCTCCAGTGGTTTCCAATGGCCTACCGGTATTAATCAAAACAAAGCGAGGTAATTTTTCAAAATCAAAGTCCAACGGTTTAAAAAGCTTCAAAAATTCTGCCTCTTTCCGATACCAAAGAAAACCTCCATAAGTTGAGGTTGTATTATCTCCCCCAGAAGGATTTCCATGTTGCTTTTTTTCAATTTCATAGGCTATTTCGTTAATTTTTTCTTTGTTAAACGGTTGATTAAAAAACTTAAATAAAGCGGCAGTCATTGCTACTGCTAAAGCGGCCGAGGAACCCATACCGCTGCCAACAGGAATTTCTGAAAAAATCTTAATTTTTAATTTTTCTTTTTGTTTGCCTAAAGCTCTTAAAACAAAATCTCTGGCAAATTCTACCAATTCAGGAGATTCAGAAGCAATAATTTCATTTTTGGTTGACTTCTTAATTGAAACAAAAAGGCGTCTGTTTACCGCTGCCAAAATTGCCGGTTTTCCGTAAACCACCGCATGTTCTCCGGAAAGAATAATTTTCCCCGGAGCAGAAACCCTAACTGTTTTCACCATTAGTTGCTCCTTAACGGCCCTAAGTAATTACCGTCCCTGAGTGCGGATAGGAAACAATTGCTTTGTAAAGATTATCTTTAACAAGACCATTAATAATCCAAACTTTTATGCCTTGTTTAGCCATTTTCAAACTTTCTTCTACTTTATGCAACATTCCTCCAGTAACATCAGTTGCTCTCGCTCCGCCTAAAGCTTTTTTAATCTCCTCAAAATTTTCTAAAGTAATCTTGGAAACAGTTTTCCCCTTTAAGTCGTAAACTCCATCTGTTGTTCCTGCCTGAATTACTTTTTCGATTTTAAACCCTCGCTTTTGGAGGGCAAAAGATAAATTATCCAAGGTTACCTCCCCAGAAAAAATACAACAACCACGGCTTTCATCCATAATGACATCTCCGAAAACAAGGGGGACAATTTCTAACCTAAGGGCCTCGACTACTGGCTCAACGAAAATAGCCTTTAGTTTTTTATTCTTAGCAAAGGAAAAAGAAGAAGGAACAAAAGATAAACAAGGAATTTTGTTGGCTAAAAAAATTTTATTAACAATCCTGTTTATAGCAATAGCATCTTGTTGAACTAAGCAAAGGCCAAAAATATCTTTTTTCCTCTTAATCCCATCGGCCGTTCCATATTTCCTGGCTAAAGTATGACCAAAAGACCCGCTCCCGTGGGAGACAATAATTTTAAAGCCTAAATTTAAGGCCTTTTTAATCTCCTTTGCCAACCGTGAGATAACCCTCAGCTTAGCGGTATAGGGTTTATTTTTATCGGTAATTAAACTTCCTCCAAGTTTTATTAAAATTAATTTTTGCTTCATGTTTTAAAAATTCTTTTCCAAACATCATCCAAAGCATGGTGCTGACTACAAGCTTCCAAAACATTTCTTACTCCCGGCCTTAATTGATAATTAGCTAAATTCTCTGTCCTAACCCAACCTACAGGAGTAACTTCCCCATCTCCCTGGGTTGACAAAAGAGTGCTTTCATCACCAGTCCACCCAACAGCAACTACCTGAGCTAAAACTCCTTCCATAAACAAAGTTTCTCCCAGAAAGCTACCTTCAGGATCAATTCTAAATAGAACCATCTGTTGGGGATCAAGTCCTAACTCCTCCAACACACCCCGGCGGAAAGTTTGCCAACAGGTTTCTCCCTCGTTGGCAGTTTCGCAAATCACTCCATAACTACCCTCAATTCCCCCTGTATCTTTCCTCCCTGAATTTTCTCTCACCAGCAAAACCTCGCCTTTCCGGTTAAAAATAAAGGCTACCACCCCTCTTTTCTCACATTTTTCTTTGACTTCCGGAGATAAAAATATAGCAGTAGGCTTTTCTCTTTCCGTCAAGCTCATCTTCCAAACCTCCTTTCATACTCCAAAAAATCTTGAATTGAGGATAAAAGACTTTGAGGAGTCAGATTGGGAAACAAGTCTGGTAAAAATATCCAGCTTCATCCAAACCACCATAGTCCATCGCCAAATTTAAATGATAGCGGCCAAAATTCGCTGTTTGTCTTTCTAAATCCTCAAGAGTTTTTAAAACCGGCGGTGGTAATCTATCTTTCCGCCCAAGATGGGTAAACTTTACTTCATGTTCTTTAAGCTCTTCTAAAAATTCTTTTGGGGGAAGAAATTTCTCCGCCAATCCCATCACAAAATCAACCTGCTCTCGCTCCCGCGCCCAATTTTCTGTTGACCAAACCCAAAAAGTCAAAGTTCGAATATTCCAATCTCTAGTTGCTCGAACAATTCCTTTAATTACCTCAACTCCAGCCCGATGACCTAAATAAGGATGTAAACCTCTTTCTTGAGCGGCCCGGCGATTGCCATCACAAATTATCGCCAAGTGCCTCAACTTTTCTGGGTCAATCTTAAACTCGGGAATTTTCTGCCAACAAACCTCTATTTCTGAAAGCCAAGCTTCTAAGGAAACTTCTGGGTTTTGGAAGCTTGTTTTGGTCTCTACTGCTAACATTTTTTGATTAGTATTCTCTTTTTAAAATAAATTCAATTCCCGCTTTTAATTGATCTCTAGCAGGTTGATGTTTCAAAAATCCAAGTTTTTTTTCAAAAAT
>Ga0123519_10012936_pt1 | contig 12054 bp, 10 predicted proteins | sample YelNatPaOPRAMG02_FD_87396 | JGI IMG/M metagenome (GOLD analysis project Ga0123519, IMG submission 87396) | Hot spring microbial communities from Yellowstone National Park - Yellowstone National Park OP-RAMG-02 (version 2) | ecosystem: Environmental > Aquatic > Thermal springs > Hot (42-90C) ... | reverse complement strand
CGTATACCAGGCCAGGAAGGAAGCAAAGCCGACAATCCCGGTCTCTGCCAGCAGGCGAATCCAAAAATTCTTGATATTCGGGAGGTAAGCGGCACGGTAATAATAATCCATGACCTCGGGCAGGTTCCAGCCATAAGCAGGGAGTTCACTGTGAAAGAAGAACCCCGCATTTCCCAGTCCAACTCCCAAGATGGGGTGGAGTGAGAATATTCTCCAACCGGTGACCCAGTACACGTACCGTTCGGCGAAAGCCAGATAACGAAACACAAGGTAAGCATCAAGCGATGACTGTTGCTGACGCGCCCAAACCGGAAACTGGAAGAGGCGCGCCAGGCGCGGATTAACTTGCGCTACGCCGTACAAGATTGCCAGGGCCACTATCCCGTACAGGGCTAACAATAAGAATACCATCAGGGCATTACGCCAAAGAACGGGCCGGAAGTCTGCTCGGGAACGAAAAGCTCTGTCAGACAGAATATGTCCCCGTCGTCTCTGAACAAAACCAATACTGAAGTGAATGAATGCTATGAGAAACACCAGGAAGAAAGACAGGGCGCCTATGCGCGAAGACAGTAAAACGATTACCCCTCCCAGGCCAAGTAGTAAATTCTCTACGCTGCATCGCCCAAAGCGGTACCGGAATGCCGACCATCCCTGAAGCGTCGCAGCCAGCCAGAAAGGCAAATACAACACATTCAGCTGATGCGCTAACCAGGAAGGTTCGTAGGCAAAACCGGTCAAGCGCGTTGACGAGGAATCGCGAATGGAGAAGAAACGGTGAAACGCCAAAAGGGAAGCAGGAAAGTGCCCTCGAAACAAGAAAATGTATATCGCCTGGATACCAGCCCACAGCACAATAATCACCCCGCTGATAGAGAGTAGTCGCAAAGTGCCTGTCAACCGCTTAGAAAACTGTTCTGAGGATTGAAACAACCAGGCGGCAGTTACCAGATAGAACATCACGCCGATTGTTAATGTCACCAGAGCAGTTATTTCCTCCCCCAGGCTCGGCTGCCCTTTGAATGACGGAACGGGCAGAAAGACAGCATAAGCGCTGGCCAGCAGAGATACCGAACAAAAGAACAACAAGGGTATACTCTCGCGTGGTATCGGCCCATTTTTGCGCAGAAAAGAAACCAACCAGAGAGCCAGCCAGGCAAGAGGAATCAGAGAAGCCGGCGACACCGTCGGATAACCCATCAGCCTGGAGAGAAGAGGAAAACTGGTGACAGGCAATAACAGCCAGGAAAGACTCCAGGCAATGGAAAAGCTGGCGTTCCAAAGGTTGGTGAATCGTGATCCTCTAAACATTGTGCTGTACTGTTGAAAAACAAGTCAGCCACACGGCGATCAGGAAACCAATGATTGCTCCGGCAACCATTACAGCCCCGGTTTGATAACGGGCGGGATACTCTGGTACGGTCGCTCGTTCAGAAAAAGCAATCTCCAGAACGGGGAGCAGGCCAAGGCTCTGGCTTCGCTCCAGAATCAGAGCCTCAGACAGGGTCGCGATAATGCCCTCCATCTCCGCGGGCGTATCATGCTCACAGCGTTCATTCCAGGCAAGAACAACCCCTGATTGCTGCGAAAAAGGAGGCGGAGTGGGCGTAACATAACCCGGCAAGCAAATCAACCATCCTTCCAGTTGTCTCTCTATCTGATAAGCCTTCAGGGCATGTTCATGCGCTTCTTCCAGTTTCTGGTAAGCAGTCTCTGCCCAGAGGTTCACCAATGTTGCGGCGGACAGCGGGTCCGGATCGCGAATGCGCATTTCCCATGCCCATCCTTTCCTTTCCAGCGAGGCCTTTTGCCGGAACTCCGCTAACGTCAACGGCAAGCCCGATGAGGTTGCCGCGGCAACTACCTGTTCTTGTACTTCCGTCGAACCAATGACCGTGCCAATGGCATCCAGAGCGCGATTCTCCTGATATTGTGACAAGTGATATTCGCTGACATCCACGTTGGCAACCAGATTGACTTTCGCCTCATATACCGGCGGTTGCACCTTGTGAAACAGCCATCCGGCTACCCCGCCCACAACCACAAAAAGCACGACCAGCCACCATTTTTGAAGGACCCTACAGGTCGCCTCAAAAGCAGAAAATTCCTTCATAACATTTACCTTTTGAGTGGATCCCTGCGAACCAGGAACACCAGCAGCCCCAGGCCAATACAGACTGTTGCCCCGAAAATCAAGTTGGCCATAAGCGGGGGTAAGGACAAGGCAATAAAAGCCAGCAAGTTCAGCACCAGAGCAACAACATGGATGATCGTCACCGATTGCACGGGACTCAGCCCCAAATGCAACAGATGGTGATACGTGTGAGAACGATCCGCGCGGAACACGGGCCGGCGATGCACCAGACGCGAAACGATCACAAGCAAGGTGTCAAAAATCGGTACACCCAAGACCATAATCGGGACGAACCAGGAAGAGCCTTGAGGCGGTTGGGATGGATTATACATGATAGCAACCACGGCGAGGAGAAAGCCCAGCGTCTGAGCACCAGAATCCCCCAGGAAGAGCCTGGCTGGCGTTACATTGAAAACATATAACCCAAGACAGATACCCAGCATCAACCCACTGAACAATGCCAGTTCTGGCTGCTGGGCAATAACAGCCATTCCCATGAAGAACGCAAAGGCCACACCACTGACGCCAGCCGCCAAGCCATCCATGCTGTCGATCAGATTGACCGCGTTCGTCACACCAGTCAACCATAAGATAGTCAGGCCATAACCCAGCCACGTCAAAACAGGCTCATCAAAAGGCAGCGCGAACTTCGTCAGGAACTTGACTGTTATACCGCCAGCAATCAAAAAGCACGATGCCAGTACCTGTCCAAGAAACTTGGGTAACGCCGATAATCCTTTCGCGTCATCCCAAATTCCAAACAAGAAGATTATCGTTGCCGCACCCCAGAGCACTCCATAAGGCCTGTGCCATAAACGGAAAAATAGAATAAGAAGAAATCCCACAGTCAATAAAGTGATTCCCCCTGCCAGCGGCGTGGGGCGAGAATGTTGCTTATGTGCGGCTCTTCCCGGAATATCCAGCAGACCAATCTTCTCCGTCAACCAGATCGAAACAGGATTGATCAGCAACGTGCAAAACAAGCCAGCCAGAATGCCTTCAAACAGACCCGTGACCTGGTTCAGCGTGATCATGGCCCAACCTTTTTCTGCTGCGAACAGGTTTGATATACAGCCAGCGTCTGCGACACAATCACCTCTGCAGAAAATTCCCTGGCGACAATTTCCCGCCCTCGAGCCCCCATGCTGGCCCCAACAGCAGGATTACTCAACAAGTAATCTAAGGCCTCAACCAGCACTGGCACATTGCGCGCCGGAATCAGCAAGCCATTTTCCCCATGCCGGACGACCTCGCGGCAACCAGGAATATCAGTAGCCACAACGGGACGCGCGCAGGCTGCTGCCTCGAGGAGAGTCTTCGGCAACCCTTCACGGTAAGAAGGTAAGCATACCACGCTAGCCTGAGCGTAGATTTCCTCCATGTCGTCTCTCCAGCCCCACCATTCTACCACACCCTCCTGTACCCAGGCCTGGAGTTGTCTGACCGGCACCGCTGCCGGATTCTGATCATCACTGTCGCCTACCAGAACAAAACGCGCCTGGCGCCCACGGGCACGCAACTGCCTGGCCGCCTCGACGAACTCGCCCACTCCCTTATCCCAAAGTAAACGAGTGGGCAAAACGACCAGCGGAACGCCATCAGGCCGGGCACGCGGCACAAAACGCTGCACGTCCACCCCTGACCCCCGTATCAAGGCAATTCGCTCAGGCCTCACCAGATGGTTGCCTACAAAGAAATCTCGATCGTCTGGATTCTGGAAGATAGTCCAGGTCTGCTTCAAAATCAAACGATACAGGAATTTCACCACGCCTCGCAACCAGCGCCGCGATCCTTTTCCCTCCGTAAAAACGTATCCCAGGCCGGTAATGGAATTCACCGCTCCTGGCAACCCCAACACAGAACACACCAGCGAGCCATACAGGACACATTTCACCGTGAAATGATGGGCTATGTCAGGTTGTTCACGACGATAAACGCCAGCCAGATGAAGCAAGGTACGAACTTCCTTGAAAGGGTTATAGCCTCGCCGTTCCAGCGGAACTTCCAGCCAGCGGAAACCCTGCGCTCGCAACCGATCGACATATCGCCCAGAGGGTGACAGCAGTACGACCGCATCCCCCCGTGCACGCAGAGCCTGGGCCAGGGATAAACGGTAATTATATAAATACCAGTCAGTATTGGCAAAAAGAATCACTTTCATACCATGCTTACCCTGAATGAGCGGACAGTATGTCTCGGTATGTTCGGGAATAAGCTGCCACCATGACAGGAAGGCTAAAACAGGTCTCTATGCGTTGGCGTGCAGACATACCCAGGGCTGCGCGCTCTGCCGGTGTCATTACCAAAAGCCGTTTCCACGCCTCCGCCAGTGCCTGTGGATTGCGAGGTGGCACAGTGATGCCTGTCTCCCCCACAAGCCACGCGGCATCACCCGCATTGGTCACTGCACAAGGTACCCCGCAAGCCATTGCCTCGCCGACAGAATTAGGAAAAGCCTCGCTGACAGAACTAATTGAGTACACGTCCAGTGCTGCCAACAGGCGTGCGACATCGGTCCGTATCCCCAGAAGGCGAAAACGATGGGAAGCGCCAGAGTCGTTGATCCAGGCCGTGAGCGCCGGGTTGGTCCAATCAACATCCTTACCCCAAAGAATGAAATAAACGTCGTGCATCTGCCTCGATAGAATAGCAGCCGCACGGACAAAAGTGGCATGATCCTTCTCCGCAGCGAAACGCGCGCCCAGTCCAATCAGAATAGCGTGGTCTTCCAAACCCAGCTCGTAACGTACACTGAGCCGTGCCTCTGGCTGGGGACGAAAGGCAACTAAATCAAAACCGTTGGGAATCACGAGCATTTTTTTTCGTGAAAAACCAAGCCGGATATGCGATTCGCGCGCCGATTCCGCACAGCAAATAATTCTGGAAGGAATCACATGAGATAGCAGTGCATTGAACCCTACCACAGCCCGGGTAACCGGCTTGAGACTGCGGACACTGGTTAACGTATGCCGGATACCCCAGACCACAGGCAAGGCTCCCACCAGATAGGCCGCCAACCCTCCCACCAAATCTGCATGGTACATCCAGGTTTGAATAAGATGTGGTTGCAGACGGCGGATCGCGACTGCCAGATCAATGATCAGCCGTGGATGCGGAACGCCAGCATGAAAGCCCAAACTGATAACCGACACCCCGGCTTCCTCAATTTTCTTACCCAAAGGTCCATTCTGCCCCAAAGTAATTACCGCGGGCTCAAATTCTCTGCGGTCAAGGTTAGACACCAGATTGTATAACACTGTCTCCGCTCCGCCAATCCGGAGGCCGGTAACAATGTATAAAAGGCGATATGGAGCAGTGGTATTCATTTTACCTCGGCGAGACCAAAAACTCGCAGATACTGTCTGGTAATCACTTCTACTGAGAAATCGGCAGCGCGGGCCCTTAACACTTCTGCCGGGAGCGGATTATCTAACGTTGCTTCAATAGCCCGCGCCAGCGCCTCGTGATCGCCCACCGGCACCAGACGGCCATATTTACCATTCTCCAGAATCTCCGCCGGCCCGCTGGGGCAATCCGTAGAGACAACCGGTGCACCACACGCCAACGCTTCCGCAATGACCACCGCAAAACCTTCCCAGGCCGAAGAGAGAACGAACACATTACAGCGCGCCATAAAGCGATAAGGATTGGGGTCAAAGCCAGGCATGGCCATATCTTCCACAATACCCAGATCAGAAGCCAGTGCCATCAAAGTATTCCGCTGGACGCCCTCCCCCAAAATGAGCAGGTGCGCCGGACGGCGGGCACGTAAAGAGGCAAAAGCACGCAGCAGAGTAGGAAAGTCCTTTGCCGGCACTAAACGCCCAACAGCGAGGATTACAGGCACCTGTCCGGCTTCAAACCAGGGATGCGTAAGCGGTTCTGCCGCCCAGGCTATCAATTCGGGGAGAACAATAGGGTTATGGATGACATGAATATACTCACGTGGCAGAGTGGCAGTCTGCGCGAGATCATCGGCCACCCCAGCGGAGACGGCCACGATAGCATCCGCTCCTGGATAGAATAAGCGGGCGGCCCACGGGCGCCAGCGGTCTTTGGACAGCGCCGCGTTTTGCACTACCGCCGACATGGAACTGTGCTCGCTGAGCACCAGACGGGTGGTCACAGCAGATAATCGCCGCGCCCAAACCGCCAGAACGTTATTGTGTGTCTGTGCCGCCAGGATGGCTGTTGGGTGAATGGAGCGAAGGTAACGAACCAATGACGGCAAGGCTCGCAAGGTGCGCGTGGCCTTCAAATCTACGAGGTTTGCACCATCAGGAACCTGCCCAAGCAGTTCACCTGCTGCTTGAACCAGCACCAGGTCCACAGTATGCCCTTTGGCGAGCAAACCGCGCGCCAGATTGAGCATGACCCGTTCCACCCCACCCCCACGCAGGGAAGAGAAAAACAAGGCGATCCTGGCCATGTTGCCGTCTTACCCTTTCCAAAAGGACAGATCACGCCCGATAATGATCTCCAGCCGTTCTACTTCGCCCTGATAACGTTTGCGCAGTTCAGCTGCCAGCACCTCATCGAGCCTGGGATAGGAAATCGCTTGCAGGTTAGCCTCTGTCAGCAAAATCTTGAAATGATAACGCCAGCGCAAAGGAATGATTTTTTTAACCAACTCTTTCAAAGCCGAAGGACCATACAGCCAGCGATGTAACGTTCGGCTACGCGGTGTGGCGGCAGGATTAGCAACGACCGGTTTGAATTCAACCTGCCTCTCCACCCCCAGGAATTCCAGCAATCCCGGAAATGCGCCGTGTTTCAGGTCTTTCAAGTCTTCTTGCAACAGAAAGTAGAAGGATTCGCGGGAAAAATATTTGAAGTACTCTTCAATCTGGCTGGCGTAACAACCGCCTCGATAATAGCCATAGACCATTGAGCCTGTTGCGTATAACGAATCCCAATGAGCGCGCAGGCGTTCAGTTTCTTTCTCTAGGGCTTCTGCAAAAGGCAGATCCTCTTTTCCTTCCTTAACCATGTTCCAGTACCACGAGTAGGCGCGCTGCACCGGATCGCGCAGAATAATCACAAATTTCAAGTTTGTTCCGCCATATGCCTCGCGTATTCGCGGCGCGACCTTCTCGGCCCAGTAAAGATAATGTGGCGTGGCTTCTCCACGCAAAGGATATTTGTGCGCAGCCGGGAAGAATGTACGGGAGTACCATCCCAGTCCTTGCCGGTAGTTTTCGTCATGGCTAAAGAATATTGGCTCTTTAACATAAGAGAGATAAACTTGAGGATGCTGCTTCAGCACCTCGTAAAGCGTGGTAGTACCCGCTTTGGCCGCGCCGAGGATAAAAAAGTTGGGAAGAACAGGAGATGTCATTCGCTATTTGCCAGCCAGTGAGATAAATCGCGCCCAATGATTTCCTGAAGGCGTAGAATTTCGCCTGTGTAACGCACACGCAATTCTTTCGAGAGCCCAGGGTCCATAGGTGGATATGCCGTGTCTTTTAAATTCCTGCGCCGTATCAGCCGCTTAACTTTCTGGCGTGCAGGAAGGGGCAGCATCAATTTAAACCACCATTTCAAACTGTACGGTCTGGCTGGCTCCTTCAAGTACTTTACAAGTCTCTGGCTACGAGGTAGAGCAGCCCTATTGCTGAATACAGGAGAAATCCGGAACGAAGAATCCACTTCCAGAAACTCCAGCAAGCGAGTGACTGTTTCAGGAAAATTGCCCACCAGGTCATCCTGGAGCAAAAAAAGAAATTGATCTCGCGAGAATATGTCGAGAAAATAGGTTAATTGGGTTGCATAGAGGCCAGCGCTCGAGAATCCCGAAAGACAAGTTGACGCTTGTGCCTGTATGGTGGGCAAGCACAGGGAATGCCTTACCGGGTATCAGGCAGTGAGCAGAAACGTTTCCACACTCGTGTCACCCGGGTGGCGCAGCAAGCAACGCCGGTGCACACGCATCGGCGCGACTTGCTTACTCTCTCTGCCTGACAAAGCCGTGACCCTGCTCCTGCGTCTGGAAACCGCGCGGCAAGCGGCGCGCTTTTCCAAAGCAGGTTAACAGTGTTACCATAACGCCTTATGTGGAGGCTGAGGAACTGCGCACTGTGAAGGACCATTCTTCCCGCAAACGAGAAAGGAATAAACGAATGAAAACGAAGGGCCAGCCAGCGTCATAACGCCAACCTTCTTTTATCGCCCCCATGGCTTCCTTCCAGCAGCGATGGTAAAGCGCCGTCGCCGCCAGTTTGTAACACTGCTCGCTATGAGCAAAGCGGAAATAGCGTTGTGCCTCGGCTGGAATCTTCTCACCTCTCAGAAAACTCTCGAGCATACGTACCCCCTCGGAAAGGACCCGCATACGAAACAAACCACGTTCTCGCAAACGCGAGTCAAGGGCAGTAATCGTAGCCGAGTCGTTATGACAACGATAACGATACAGAACCTGGGAGAGAGGTAACGGCCGCACGCCTGCCAATCCAACTCGTATCAGGAATTCGCGGTCTGCTACATAACGGTATGAATCATTAAAATAACCGATTTCCTGGAACACCCGCCGACGAAAAAACCAGGCGTTTGACACAGGCGATCCTGCTACCACTCGCCACCAGAACTCATCCGGCCAGATAGCAGGATTCGAACGTATCACGCGCCGCTCGCCATCCTCATCCAAAAAGACTTCCGCTCCGCCAACCACAGCCTGGGCAGAAGCATCGTGGGAAAACCTTTCTGCAACTGCCCTCAAGCTCCCCGCCGCATAAAGATCATCAGAATTGAGCAATCCAATCACCGCCCCGCGCGCGAAATGCAAGCCCTTGTTGATCGCATCATACATCCCCTTATCTGGCTCACTAATCACCCGCAGATGAGGATATTTTTCAAGAACTGTCAATGTGCCGTCCGTTGAGCCACCATCAACAATGATATGCTCGAAATCCGGATAACCCTGATTCAGAACCGATTCAACAGCCTCGCGAATAAAGCGAGCGCGATTCAAACAAGGGGTAATAATGGATATTCGCGGCAAAGACATTATCACTAGAACAGGGAGTGGTAATCTACCTTTTCGAAGATGGTTAATTTGCCACCAATTGTGGCGTCGAGCACCTGTCGCCCGTCCTTTTCAAAGGCCTGGCGCGCCATACGATAGGCTATCTCTGAGGTCTCTAAATCAGGGAGTTGCCACTTGAAGCCTTTGCCAAAGTAATGCGGGGAAAAATGATTGGGATCATCACCCTGCGAAACAATCGTTTCGTGTGGTTTTCCCTGCGTGGCGAAAGAATGGTCCACGCCCACCAGAATTACTTTCTCAAATCCCATATGATAGGCAAGTTGCAGGGCAACAAAAGTAACCGTTGCCCCAGCCCAGATAGGACGCCGGGCATCGCGTGCAAAATCAGTGTGAGAGCACGTCGTGTTCAAAAAGACTGTATTCTCCAATGGCGGGCGTAAATACTTCCTCGCACTCCACGGTATGAATTTCAGGACAGGTAAGGCAAAAATCTCGGCTGCGCATTGTTCCAGAACCAGCCGATTGACGGCTACCAGATAAGTGGTCTGAAAACCCATCTCAGGGAAAAGCAGATAAATCCGATTGAGGCCAAACGTGATTTCGTTCCGCAGTAAACTCAAATCGGTCCGGCGGAGGCTTGGCCCATTCCCCAATATGAAGCAGCGCTGACCCCGCTGGCTGTCACGAAGTACTTGCAGACGGCGCAGACTCGCGCGCCCCGCCGGCAGAACATGAAACAAGAACTGTTCTTTGTTGACACGCAGATGTTGATATAGCGGAGACATAAGAGGACACAAGGCTAGTGGTTTGTAAACTTTTATTTTGTTGTTGGCCTTTACGCGGTAAACCCTAATATATGGCTAATTGCGAGGTACAGAATCTCATATACGCCATATATGGCGGTATCTTGGCTATGAGTGCCACGGCCTGAACTGACAAAAACAAACCTGACACACCACTAGATAACCTGATGGGAAATTCGGGGATGCTGGATCCCCAGCCCACCTAATTATACCGCAATAGGGATTTCTCAACGATCACACGCATTGCCAGGCCTGTCCTCAAGCAGAAAGTTTTGTGCCTGCCACTGTCAGAAGCACGGAGCACACAGAGAGTGCAAGATTTATGAAAATAAGGATAATTTTTAGTCCTTGAAGGTGTATAAGAGAAATTCTTACAGCCTTCTGTTTTGCTTTACTTTCCGGTAAATTTGTGGATACCTCATATGTGGCAGAAGTAGCGCGAAATCGCCTGTTTTTGCCATATATAAGGCAACCATGTGCGGCTAGAAACGGCAATTTTTGTCGCAAACCAAACGGCCATATATTGCGGCAGGACCCAAGTTAGCGGAAACTAAAGTGAATCGGAAACTGACTTTGAATGGGGAGGATGGTAAAATACACAGTGGGGAACTTTATGCCGTGTCGTGTTTGTCTGCCTTACCCGTCTTTTATTTCCCGGGAAGTTTGCTGAGGTGACCATGCATCGCATTGTGCCGCTTGGGCTCTTGCTTTTCTTGCTGAGTTCCTGCGCTCCGACGCCTGGGGCTTCGACTGCTACACCAGTCCCGACCACTATGCATTCGCCTTTGTCTCCTTCTCCAACGCCAGTGCCGCCCAGCGCAACGCCTACGCCCACTCTCTCGCTTCCCCTTACCCCTACCATCAGCCCGAACGATCGCGCCGCCTTTGTCAGTGAAACGTATGTGGATTACACCATTTTGAAACCCGGCGAACGCTTTACCAAGAGCTGGAAACTGAAAAACAACGGCACTTCCACCTGGAACGAATCCTACTTCCTGTACCGCGAAGTCGCGCTTCAGAACGAACCCTTGACCTCTGTGGAACGCCTGCCGCTTGCGAAAACGGTTGCGCCTGGGGAGACGGCTGAATTTGCAGTGGAGATGATAGCCCCTGAAAAGGTGGGTATCTACACCGTCAACTGGTCGCTGCGCAATGCTCAGGGCGAAATTGTGCCGGTGGATGGAGGCCGCTTCATCTGGGTTACCATTCGCGTTTGCGATGGGGCGCAGTCCTGTCCTGCGATTCCCTCTGCCGGCAGCGACGCAAACGGTGTTTCTGCCACGCTCGTCGCGTTCACGCCTCAGCCGCAGCGTGCGGTGGCGGCATTTTGCATGACCCTGCCGGGGCCCAACTATGCGCCTTCACCCGCTTCGGTGACCCTTCTTCTAGATGGAGTTTCCTATCCTTATTCCACCGGTGGTTCGACATCTCCTGGCTGCTTCGGGTTTGAATTCCCAGTCACAATCGAAAAAGTGCAAGCGGCGCAATCGGTAGCGATTTCGATTGCGCAGGTGCGCATTTTAGGGGGACCCAATGACCCTGAGGGGGCCTGTGAGGCGGCTCACGCAGCGCTCACAGCGCGCTATCCCAGCCTGGATTTTACCTGTCAGTTCAGCATGGCGGGATATTACACCAACCTGCAAGTGCCTCCAGGGATGAGCCGCGAGCAGGCCGATGCGCTGATTGTGGACGCGATTGAAGGTGCAATCTACGGCCCCTGGCAACTGACAGTGCGCTGAATTATGTCATCAGTCCGGCTTTTTCTCCTCGCTTTCCGCTGCTGGGCTCTGAGTGCTTGCCATATTCAAGAGCAGCAGTCATCCCCTGCTTCATTACCGCCCCCTTCTGCCTCAGTTCTGACCTCCACGCCTTCTTTCCCATCAACCGATTCTGCTCTGGAACTGTGCTGATTCTCAGTAACCATCTACCCACTACCCATCTTGTCATTGCGAGCCGCTGAAGGCGGCGAAGCAATCTCAAGTTCCACAGAAGCAATAAGAACATTCGTGCGACTCGCGCGGGGATTGCTTCGGCGGCGCCTCGGGCGAGCCCCGGTGTGGTCCTGTTGCTGCCTCGCAATGACAGGGGAGTAGGTAATCTAACATTGTCGAGGTAGTTACGAACCGTCAACAAAT
>Ga0123519_10012931_pt1 | contig 12055 bp, 9 predicted proteins | sample YelNatPaOPRAMG02_FD_87396 | JGI IMG/M metagenome (GOLD analysis project Ga0123519, IMG submission 87396) | Hot spring microbial communities from Yellowstone National Park - Yellowstone National Park OP-RAMG-02 (version 2) | ecosystem: Environmental > Aquatic > Thermal springs > Hot (42-90C) ... | reverse complement strand
TTTCCCTGCCCTACCGCAGCGAGAACCTGTTTGGCTGCCACCGGGTGTGTTTTTCTTGAAACGGCAATTTCCGACCTGCCTGCTGCAACTGCACCTGAGGTTACAAGTATCACTTCAATCCCGTTTCTGTAAAGGATTGCAATGTCTTCGACAATCCGCGAAATTCTCCATGTATTCAGTGAACCGTCATCATTTGTCAGCACGTTGCTTCCGACCTTGACGGTTATCCTGGAAAATTCCTTTTTTCTCTTTTTTAATTCAATATTCATTTATTGTTTCACTATGTTATCAGAATAAGATTTTTATTAAATATTTTGTTGCAAATATAATATTTTTTGTAAATATTTTAAACATTAAATTTTAAGTAAATCCATAATAACGGATTAGCTTATTAATTGAAGGAAATAAAGTTGAAGCATAAACTTTTAGTTTGCAAGTAGCAGAATGGATGCAAATATTAATGGTATTGCCCGTAGGGCATTTGGTATTGTAGATTGGATTTGCATCCCAACCATAATTATTGCCTGTAGGGCATACGGAATTGTAAGACCGGAAAATTTTTCCAGGAATCCTATCCATTATGCGGTAAAATCCCAAATCCGAAATCCGCAGTTAAAAAAACATCCCCCTTAATCCCCCTTCAAAGGGGGAAGGTTAATGGTATTGCCTATTTAAATGGGGAAGGTGTATTCTGCTTTTATTTTTTCGTTTTTCTGTCAATAACTTCTCTCGAAATAACCCCTGTTCTTTTTGCCCATTTCTCATATTCCGAAATCATTTGAGCCGTTTTGTCCGGGAATTTTTTGCTCAGGTCATTAAGTTCCGACCTGTCATCTTTAAGGTTGTATAATTCCCACTTCAGGAATTTTTTTGCATCGTTGTCGTAGGCCGATACCAGTTTCCAGTCGCCATCCCTCATGGCACGGTTCCCTTCATGCTCCCAGAAAAGAGGGGTTTTACGCTTCAGATTCTTACCTTTAAAAGCAGGAACAAGACTTATACCTTCCATAGGGAGTATTTCCCTCTCTTTAAGTATTTCAAGGTTTTCCACATCTGAAAGGTCAACAATCTTTCCGGGATAATTTGCCCCGGTCAGTTCGACTATCGTAGGCATGATATCAATAATATGGGCAGGGCTGGTATCAATTCTCCCGGGTTTAACAAGTTTCGGGCAGTATGCTATAAAAGGTGCGGCAATTCCCCCTTCATGAACCCAGTGTTTATACATCCTGAAGGGTGTATTGCTTGCATTTGCCCATGGGTATTCATAAGCGTCGAATGAATCGGGCGTTCCGGTTTCTCCTTTTGCTTTAAGGAAAGCAGCCTGATTCCGTGTTGATTCATGACACCCTCCGTTGTCGGAAAGAAATATTATCAGTGTGTTATCGAGTTCTCCGGTGGTCTCGAGGTATTTAATCAGTTTTCCGATATTCTGATCCATTCTGTCTATCATCGCCGCATAAACAGCCATGCGGAGATCCCACATTTTCTTCTGCTCTTCAGTGAGTGTTTCCCATGCAGGAACTCTCTCATCCCGGGGAGAAAGTTTAACATTTTCATCAATAATACCGAGCTTCTTCATTCTTTCGAATCTCTCTTTCCTGAGAGCATCCCAGCCGTTCATGTATTTTCCGCGGTATTTTGCAATATCCTCAGGCAGTGCATGGAGCGGCCAGTGAGGCGCGGTGAAAGCCATATAGAGGAAGAATGGTTTGTTTGCCTCTTTTCCTGCTTTAAGGAACTCCAGCGAATAGTCGCCCACTGCATCGGTGAAGTAAAAACCCGTGTCGGGCGGGAAGAAGAGTTTATCATCAAGCATCCATCTAACAGGTTGCATTCCCTCGCGGTATGCAATGGGTTTGAAATAGCTGCCGGCACCTTCAATAAGTCCGAAAAACCTTTCGAAGCCTCTTTTCAAAGGGTGGGCTTCCGGGATATTTCCAATATGCCATTTGCCCGACATAAAGGTAGTGTACCCATTCTGTCTGAGCACTTCAGCGATTGTAACGCATTTATCATTAAGAAATCCCTGGTAAGCCGGGTAGCCGAGGTCGTTAACCATATCTCCCACCCCTGCCTGGTGCTGGTAAAGGCCTGTAAGCAGTGATGCTCTTGTGGGGCAGCTTCGTGAAGCATTGTAAAACTGAGTCATTCGAAGCCCCTGTGAGGCAAGCCTGTCGAGATTGGGTGTATGGATTTCCGAACCGAAGCAGCCGATATCGGAATAGCCCATGTCGTCGGCAAGGATAAGAACGATATTGGGTTTCTCAGTTTTACCAATCGGTGAGAATGCTGCAACGGCAAGTGCTGCAGCACCAATACCTGAAACCGGAATAAGCCTGAGTTTTTTAATCATTTGAAATTATTTTTACGTTTTTCATTCATCATTCAATAAATTCAGCGTTTTTTAAGCCTCCGGAGTACCGCAAAAGCATCTCCTTCATATTGAGAAATTATTTCCACTGTTTTGCCGCCGCCGACAACATCCTTTTTGTCCCAATCAGCCTTTTCCACCGGAATCCATTCAATTGAAAAAGATGCATTTGCCGCAGTTAAATCGAGTGTGACCATACCAGGTTGAGTAAAATAAATAACATAGGAATCTCCTTCCTTTGCAGTTATATATGCCTTGTTTTCACCAGTATTTCCCAGAAGATCCATCCGCGGAACCATTTCCCGGAATTTTACCTTTTCCTCAATTTTTCTGATTGTGATTCTGCAGTTTATTGAGGTCTTACTTAAGCCGAGGCCTGAGGGCGGGCGGTGGAAACGGCTTGAAGCAAAGCCGCCGACAATATTCCGGCAGAATGTTTCAACGGCATGTTTTGTGTTTATTCCCCGGTCGAGCCAGCTGCCGCGGTCGCTCCCGTAAATTTTGGTACTGTTTACCGGCCGGGGATTATTTTTTATATAATTAAAAACATACTGTGCATTATCCCAGTTTATCTGTCCGGTATTCTGGCTGTTCTGGGAGATATCAATAAAATCATACCTTTCCGGGTGGTCCAGGGTTCTCTTATGCACTGCCGATTTAACGTCCCAGTTATCCCACATCTCCGTAACAAAGATTTTTTTCCCTCCGGAGTTCTTTTTCAGGAAATCTGCCCAGTATGCAGACCATTCCTCAGCGCCGCTGGTTTCGTTGTCGATGCAATAAAGCACATTGTCATATTTCAGTGATACTGACAATAGTTTTTTAACAAAATTTTCCTGGTATTTCAGCAGTACTTTATTATTATTAAGCCCGGGAACTGTAAAAAAGAAAGGCTGTTTATTCTGCCACGGGTGAAGCGGATAGAGTGAATCGAGTTTTGCTTCGGCATAAGTGTAGTTGACATTGTTTTTCGGATTATAAGGATCTGTGAGCCAGTTGTCGCGCGAATGGTCAAAACGGTCCCAGATTTCTATCTGGACAATAATATCTCTTTCCTTAGCAAGTCTTAAAAGGTTTTCAAACCGTTGCCAGTATTCCGGGTTCCATTTGTCAAGGTCATATTTCCCGGGGGATATTTGAGCGAAGGCTCGTTTATCGCCGGGATCGCGGTCACTCATTGTGTTCCTAACATAATTGCCTCCGGTCATCCTGAGGCTGTCGAGATGAGACTTCAGATTGTCGTTCTGAAACAGGTTATCGTTATCAGTTCCTCCAAGCAGAAGCACCGGTTTGCCTTTATACTCCCAATAGCGGGGATTTTTGGCCCATGGCTGTATTCCCCGGTATCCGTCAGTCTTTCCCCGGGAAAATGAAAGTAATAATAAAGCGGTTAAAAAGAAAAGAATATATTTCATACTAATTTAAAATTGTTTATTACTGCTTCAGCCCCCTAATTCATCGGACGAAATTATAGAAAGAAATCTGTAATTTTAGTATGATGAACAAAAGAACATTTACTGTAGAAGAAAAGCTGAGAATCATTAAAGAGGCCAGCGAACAAGGGGTAAAGGTCATTCTTGAGAAGTATGGTCTGTATCCTGCGACATTTTATTCATGGAAAAACAAGCTGGAAGAAATGGGAGAACCAGGCCTTCAGCATGGTATGACGCCACAGCACCTGAAGAGAATCAGGGAATTAGAGAAGGAGAACTATGCATTAAAACAGCTATTGGCCGAAAAGGAACTTGAGGGCAAACTTAAGGACGATCTTTTAAAAAAAAAGTATGCCCTAAAGAAAAAAAGGAGATAGTCAATTCTTTCATCTTTCGGGGTATGAAAAGAGATACGGCACTTCCAATAGCTGGCATTAGTAAGCATCATTTTTACTATAAGTTAAAGTCCGGGAGAAGGAGTAAAGCTTTAAAAAAGTCCGATTAATAGTGTCTAAATAACTACATGACATTAAATTAACCGCTTTTATGGATGTTTCAATAATAATTGTCAATTATAATACATCTTCTTTGTTGATAAATTGTTTAAATTCAGTATTTTGCTATACTGAAGGAATTAATATAGAAGTGATAATTGTTGACAATGGATCAAGCGACGAATCTCTAAGTTTAATTAATGAAAAATTTGGAGAAAAAATTATATTATTAGCATTGGGGAAAAACGTAGGTTTTAGCAGAGCTAATAATGAAGGAGTTAAAATATCTAAAGGTCGTAATATCTTTTTTCTCAATCCGGATACAATGCTTTTAAATAATGCAATAAAGAAATTATCCGATTACCTTGACAAAAATTCAGATGTCGGGGCTATCGGTGGAAATTTATTTAATATTGATTTGAAACCTATCCACTCATTTAAAAGATTTTTCCCATCAGTATTTTGGGAGTTTAATGAACTATTTTGTGGATATCCGGAAAAAATTGTTTATGGTCAAAATTCTCAGTTTAATAATTCAAATAATCCACTGGATGTTGCTTTTATAACTGGTGCAGACTTAATGATTCCTAGATGGGTATTTGATCTCACGGGAGGATTTGAGCCTATTTTTTTTATGTACTTTGAAGAGGCAGATCTCGAAAAAAGAATTGCAGCATTGCAATTAAGAAGAGTATGTCTGCCTTCTGCAAAAATAATACATTTAGAAGGTGGCAGTTTTACAAAAACCGATGAGAGAATGGAGATTTATCTTAAGGGACGTAAGTTATATCTTAAAATTAATTCTAATAAGTTTATTAATTTTTTATGTAACTCAATATTTTATATTAAAATATACTCAAGAATTTTATTCTTTGGGATTCTTTTTAACAAACCCAAATTAATTTACTGGATTAAATTAAAAAAACTTTTCAACCATAATCATTGATTTTAATTAATATTGTATATAGCCTGAATATTTTAAATGAAGTATAATTCTTTACCAAATCATTTTTTATGAGGGCACTTATCATTACAAATCATTATATTGACCGTAATTCAGGCGGTAGCATAGGAACACGTTCCACAGTTAACATTCTTTCTGAAATTGTTCCTGAGTGTTACCTTATTTACCCTGATTCGGGAAAAGATATGGGCAGTTTCGTTAATAAAAACGTTATTGGCATACCATGTCACGATTCTTTACCAAAATGGCTCAAAGGGATTTTTGTATATTTTGGAAGACTGCACAGGTTTAAAAGAACTGTTAAAAATTTTCTGATTAAAGAAAATGTGGATCTGGTTTTTTTTGATACTGTTGTAGTAAGCCATCAACTTATTAATTATGTAAGGAAAAAAGGGAAAAAAATTATAACCATTCATCACGGAGCTGAAAGAGACTTCTATAAAGACAACAAACCTCCTCTTTTGATAAGAATTCCATTTCTGATCTTTATCGGCATTGCTGAAAAAAAGGCAGTTATCGGAAGTGATCTGAACCTTGTACCTACAAAACTTGATAAAGAAAAACTCTTAAAGAGATATAAGAATAAGCTAAATCAGGATAAAATTCAGATTTTCAGTGTATATGAAAACCCCGGATTAAATACATCCTCATCCCACGCGCCGGTTGTTTTTAAAAAGAACGAGAAAGTAAATTTTATTATTACCGGTAGCTTGTCTTTTCCGCAAAGTGATATTTGTATAAGAGAGTTCCTGGAAATATACCTTCCTGTTATCAGAAAGAAATTCAGCAGCTTCAGAATAATAATAGCAGGAAGCAATCCTCAGGATAAACTTATCCGGGCAGCTAAATCAATTAAAGAGGTTCTAATTATCAAAAATCCTGATAATATATCAGAAATATTAAGAGGAGGGGATATTTATGTATGCCCTGTCAGCATGGGAAGCGGGATAAAACTAAGAATAATGGATGGCCTTAAATCAGGACTGCCCGTTATTGCCCATGAGGATTCAATTAATGGCTATGAGGCTTTTGTTGATAAAGGTTTTATGTTCTTATATAATTCACCAGATAGTTTTGCCGAAGCACTCGACAGGGTGATTAACAGGAACATCAAACCTGATCAAATAATAAGCTTGTATGAAAATTCTTTTTCTTTCGAAGCTGGAAAAGATAGAATGAAAATGTTGTTAACCGAGATTATTAACCAGAAATGAAGAAGATTTTGTACATAACAGCATTTGTGCCGTCTAAAACAAGCGCAGGAGAGAATTTTTCCCGCCAGCTTATTGATGATATTGCCCGTGAAAACATAGTAGATCTTGTTTTCTTCAGATATTCATCCGATAGCGATTTTATAAGAAACTCGGAAAATATTAAAATTGTCAGGCAGTTTAAAAATAACAGCTTTATAAAATTTCTAAACTGTTTGATGTTCCCGTTTTTTTTCCCTCTGTTCACGGTAAGGTTCAATATTTCCCGTTTATTATTCCTCCGGAAACTAATTACCCGAAACAATTATGATACAATATTAATGGATTTCAGCCAGACATTTATTTATTCGGTTTTTATTAGTCATAAACATATCATTCTAAATTGTCACGATGTAATTGCACAACGTTATTCAAGAATATATGGCGGTTTATTCAAACCGTTCGTAACTTTTACCGAAAATACTATTTTTAATAAATCAAAAGCTATAATTTTTTGTCACAGTCATAAAGACAAACGGTTAATTCATGATCTGTATGGTATCGAAGCCAATGTAACAAGTCTCTATTTTGATAAAACAGTAAAAGAAACATTTCCTGATTATTGTGGAAATTACTTTGTTTTCTTCGCAAACTGGCGCAGGCCAGATAATTCAGATGGACTTAAATGGTTTCTGAAAAGTGTCTATCCCTTCCTTGGTAATGATCTTTATGTTAAAATATAGGTTCAGGCCTTCCTGCCGGGCTGCTGGCAGACATGAAGAGGTATTCGAAAATTGAGTATATGGGATTTTTAGAAAATCCTTATCCTGTTATTTCTAATGCAAGAGCTCTTATTTCCCCTCTCTTTACGGGGGCCGGAATTAAAGTCAAAGTAATGGAATCATTAGCCTGTGGCACACCTGTTATAGGAACAAGAATATCTTTTGAAGGTATACCCGAAATATTCGGAGATTATTTAATTAACGCAGAAGATCAAAATAGTTTTATAACCCGAATCACTGAATTTAAAATACAATTATCGGATAAACAAAGACTTAAAGCTTTATTTCTTAGTTATAACATGAATAATTCCTTAAAAGAAGCAATTTTGCAAGAAAATGTATCTAAAAAGACTAATTATTAGTTTTTCATGCAAATTTTAAGCAACGGTGAATAATCCATCTGTTTCCTTCATCATAATTGAATATTTCTCCATTGAAAAAGCAATGGAATGTGTTGAATCATTATTATCACAACTTTCAGGGGAAGCTTACGAAATAATTATATCATCCAATTCCTGCTATGATGAAAAAACGAGAGAGAATCTTCTCCTAAATTTTTCTGCAGTTCGTTGGATATTTAATGAAAAAAACGGTGGGTTTGCCTATGGTATGAATCAGGGACTAAAACAGGCAAAGGGTAAATTTCTTGTAATTTCAAATCCCGATGTTGTCGTAATTGACGGTCTTATGTCAATGATCAGTTTTATGGAAGCTAATTCCGGTATTGGAGCAATAGGTCCTATGTTTATCGACTTTGAAGGAAATATCCAGGACAGTTGCAGAAGGTATCCTAGTCTTCAACGCCTTCTTGCAAGATTGTTCAGAAGATTTGTGAAAAACAAAGAAATAGTATATGAAAAAAATCTGGATTACTCAAAGATTCAAACAGTTGACTGGCTTGCCGGTGCATTTATTATGGTCAGTCGCCCGGCTTATGAAAAAACTGGAGGTTTCGACGAAAGGTATTTTCTGTATGCCGAAGATGTCGACTGGTGCACAAGAATCCGCATGAAAGGTTTTGAAATTGTCTATTATCCTAAGGCGCGTGTGCTGTTTAAGGGATCCAGAAATGCCAGAAAAAACATTAAGTATGCACTTATTTTTATAAAAAGTCATATAAGGTATTGGTTAAAATTCGGATTTTTCGGAGGATATCCTTCAAGAAAGAAATTTATTTTTAACGGCTGAGTTTTTTATTCATCAAAACATCCTTTTTGTAAAAACATAACTGATAATGCCAATCTATTCAATAAAATATTCAATCCCATACCTTATACTGATTACTTATTACATTCTGCTGGTTATTACAGAATTTATTGTCGAAAAGCAATCCGTTAGCGAAAAATTATCTTCAAACCGACAAATTATTAGAATTTTATCTCTCTCGGGCCTTCTGTTTTTCTTTGGTTTCAGAGGGTTTATAGGTTGGGATTGGTATTCATATTATCCTGCTTTTAAAGAAGTTCACAATATATTTAATTTTGATTCAGCAATATTCTCGCATATTCGCTTCGACCATGGATTCATTTATTATATGTCACTTATTAAAACTATATCTAATAATTTCCATTTTTTTATTTTTATCAATACATTGATTGACATAGTTATACTTGATTTATTAATTAAACGGTATTCCAGATTCAGCTATGCTTTTGTAGTCCTGCTTTTTATAACCATGGGAGGTTTCTACCTCGAGACAGATATCCTTAGAAGTGCAAAATGTTTGATGTTGTTTCTTTTGTCTCTCAGATATATAAATGAACGTAGAATTGTTCCTTTTCTTTGCCTGAATCTGCTTGGCTGCACTTTCCATATTAGTGCTTGTATTTTCATTCCACTTTACTTCTTTTTACACAAAAAAATCCCTAAGTATATTGTTATTTCAATATTTATTGCGGGTTTTACTATATTTTTATTACAAATCGAATATATCAGACCGTTTCTTTTCTGGATTACATCGCTAATGGGCGAAAGGTTCTCTGCTTTACTGGAAAAATATCTTAATATTTCTGCATATTCAACTGGTTATGGTTTTACAATCGGACTTTTGGAAAGATTTTTTACTGTAATACTTATTGTCATCTTTTATGGCAAGCTTACAAGTGCAAGCAAAAATAATATTGTCTTGGTTAACTGCTATTTGATCTACTTTATCTTCTTTTTCTTTTTTGCCGAAATAAAGATAATCCCTGTAAGGGTAGGCGGGCTTTTTGTCTTTGCTTACTGGTTTTTATATCCTGAGATTTTTAATTTTATAAAAAACTATAACAACAAAATAGTAATCATTACTGCTTTTTTCCTTTATTCGTTAATAAAAATAGGGGATATGACAAATACAATTCTTTACAGGTATGTGAACGTGTTATTTGGCAGCGATGATTTCCCATCAAGAGCGAAAATATTTGATGCATCATTTGAAACATTATTTAAGTAATAAGATGTTATTTTGTTTCAGGTAAATTTAGTATTATTAAAAGCGTCATAAATATTGCAGTATAAAATAAATTTATCATACTTGCCTTAAATTGTCAAAAAGGGCAAATAATGAAAAGGATTAAAATTGAAGACAACGAATTCATGCAAAAAGCTATAATGCAAGAAATAATTCATAATGAGAATTTTAGGTATAATCACCGTTTACATGGATTGTTACTTGTAAGCAAGGGCATGAACTGTTATCAGGCTGGAGCACTTCTCGGTCATGATTCCACTACAATATAAAAATGAGTTCATGATTTCAATAAAAATGGATTTTCTGGTTTGTATGACAAAGAAAGACATGGAAGACCGGCATCTCTTGATAAACATAAATGGGGAAAATTGGGCAGGGATTTGCGAAAGCAACAAAAAACATTAGGATATACTCAAAACTTATGGGATGGTAAATTGTCAGCTCACTACCTGCAAAGCCATTATGGAATCAAAGCCGGGGTTCGTCAATGTCAGCAAATTTTTCATAAGCTTGGTTTTCGTAGGAGAAAACCACGACCTGTAATTGCTCAAGCTGATCCATCAGCACAAGAAGCTTTTAAAAAAAACTTCAAAAGTTGGCAAAAAACAGAATGAATGAAATTTGGAGTCTGGATGAATGCCACTTCCAGCAATATGGTTCCCGTTGTACAATGTGGGTACCACCTGAGGAAAAGGATCCTGTTGTGTTGCAAGCTCCAACTAAGAAAAGCATCTCGCTCTTTGGCGCAGTAAATGTATCTCACTTCTGTTTTTACTTCCACATAGACCTAAACTAAATCCAATAGAACGCGTTTGGAAAATGATAAGAAAAAATTGTACTCATAACCAATATTTTCCTTTGCTTAAATGTCTTGTAAAAAGTGTCAAAGAACAATTAACCTTATAGGATAAACCTAATGATATTTTACATAAGTAATACTGTATTATTTAAGTCGTCATGTTTAAAAATAATTAGAGTCCATTGCCTTTTTGTTAATTAAAATTTGGTGAAAATGGACTTCAATTTTTTAAAGAATCTTCATTCTGCTAAAAAATTGATATATCATTTGTGTTTTTTGATTTTGCCCCAGTTAATCTAATCCATAGATTAAAAAAGATTTAATTTTGAAAAATCTCCAATAATATTTATGAGTTTTTTTTCTAATACAAATATTGAAAAAACAGGTTTTATTTCATTATTAGCTACTTTATTTTTAATTTCTTTTCCTCGCGAATGGTCGCTTTATGCACTTGCTCTGATGCTAATATTTAGTAGTATATTATGGATTGTTGCTTTTAGAAACATCTTTAATATTTTTATTCATAAAATATATCTAATAATCCCACCTGTTGCATATTTTCTTATTTATTATTTAAATGTGATCTTTCAGGGATGCAATTTAAAATTATTAGAAAAATCCTTGATGTTTTTGCTTGTACCGTTTATAGGCTTTTCTGTAATTAGCAAAATTTCATTTAATGACCGTAGATTAATAACATTATTCAAAGTGTTTATTTCAGGTATTATCCTTGTTTTAGTTTACTTGACTGTTTTGACTTCAATTGAATTGATTAATAATATTGGGAAAAATGTTACCTTCTCGGAATATATTAAATCAAATAACGAAAGAACATTTTCTTTGGGATTTTCAATATTTGAACATCCTACCTATTTGTCAATGAAAATAACGTGGGCAATGTTGTTGGTAATATATTTTTTTTATGAAAAAAAATACATATTATTGCTAATTGCATCATTTTCAATCTTCTCTATTTCAATATTTCTGCTTGCCTCAAAATCGGGTATTATTATGTGGCTGATGTTGATATTGTTTTTCATTGTTTTATATCTTGGCAGAAAGATAGATAGTTCACTTTTTAAATATTTTGCAATAGTATTTATTTCAATACCCTTGATTACTTTATCAATAGGAATAGTAAAAGATATTGTCAGAATTAATGTTTTTATCAACGAGATTAAATCTGGTGTCACAAAGGAAGAAGTTGACTGGAAAAACCTTGACCAGCGAACGCGTGAATGGTATTGCGCTTTCCAGCTTATAAAGGAAAAACCATTATTCGGACATGGAATTGGCAGGGTAGAGGACAGAATGGTTGAGGAATACCTTAAAAACGGCTGGGAAGAAGAGGCAAGACTGAGACTGAATGCCCATAACCAGTATCTTGAAACACAAATGACTTTCGGAATACCAGGTACACTCTCCCTCATCTGGATGCTTCTTAATCCGTTAATTTTCAGAAAACGTTTAAAATATCCCCGGCTTGCAACTGCTTTTGTCTTTATGATGTCATATTTCCTTCTGTTTGAATCAATGTTCGTCCGCCAGTGGGGAATAATGTTCTTTA
>Ga0123519_10012928_pt1 | contig 12058 bp, 8 predicted proteins | sample YelNatPaOPRAMG02_FD_87396 | JGI IMG/M metagenome (GOLD analysis project Ga0123519, IMG submission 87396) | Hot spring microbial communities from Yellowstone National Park - Yellowstone National Park OP-RAMG-02 (version 2) | ecosystem: Environmental > Aquatic > Thermal springs > Hot (42-90C) ... | reverse complement strand
TCCGGCTGCGACACGCGGCTGCGCAGCCGTCCGAAGAAGCGCGCCGAAGCGATCGGCGACAGCACGAACACCGCCGCGCTCAGGCCGATGAAGATCGCGGTGCGCCCGGTGAACGGCGCCAGAAGCACGCCCATCGCCACCGCGGCGAACAGATTGTCCACGTACGACGCCGCCAGCAGGCTGCGGCCGAGGCGCGTGTGGTTCAGTCCCAGGTCCAGCATGATGGTGTAGACCACCGACACCGAGCCGGTGGCCAGCGCCACGGCGGCGATCCAGACGGCCTTGCCGTGCCACGCCAGCAGCGAGTGCGCCGCGGCCGCCACTCCCACGCACGGCAGCGCGAAAGCGAGCAGGCCGATGGTCGCCGCCTCGCGCCACGTCGCGCGCAGCATATCCGCATCCAGCTCCGAGCCGGCCAGGAACGTCAGCAGCAGCGACCCGGCGCCCGCCAGGAATACGATCCACGACTTCGACGGCTCCAGTGCGTGCGGTCCCAGCAGCGGGGCCAGCGCGAGCGGCGCCAGCGCGCCCACCACGATCTCGCACACCGCCGTCGGCAGGCGCACCAGGCTTGCCAGGAACGCGGCCGCCAGCGCCAGCGCCAACCACAGCGATGCCGTAAGCCAGATCTGATCCACGCGCGCCGCTCCTTCAGAACGTGACGCGCAGCGGCTTCTTCAGCAGGAGCCCGGCGATCATTGCCAGAACGATGAACCACACGGTCCAGTCCATGCCGACGCCGAACAGCCGCATGCTCGAATCCGGATGCCGGATATCGATCCACTCGATGCCCGGCGCCGCGATCAGCGGCTCGTCCGGATGCCAGAGGCCTTCAAACGCCGAGCTGACGCGGCGCCCGGGGACAAAGCGCGCGCCGGGTCCGGCTTCAATGTCCTTGACCACGGTGCGGCCGTTCACGATGAACTGGAGCTTGCCGCTCACGCGGCGGAGCGGCCGGATGCGCCAGCTCACCTCCCGCAGATCGAGCGCGCGCACGGCCGGTGTTTCGACCGCCACTCCGGCCGGCGCGATCAACTGCGGCGCCGGCGCGGCCGGATCGAGCGGCCGCTTCATCGCGAGTGTCACGATCGCCGGCTGCCCGATCTCGAGCGGCGCGCGGCCGTAAAACGCGTCCAGGTGCACCAGCAGCAGCGTGATGGGCAGAGCCAGCACGAGCGCGGGTTGCAGCATCAGGCCCAGATAGCGCAGGTTGTGTTTCATCAGCGCGCCCTGCGCGCGCCACATCACCGCGGGCTCGTCCCGGAAAATGCGCAGCTCCAGCAGGTGCGCCTGCACTTTCCGTTTCGCCGCGCCGATGCGCTCCTGGTCGCTGAGCTTGCGGAACACCAGCAGCATGACGACCCCGGTGAGCGCGGCGATGACCGCGAAGCCCGCGGCCGCCGGCGCCCAGCTTACCATTGCCGAGTACGCCGACAGAAGCGAATTGATCACGCTGTTAAAGACGTTCATGCTCCGCCCTCACAACACCGAATGGCCGATCATCTCGCGGTCTTTCGCCACGCCAAAGGCCTTGAGGATCGTGGCGGGAATGTCGTACAGGTGCGGGTCCGCCAGGACGAGCCTGCGATTGCTGAGCAGTGAGCCCGGCACTTCATCCGTGGCCATGCAGTGATCGCCGATCCAGGCATCGGTGTTGTCGTCGATGATGTCCTTGGGCACCGCGCCGAGCGCCGTCTGCCACGAGGCCCGGTAACCGCGGCGAAAACCGACGAACAGGTCCGGCGACTCCTTCAAGTTGCGGCCGCGGAACACCTTGTCCGGAAAGTACACCCGATCGACCACCTGCTCGCCGTTCTTCGGGTCGCGCAATGCCAGCAGCCGCTGCGCGATCCTGTCGAGCAGCGCCTGCTTGTCCGCGGGCGAAACGACGCCGCTGCCCTCGCGGCCGTCCTCGTTTACGTAGATGCCGTTCAGGCCGATGGCGTAGGCCTGCGTCCTCGACCAGTCCACGTGCGGGAAGCCGGCCTGGTCGCTCGTGTTCTCCGGGTTGTCGAGCGTGAGGAAGCCCTCGCGCATGAGCCAGGTGTTCAGGTGGACGGCGCGTTTGAAGCTCGCAAAACCGTGGTCGGACATGACGATCAGCGTCGCGCCCGTCCGGTCCGCCTTCTGCATCGCTTCCCCCACACCTTTGTCCACCCCGCGGTAAATGTCGAGTAAGTCGCTGTCGTACTTGCCCCAGAGCATGTGCGAATTCTGGTCGATGCTGGAGAAGTAATAGAAGAGCAGCCCGCCGTGGAAGTTATCGAGCTGATACTTCAACATTCGCAAGCTGTCCGAGAGCACCTGGTGGCTCTGCTCCAGATACTCCGCCCGCGTGAGAAAGCCTTCGCGGTAGGCCCCCGATTCTTCCGGAATGCCCTGCGTGTAATAACGGCCGAGCGCCTGCGCGAGCGTGCGGCTGTAATTCGCCGGAGTCGAGATCGGCAGGTCGGGATCGTCCGGATCGATATTTACGGGGCTCATGTAAAGCCGCAGATACGGATGAACTTGCTGCAGGTAGAGACGAAAAATGCCCGTGTCCGTTTTTATGCCCGGAAGCAGGCGGAAATTCGCAGTCAGCCAATCGGACCACTCGCCCTGCTTGAGCAGAATTTCCTGGCCGTCGATATCGAAGCGCGCGGCCGGCGCCGTGGGGTCGATGTATGCCGTAAGCACTGCTTTTACGACGGCGTGGTCGCGCCGAAAACCGTTCGCGGGCCCGTCGACCGGCAACACGACCCGGCCGTTCGTGATTTTGACGTGCGCCACGACGCCGCCGGCCACCTGCGTCCGCTTCTCCTCGGGATCGTTCGTGAAAAACGTGAACGTGCCGAAGGAGCCCTGCATGTCCGGCGTGCCCATGCCCGCAAGCGATTGCGCCTCGCATTCCACGGGCGGAAAGTTCACCGGCATGCGGATGATGGTGGACGGGATGTGCGCGTCCGACAGCAATTGCCAGAACGCGGTGCCCGCGCGCAGCGTGCGCACGCCGCCGCCCGAGAGCGGAATCGTGTACGGGCCGATCGCCAGCGTGTGCGTGGGCGGCGTGGTCTCGGCCATCGACGAGAGCGGCATGTAGGTCTTCGGATCGCGGCGGATGAAATCGAAGATGCCGGTTCCGCCGGGATCCATGCCGGTGATGACGGTGGACCAGGCCACCGGGCTCTGCGGCGGCACGGTGGTGCCCAGCCGTTCGAATCCGCCTTCGCGCCGCAGTTTGTCCAGGTTGGGCAGCGCGTCCCAGTGCGCTTCGAGGAACTGCGGGTCCATGCCGTCCACGCCGAGCACGATCACGCTGCGCGGCGCGGCTTCCGTGGTCTCGCGCGAGCACGCGGCCAGCGCGAGCGAGAGCGAGGCGAGAGCCATCCAGCGAATCACGCCGCGACCTCCTTCTCGACCTCGGGCTTCGGCGCGGAAACGAACACCGGCTTGCCTTCCATGTAGGCCGGCGGCTTCACGCCGAACAACTCGAGCGCCGTCGGCGCCATATCCTCGATGCCCGGATTCATCGCATCGATGCGGCGGTTCGACAGGAGCACGCCCGGCACCAGATGCGGGTCGATGCAATGATCGCCGCTCCAGCACTTCTTGTTGTCCTCGAATACCCCGGCGCTCACTTTGCCGACCGCGGCGTCCCAGGACGCACGGTAGCCGTCCGCGTAGCCGACGATGATGTCCGGCGCGGCATCGAGGTACGGCCCCTGGTAGAGCGAATTGCTCGGCCAGGCCTCGCGGATCGCGATGCGGTTGCGTTCCGTATCGGCCAGGCCCGAAAGCTTCGCCGAGAGCTCCCTCAACAGCGCGGGCGCGTCCGCCGGATCGACGATCCCCTGCGCCTCGCGGCCCTTCTTGTTGATGTAGATGCCGGCCAGGCCGAACGTGTACGCTTTCGTGCGGCTCCAATCGACGCTTCGGAGATAATCGTGCTCCGTGGCGCCGTCCTTCACCGCCAGATAACCGTTGTCGCGCAGCCACGCGTTCAGGTTGACGCCGCGCTCGAACGAAGCGAAGCCGTGGTCCGAAAGCACGAACAACGCGGTCTGATCGTCGACGTACTTCATCGTCTTGCCGACTAACTCGTCCGCGCGCCGGTAAAGCGCCTCGATGACGCCCCCGTACTCGCCGCCGCGGTCCATATAGCGATAGAACATATGCTGCACGCGGTCGGTGGTGTCGAAGACGCAGGCCACCACGCCGCCGCGCGTGCGTTCCAGCGCGCTGAAGAACATGCGCTCGCGCTCTTCGTAGGTGAGATACGCCTGCTGCAGAAACGCCTTTTCGTCAATCGCGCCTTCGTTGAGCGCCCACGTATCCTCGGCCATGCCGAGCGTGGCGTACTCCCCGAGCAGCTTCGCCAGGTAAGTCGCGTAGTAAGTAGGGTGCGAGATCGGCAGCGCGGGATTTTCCGGATCGATGTTGATCGGCGTCATGTAGAGCGAGAGCTCGGGCGTGACTTCCGTCAGCAGAAAGCGCGCGATGCCGCGAACTTTCATTCCGAGCGGCGCGCGGAACTTGAGCGTGATCCACGGCGTGTACTCCCCGGGCAGCAGTTCGTGCCGCTCGCCGTCGATCGTGAGAGTCGCGCGGCCGTCCCCCCGCGGCGACAGCGTAAAGGGCAGCTTTAGCGAGCCGCCGCCCTCGGTCATGAAATCCTGCGGCCCCTCGATCTCGCCGCTGGCGACGCCCGCCGCATTGCGCGAAAGCGGATAGCGGTTGCCGCTTTCCATCCGCTCGCCGTTCCTGCGCGTGGTGAACAGCGCGAATGTGCCTTGAGTCCCCAGCAGGTCCGGTGTGCACATGGCCGAAAGCATCCGCCCGTTAAACTTCTCCGGCGGGAACGTGATCGGAACGCGCAGCACCGTGGAAGCGATGTGATGCTCGCCCAGAATCTGCCAGAAGGTCCGGCTCTTCCGCCGCATCTCGACGACGGGCCTGCTCAGCGGGATCCGCAGCTTGCCGATTTTCAGCATGCGCTCCGGATTGCGCACGCGCGTCGATGCGAGTTCCGGCATGTATGTGTTCAGGCTGCGGTTGAGAAAGTCGAACATGTTGTGACGCGCCGGGCTGACGCCGGTGGCGAACGTCGACCACGCCACCGGCGAGATCGCCGGAAACGTCGTGCGTAGCCTGCGGAAACCGCCCTGCTCCTTCAGCCGTTTCATGTTCGGCATCAGGCCGCTGGACATGTAGCGCTCCAGGAGGCCGGGGTCGAGGCCGTCCAGCCCGAGGAAGATCACCTTGCGCACCTCGGCGCGCTTGTACCCTTGCCGCCGTGTGAGCACGCGCAGCATCACTCGAAATGGCCAGGCGACGAGCGACAATGCGCCGAGCACCAGCGCGATCAACAGCGTGACGAACGAGCCCAGAAACGCGAAGCCCGCCCCGGGTCCGATGTATGCCAACTCCGCCCCGGGCGCGTGCCGGCCCTGCGCGGCGGCGACGATCGCGGCCGCGACGGCGAGGCCCGCCAGTTCCCGCCAGACCTGTGGGGCAGACGCCCCCGGCCGGCCCGCCCGCCCGATCCGAAGGCAATGTGGGTGAACCAACCGTTTCTTCACCGGATCTTCCCCTCGATAAACGGAACTTCGAACACCTTTTCGTGATAGATGGGACCGTGGCCGAAGTAGCCGCCCTCGCCGAACAACTCGCCGTGGTCGGCGGTGATGGTGATCCAGGTGTTTTTCGGCGCCGTGTCGAACAGTTCTTCCATGACTCGATCGAGATATCGCACCGCGCGCACCTGCCGGCCGCGCAACTGATCGAGCTTCTCCTGGTTGAAAAATTTGCCGGCTCGATGGAGCAGCTTCCCACCCACGACGTGATCGTCCAGATGCTTGAATACCCCGTGTACGCCGCTGATCCGCGGCCATTCCTCCGGGGGTTCGTCCGGCAGCGCGTATGGATAGTGCGTCTCGCCCACGTTCAGCAGATAAAACGATGGCTTGTCTTCCGGAAACCGCAGGTCGCGCACCATCGCCCGCATGTCGTTGTGCGTGGGCATGAGGCGGTACGTGTCGAAGCCGTTATTGAGGATCGTCTTGGGGCTAAGTACGGGCAGCGACACCATCGCATTCGTCCGGTATCCCAGGGTTTCCTTGAGGAAAGTAGGGAAATATAACTTCGGAATCAGCGACTTGAATTGGATGCCGTCCGTTCCCAGCCGCTCGGAGTATTTCAGAAAGTCCTGTTTGTAGTACTCCGAGGCGAAAACGTGCTTCGGGCTCGAATGCGGCAGCAATCCCGAGAGGAGATTGTAATGCGACGGCGCCGTCCAGGACGCGTACGACCAGCGCCGTTCGAGCGCCCCGAGCGTGCGCATCGTCTTTGGGCGCGCCTTGACGAAGGTGTCGTAGCGGCAACTGTCCAGAATTACGAGGAGATAGTTGTTTTTCGGAGGCCGGACCGATTTTCCCCCGCGTGCGGGCTTTGCCCCCTGTTTACCGTGAACCATAGCACCCCTCTGACCCAAAAATACAAACGCCCCGGCTCAGCGCGTTTTCCCAGACGCTCCGGCGGCGAAACACGCATTCACGATGGAAGTGGTGTCTTCCAGTAGTGTAGCACCAAATCTGCGAATCCAAACTTAATAAGTAATTTCGGACTAGTTAATCGGGAAACGAGTATCCTGTCACCGGTTTTCGTGTTGTACACTGAGTTATAAGTATTCAAATCAGAGGGGAGAAGATGCAGACAGATTGCGACCGGTTCTCTAAGTGCGCTCTCCTGGGTGCCCTGCATGGCGCCGCCGCATGGTCGGCGTACGCCGTGGTGGAGTTTGTATTCTCTTCGATTCTATTCCGGATCTTCCGGCCCTACGCCGTCTTCACGGCATGGCACTGGCAGTTGACGGCGGAACTGCTGATTGCCTACATCGTGACGGGCGCCATCGCGGGCGGTCTTGCCGGCGCCGCGGTCTGGCTCCTTCACCGCAATCCGCGCTTGCTCGGTAATAAGGACGGGCCGGCGGTGCTCGAAGCGGCTGCCGGGCTCACGCTCGTGGCTGCGTTCGCCGCCAACATCGCTGCGACCCCGACCTCGCCTTCGGGCAAGCATTTCCTGCTCGCGGTGAGCGGCGCCTTCGCGCTGGCTTTCGTCGCGTCGATGCGTTCGAGCCGGTGGTCAGAGCGCTTCGCTCTGCTGACAAACCCGTGGATCGTCTCCGGCCTGCTGCTGGGCGTGGGGCAGTTGTTCGGCATGTTCGAGCTCGAGGACGTGGCCCAGCAGATGGGCGCGAAGTTCGCGCTGTGGCTGGTTGCGCTGATCGTGCTGCTGATCCTCACCGCGGGCGGCGCGATCCTGCTGGGCGGGCGCGTGCGCCGCATCGCGCGGCGCCGGGCCACGCTGTTTGCGCCAAGCTGGGCCGCGCTCGCGTTTGCCGTCCTGCTCATCCCCGCCAGCGCCGTGCTCGCGGATGCGAAGCCCCCGCAGGCGGACGAGTTGCCGGTTGCGGCCGGTTCCACCAGGCCGAACCTGCTCGTCATCGTCATGGACACCGTTCGCGCCGATCACATGTCGATCTACGGCTACAAGCGCGATACGACGCCGAATCTGAAAAAGCTCGCCGCCGACTCCGTGCTCTACACCAACGCCGTCTCGCCCTCGAATTTCACTCTCACCAGCCACGCTTCGCTGTTCACCGGCATGTATGCGAGCTGGCACGGCGCCTATTGCGATCCGCCCGACTCAAGCTACGGCCGCGCGTTGTCGCCCGAAACGCCCACCCTCGCCGAGGTCCTCTCGCACAATGGATACGAGGCCTTCGGCGTATCCGCCAACATGTATCTCCGCCCGGAATTCGGGCTCCAGCGCGGCTTCCACGAGTTCGATATCCCGCGGCCGATCCCGGTGCTCGACCCCGGGGCCTGGTACATGTTGCGCCGCGGCGTGCGGCGCGAGATCGGCCTCGTCGCGGACGCCTCCCAGTTCGATCGCCTTTACAGCCGCGGCCAGGACATCGACACCGAGTTCCTCGGCATGCTCGACCGCAATGCCGGCGGGCCCCAACCCTTCTTCGCGTTCGTGAATTACATGGACGCGCACTTCCCCTATATCCCCCCGTCCCCCTTCGACAGGGAATTTCCGGGCAAGCTCCGCGGCGTCGCGCAGGATGATCTCGAAGCGGTGCAGCAAAAGGTCGTCAACGGCAGCGAGATGCCCGCGGCCGATTACCGCCACGCGATCTCGCAGTACGACGGCGGCATCGCCTACACCGACGCCGCCATCGGCCGGCTGATCGACTGGCTGAAGCAGCACCACCGTTACGACAACACGATGATCGTCGTGACCTCCGACCACGGCGAGGCGTTCGGTGAAAAGCACTATGTGCTGCACGCGAACTCCGAGTATCAGAACCTCTTGCACGTCGCGCTGCTGATCAAATATCCGAAGGAGGCCGCCAGGGGCGTGGTGAACACGCCCGTCAGCCTGATCGACGTGATGCCGACGGCCCTCACTTCCCTCGGCCTGCCTGTGCCGGGCGCCTTGCAGGGACAAAATCTTCTGGACACGGCCGCGCTTCGCGGCAGGCGGGAGTTGTTCAGCGAGGGCTTCGCCTGCCCCGTAGTGCAGCCGCCCGGCTGCCCCGCGGACGGCTGCACACAGCGCGCAATCGTCGCCTGGCCCTACAAGTACATCGACGCGAATACCGGCCGGCGGGCTTTGTACGATATCGCGGCCGATCCGGACGAGAACCGCAACCTGATGGCGCTGGATCCGACCGTCTCGGACCGGCTGGCCGCTGCGTTGAATGCGTGGGTGAAGACGATGCCGGCGCGCGCGCGGCAGCATCCCCGCGTGAACAGCGAGAGCCTGCAGCGCCTGAAATCGCTGGGCTACGTGCAATAGAAGGCGGCGCCGCGTTCCCGAAAACCGCAGCCTGCGGGCAAACGGGGAGGTCGCCGCGGCCTTGTCGCGGCGACCGCCCCGGCTACTTCTTCACCGGCGCCTTCGTCACCGGCTCTTCCTTGCTCTTCTCCTCCGGCAGCGGGTCCGGCGTATCGAACGTGATCTGCGACTCGGCCGTGAACCGGCGATACAGCCGGAATTCCACCTCGTTCTTGCTGAGGAATTTGCCCTCGCGCATTCTCACCTCGGCGCGCAGCGGCAGGAAGTACTGGCTGTTGCCGATCGATGCCAGGTCATAGTCGAGCGTATCGGAGATGTCCTGGATGGGGAAGCTCGGCGGCACGTCCGGCTTCATCACCAGCCGCACCACCACGCCTGTGTTCATGTCGATATACACCAGCCCGTGATACGCGGGCACGATGTCCTCGCTCTTCTGGTACGTCACGTGCCATTTCGAGCGCTCTTTCGACACCCGGTACGCGAACACGTACGCCACGTTGCCGCGAAGCTTGGCCCAGTGGTCCCACCAGAACTGCGTCTCCGTGGCCGGATCGAAAACCTCGTACAGCATGCTGGCGAATTCGCCGGTCGATGTCGCGCCGCCCACCGATTCGAGCGGCATCTCCCCCGTCACGGCCTTGTTGTTCACCAGCACGAGCTTGTAATTCTCGTGCTTATCCACGTAGCTCAGCCGCGCCGTCAGCGTGTCCTCTCCGATCCACGATTCCGTGCCCGTCGGATCCACGAAGCGCCGCGTCACCTGCGTGCACAAATAATTCGGCAGGCCCTTGGTGTAATTCAGCGCGTACTCGCGCGCGTCCGCGATAATCTTCTTCTGCTCCGCGTCGCTCGGCGGGGGCGGCTGCACGGGCGCTTCTTCCGGCCGCACCTGCACCTTTCCGGGCGCCGGCAGGTTCTTCGATTGATCGCGCAGCTCGTTCAGCGCCTCCACGGTCTTCGGCCCCGCGCCCATTCCCTGAAGCTCCTCGATCGTCACGTCGTCGAGCTTCTCCGTGAGCGTCTGCTTCCGCAGAAATTTCGCGACCTCGCTATCCGGTTGCTTGAGCGTGATGGAGGAACGGATGAACTCGACCAGTTTCTCTACGGTCCACTTCGTCTGCGCTGGCAGCCAGAGGGACGCCCCGAGAAGCAAGAGCGCCAACTTCGATCGCATGATCCTATTCTCGCATGCCCGCTACTTGCGCCCCTTCCGCCGGCCCGCGGCCGGTGCGACAACCGCATCCACCGCCGCCAGCGCCACCGGCGCCATCAGCCGGTAGCCCGCGCTGTTCGGATGCAGGCCGTCGTCGGAAAGATCCGCGCGAAAGAATCCCGCCCTGTCCACCACCGCCGAGTAGTAGTCCACGTACGTGAAATTGCGCTCGCGGCAGTAGTTCCGGATCCAGTTGTTCAATTCGATAATCGTCCCCGGCGGATGGGTGCGCGTCATCTCGAAGGCCGGGTTCCGGTCCTTGTGATAATCGCTCACCGGCAGCACCGACGCGATGAGCACCTTGATACGGTACGCCTGCGCCAGTTCGGCGATGGCCGAAAGATTATTCTTCGTCGCCGCCGGCGGCATGCCCTTATAGAGGTCGTTCGTGCCGGCCAGGATCAGCATCGCCTCCGGCTTCACCGCGATCACGTCGGCCATCATCCGGACCAGCATCTGGTCCGTCGTCTGTCCGGAGATTCCGCGATTCACGAAATCGCGGTCCGGAAAGTATTCGTTCAGGCGCCACGAGTCGGTGATCGAATCGCCGAAGAAAACCACGCGCGGCCGGTCCGCCGCGGGCGGCCCGAGCTTCGCGTTCGCCTCCGCGTACCGCCGCAGGTCGTCCGGGTCGGGGTTGGTAAGCTGCGTCTCCCGCAGGTCCAGCAGCGCCCGGAAATTCGCCTCGGCGCGCAGCAGGTCGTCGCGCAACTCGACGAATTGCTTCGCCGCTTCCGCCGGAAACGGATACGGCTTGGGCACCGCGTCGGCCAGCGCCAGGTAGGCCCGCAGGTTCGAGACGAACGTATACGTGACGCCCGTGTGCTGCCGGCCGAGCGAGCGGAGCGTGATCACCGCCTGCCGCGCGTTCTCCGTGATCGGCGCCCCCGCGCGCGCCAGTTCCGGCACCGACACCGCCGTCGCCTCCATCAACTGCACGGCGCGGCCGTACAACTCGAAGGCGTCCTTGTTCGGCAGCGCCGCCTGCTGCGCGCGCACCGCGGGCGCCGCGGCGAGCGCCGCCCACAGGCACGCGAGCGCGCTGCGAAGATAATGAGCTTTCATGGGGTGCGCCTACACCTTTCCCGCGTTCTCCAGCGTCAGGGTCACGGTCCCGATATAGAACGGAAGCCGCACGCGAATCTGCACCGGAATCCTGCGGTCGTCGTCCGTCAGCCACACGAACAGCCGGCCGCTGCGGCGGTACAGCACGTTATTAAAAAGGTAGGCCTCGTACCGGATGGTCCGGAATGTCCGCCCGTCGATTTTGACCGACTCGCGCTCCTGCGCATCCACGCGCGCCATCACCGCCTTCTTGCCGTCGGTAACCGGAATCGACGCCGACTTGCCCGGCTCCAGGTTCATCCCGCGCAGCAGGTACAGCGCCCCGATCACGTCGTGCTCGCACGCCTGTATGTCGGCTTCCTGCGTAACCGTGGTGTTCTTCTCCAGGTCGCGCTCGACGTAGCTGGCTTTCTTGCGCGCCGCATCGTAGGTGACCCGCGTCTCGCGGCGCCGGCTCCCTTCATTGGTGTTCAGCGCGGAGTTCCGGATGCAGAGCGATTCGGTGAAGTTCGAAACGTAATTGTTCTGGACGCGATAGAGCTTCGAAACCAGCCCCGCCGATTCCAGCGAAAGGTTTGCCTGGTAGCCCTCGCCGTTGTCGCCCGCCGCGCCCCAGGTCAGCTTTACGTTGCCCGCGTGGATCAGCCGCCACTCGACCGTGTAGGAGAACGTTTCATTCCTCGGCGGGCGCGCGCCGGTCTGCGCCGCCAGCGCAGCCGCCGCGGCCAGCAAAACCGTCACGCCAGCCAGTTTCTTGGCCCGGGGAGACGACATGAACCTACGAGTGTCTCAGATCGCGAAACGGACGTGCAAGCCGCTCTCAGGCCTTGGCCGCCCGGCTCCGCTTGTACGCTTCCCGGACTTCTTTTACCTGCCTGGCGTGCCCTTCGGCGTGCGATGCCGCGCCCTCCACCATCTGCCGCAGCGTCACCGGCC
>Ga0123519_10012920_pt1 | contig 12063 bp, 6 predicted proteins | sample YelNatPaOPRAMG02_FD_87396 | JGI IMG/M metagenome (GOLD analysis project Ga0123519, IMG submission 87396) | Hot spring microbial communities from Yellowstone National Park - Yellowstone National Park OP-RAMG-02 (version 2) | ecosystem: Environmental > Aquatic > Thermal springs > Hot (42-90C) ... | reverse complement strand
GTGCGGCGTGCGGTCCGACAGCACTTTCCGGTGTGCTGTTGGTCACGGTCAAGTACCGCGGTACAAAGTTTGCCGAAATTTTTTTAGGCTGCACCGCTTAATTCAGCCAGGAAACCGTTTCTGGCTGCAGCTCACTGGCGGAACGATGTTGGCGGCGCACGCCTGTTACCGAAGCTTGCCGAAGTAAAACGTGACCGAGCCGGTGTACGTGCCTGTGCCAATGTTCGGCTGACCCTGCGGCCCGGTTGATTCCGGGTTTTTGAACTTCGAACCGATGGGTGGAATTGCATGCAGTAAACCTAGACCGCATTTTGGCAAATTAACCTTCGTTTTGCCGGCCAGGTCATCCGGTGGTTGTGCCGGAGTCAATACCTGCAGATATGGAATTTTGTTCGGCAGCACTGTGATCAAACCTTCGGTTGTTTCAAGTTGCAGGTGGCTGACATTGGCGAAACAGCCTTTGAACTCCGGATAAATCCAGTCGCGCCACCCAGTAACAGTGTTGTTGTAGTCGTTTTCCCAAATGCCAAACGACACGCCGCGCAGCCGGTTTTTCCACACGCGATACGGGCCGTCGCCGAGCCAGCGTTTACGTTTTACGAGGTTCTCCGGGTAATCGAACACGACACCATACACGTCATAGGTGCCGGTGCAGTAGTAGGTGTAATCGCAAATGAGTGCGCCGTCGTTGCGCACGCGCCAGACAAGTTTCTTCAACTCGCCATCGAACAAAGCTGTTACCACCACATCACCTTCATCGTTGGTCTTTTGGATGCTGGTCAGTTTGGCACTGCCGACAACCGGGCGCGGACCGGTGAGTGAAATTGGCTCGCCATCGCATTCCACGCCTGCCAGTAACCCGGTCTGTTTGCTGATCCGGACTTTGATCAACCCAGCACTTCCCAAAGTGCGAGTTTCAATTTCAAAGGTGTCGGCGCGCTCCCCCACAGTCGGCGGGCCAAAGGAAGCAACGTTGGGTGGCGGATAAATGCTGAACAAACGCGCCGCAGGCCACACCCATTTCCACAACTCGCGTCCGTACGGATCGTCAACCCGCAGCACAAGGACGTTTGCCCGGTCACGATCCCAATCCTTTGGAATCGGAAGTTCGGTTGTGACTTTCCCGCCTGGCGGCAGGTTCGTCACGAGAAAAGTTCCTTCGGCAACAACACGGTCAATTGTATTGGTGGCCAAACCCATCCAGAGTTGGCGCGTTTGCCACGTGAACTTGCACCGGCTCGCATCGGTAAAGCTGTAATGATTTTCCAGCGTGAACAGGCCATTGGTTTCGCGCCGCACCTGGATTGGCGACCAGATGTGCTTGATGGCGTAAAAGCTTGCTTCGCGTTGGCGGTACGGGCCGACGATGCCGTCTGGCGCCTGATTCCCGGCAGTGTCGATTTGGCCTGTGTCAGGCCGTTTGACACCGTCATCTGTCAGTGCCCAAATGAACCCGCCGGCGCAAAGCGGACTTTGCATCATCATGGTCCAATAGTCTTCCAGGCCGGCACCGCCGCCCCCGTCGAACATTGCATGCAAAAACTCGGTTGGCATGTAAATCCAGCCGGCTGGCAGGTTGGTGTTGACCAGTTCCCTGCCTGCTTTTGCGTGGTAATACATTGGCGCGCCTGTGGCGGCGATCTGGGCGGTGTCATATGCAAGGTAATGCGCCGTATTGATGCCGTTGAACGGTTCCCACGGATGCAGCACACGGCGCCTTTGCAGATCGAACTCGGCGAAAACAGCGTCAAGATTGGTATTGAACCCGCCCTCGTTGCCATTGCACCAAAACAAAATGCACGGATGATTAACGTCGCGCGTGACCATTTCCTCGACGAGCTTGCGGCCCACATCGGTGTCGTAGTGGTTGTGCCAACCGGCCAGTTCGTCCAGCACGTACAGGCCAAGTTCATCGCATAAATCGAGAAACTCAGTATCAGGTGGGTAATGCGACATGCGCACCGCGTTGCCGTTCATGTCCTTGATCGTCTCGATATCGAGGCGGTGAATGGCTTCGCTCAGGCATCGGCCTGACTCTGGCCAGAACGAATGTCGGTTGACCCCTTTCAATATGACCTTGCGCCCGTTGACGTAAATGCCGTCGCCATCGCGCACATCCACGGTGCGAAAGCCGAACCGTTGCTTGATTACATGCAACAGGTCGCTGCCATGTTTGAGCCTGACTTCGACCTGGTAAAGATTCGGTGTCTCAGCCGACCACGGCCGCACACCGGCAACTTTCGTGGTGAGCATTGCTGTTGTGCCCGTGAACGCACAACTGAACTGCGCGCCAACCGGTACACCGTCGAGCGTCTGCACTTGTGCTTCAGCCAGCATTTCCGCGTCTGCGGGTGTGGGGCCATTAACGTATACGGCCATTCCAAACGTACCGTCATGACGCGCGTCAATTGCAACCCGCTCGACAAACTGTGGCGGGACAACTTCAAGGTAAACCGGTCTGTAGATACCGCCGAACACCCAGTAATCGGCCAGGCGCTCGGCTTTGTTGACCGATTGATTTGCGGAATGCTTTGCGACTGTTACTTCGAGCCGATTGGTTTCGCCCAGCTTGAGCAGGCGTGTCACTTCGTACTTGAACCTGTAAAAGCCGCCCTGGTGGATCGGCCCGACATGTTCGCCGTTAAGCCGCACCGCGGTATCCGTCATCACCCCCTCAAATACAATGAACGCACGGCACCCGGCCAGCTCAGGCGGTGCAAAGAATTCGAGCTTGTAAAGTCCTTTCTCGCCCTGTGCTTCAGGCGAATCTTTCTTGTAGTTTAGCGTGCCGAACCCGTGCAGTTCCCAGTTCGATGGCACGGGCAGGTTTGTCCAAAAGCCCGAATTCGCACCTGCGGTGCACATGAACTGCCACGGTACCGCATCGTCCTTGCCGCGCCCGGACAGATAAATGCGCCGGGTTTCCTGACCGCCAGCGGCCACGGCACACAACGCGCATAGCAACAGCGTCAAACACTGCAACCTGCGGAGTTGAGTTGGGGTGTGTAGCGCACGCGGCCCGTCCTGCAGTTGCGGCACCCGCGGCATATGCTCGCCATATCGCGTTGTCAGGTTCAATTTGTCCGGCGCAAACCTATTCATTGGATCACAACTGTAAGCTGGCCCACATTTCTTGGCCAATTCATTTTCAAATTGTGAGCCGGCACAATGCTACTTACGATGCGCTGCGCGCCGCTATTTTGGCGCAGATGCATGAAACCCAAAATTTCAAAAAATGTCAGAAAAGTCCAGTGCACCAAATCACCTGTGCGTGAGATAATGGACCTGGCCAGCCCGGAATTTTTCAGGCGTACAAGGTTGGCCCCCGACACGGTAATCTCGTTTTCAGGCGGTTGGGTTAACCACGAATCGCCCGCAGAATTACGCGCGGCGTATGCTGAGATTGCGCGTGACGCGGGCCGATTCCACGCTTGCGGCGCTTACTCGCCAACAATTGGCACCCCCGAATGCAGAGCCGCCATTGCCGAGTACGAAAGACACCTGTTCGGGTCGGACATGGCCATTTGCCAACATAACATTGCCATTGGCGCAAATTCGACCCAGCTAACTGCAAGCCTGATGCAGATCATGCTCAACCCGGGCGACAAACTGCTTCTGCCCGACCCGGCGTATTGCAATTACCCGGCTCAAGCAGCCGCAATTCAGGGAGTCGAGATCGTCCGGTTCCCCGTGCTCGATGCAGCGCGCTGGCGATACGTTGCCGATGAAAAAGCCGACCAATTCGCTGCCTTTATACGCACTCAGAAGCCAAAGATGATATTGCTGTGCGCACCGGACAACCCAACCTCTCAGGTCCCCTCCACACGGTTCGTCAAGGCTACGCTGGACGCAGCGGTTGACGTTGGCGCATTTCTGGTCATTGATTTCGCGTACAAAGAGATCGTGTGGGGTGGTCAGTACCCGGAATACTTTGCGTGGGGACCAGCCGACAACTTTGTCACAGTCCATTCCAACTCGAAGTGGTGCCGCGGTCTCGGCAGGCGACTCGGCTGGGTCGAAGGCCCACCCGATATAATCGAGGCGCTGGAAGCGACTCAGGCGGCGAGCATCCTGTGCCCCGACACACTTCATCAAATGGCGCTAGCCGACTACATCAAAACCGGCATTGCAACCGACAGCATCAAACCGTACATCGCACAAATGGCCAGACGGTACGAGCTGGCTGCAACACGGACCGTTCAAGCTGTGCGCAACTACCTCAAAATGCCGTGCCTTGAACCACAAGGCGGCCTTTACACAGTGGTGCGGACTGGTATTGAAAGTTCCACGTTCGCACGCGTTGCACTTGAAAAAGCCGGTGTAGTTGTCGTGCCGGGCTGGGGTTTTGGCGACACACTCAAGGATGCAATTCGACTTTCCTATGGTCCGTTGGTAAACGACCTGGAGAAAATTGATGTTGGGCTGCAACGGCTCGGTGCTGCATTGACAAACAAGTAATCCCGGTCCGAGTCGCAAATTGCAGTGTCAACAAACCGCTGCCACGCATATTGACCAGTCTTCCCAAACAATTGAATGCCGGACGCCTAGGCCGGCATTCGCATTGCGACGCACAGCGGCACACGGGCGTGCCGCCACTCTCGAATCCGCCGGCCAGCGCACGTGATTACGGTTCTGCATCTGGGGGAGTGGACCGCTGAACGAGCCGGTTGCGCGCTAACGGTGTTGTGAAACGGTAACCCGGCACAACCAGCGCGCTGTAATGGGTTGGTGCGGACAGGGTTTTTCCAAAGCTGTGAGCAGCCAGTTTCGGTCCTCCATTCAAAATCCGCACCGTAAGTGCAGGAGTGAGTAACAGGCGAAAACACCTGGCGTTCGACTGCCTTTTCAAATTCGGACAGTCGAGCGACGCCAGAATGCGTTGGTTGTTCCGGGCGCCCGTGCACCTTGACGAAAGCGCACGGGCAGTTTCTTTACTGCTGTGTGATAAAGTAGAACTGTCTGGCTGGTGGCGGGTTGCTCACTGAAAATTCGGCTGTTTCAGCCTGGAATTGCCGGCCATAAACGACCCTGAACGTATTAGTGACCTCATCCGCCAGCCACAGGGTGGCGACCCGGCCGGTATCATTTGTGAACTGGAGTGTGACAGGGTTCCCGTACCTGATTGTTATTTGGCCAATCCCAGTTGGCCACACAGGTGGTTCAGACCAGCTATTGCCGGCATATTGTTTGCCCGGGCTGACCGTGTTGGTGCGAACGTACGCCTGTGGCACAATTGCACCGCGATCAGTTGGGAACCGGCTGAGTGAGCCGTCCGGCGACAAGTCAGCGCCTTTGTAAAAGACGCGGTCAACCGGGTAGCCCGCACCGTTGCGTATGGTGATCCATTCAGTGCCGCTATTATTCAGTGCAAGGCCAGCAGTTGTTGATTGGTTGGCTGGGAACGCGGCTACATCGAGCTGCGGCACCAACCCCGACAGCGGCCCGCCGTACACAATAATTGCGCTTTTGCTCGGGATCACTTCATTTCCCCAAACACCGCTGTAAAACACGTGACGTGTCGCTGCTGCGTCTTCAACGCTCCAGTTCAGCAGGTCCAGGTCGGCATCTGTAAGATTCACTATCTCGATGTACTCATCGTGCACGGTTGCGTTCGTAGATGGTGTTTCACGTCGTAGCGGGTTAAAGTGCGGCGCTGCAGTGTTCGTTGTTGGATTAGCTAGGAATTCGCCAATGAACACGTTCTGCTCTGTCAGGGCCGGCACATAAACTGACCACGACTGTGTGTAAGTGAATGAAGCCGTTGTGGCTATGACCGAATAGATGTAGTTTGTACCTGCATGAGCCTGAGCCGGCGTGAATGTGAACGATGTGGTCGGGTTTTGACCCGAGACCGGTCCCGTGCTCCAAGTTGCGCCGGCCGGTAGGCCGGTTGTAACTGGTGTAAGGGTGATGTTTCCGCCTGCCGGATCACTACCGGTCACATAAGTAGTGATTTTTTCACCGGGCCGAAGCGGGTTATCAGTCAGTTCATTTGTGGGTTGGCCGTTTGGCCGCCAAAGGTTCTCGAGCACATTGTAGAATTGCACCGGGCATACGATGTCCGCATACCGCGTCGGGATCAGTTGATAACCCGAAGTATAGGGGGAACTGTTATCGTACTGGCCGAGCACACCGTAAATTGTGACTGATGTGGTTGGTTTTTTCCGGCCCGGAATGTCTGTATATGCGTTGATGTACATTGTGAACGTTTGCCCAAGCACATTCGTTATTTGTTCGCCTGCCGAGACCGACTGGAACACAGCAGATGACTGGTCAAGCGTTACGTTTGTAGCTACAACATACAGACCTTCCAGTGCATCCATCACTGCCGGATCGCTAATCACAGCCGGGTCAAATGGGAGCGGTGTGGGCGCAGGCAGTGGATTACCCGTGCTGAGTATCGTCACACTGTGCAGCGGATTTGTTAGCGACGGGCTTAACTCGAGCAAGCCGTTGAAGTTTACCACAGGTGCCACAACCTCTACCAGTGCACCTGCAGGCGGCAGATAGGTGTCGCCCGGCGCATAAGTCCAGTACACTGCGATGCCAGCCGTTTCATCCTGCATGTAGAACAAACTATTCGCTGCGCCGGTCAGATTGGCTTTTGAGGTGACAATGCCACGTACACGGAACAGTTTGGTTGTGTTTGTCGGTGCGTAGGTTGTCCGGTCAATCAACGACCTTACATAAGCAATGTTTGTGAGAGTCGGCTGGGTTACCGTCAGGTAAGCCACATCGCTTGTTGCGCTGCCGGCTATGTTTGTGACAATCACAAAATACATCCCGGCTTGCTCGGGCCTGACTGCGCTCAGACTCAGCGTTGGAGAATTGCCGCCGACCGGGTTTGTTACACCCCCAATAACTGAAAACCACTGGTAACTCAGTGGCGGGCTGCCGGCAGCACCCACGGAAAACACTGCTGTGTCACCGATGGTAACCGAAACACTTTGGGGCTGATTTGTGATAGTGGGCGGCACAATAATTGTCTGTACCTGCAGAACGGCAAACCGCGTGTTCGTTGTGCCGGCTCCGTTCCAAATCTGCGCGTGATATGTGCCGGCTTGCGCTGCGGTTACATTGGTCAAGGTAAGTTTGATGCCCGTGGCACCATCAATTACGGTGTTTGTGTTGAAATACCACTGGTAATTCAGCGGCTCATCACCACACGCCAGAGCCATGAAACTCACCGTCACACCTTCCGTCACGTTTGTATCTGCAGGCTGGACAACAACAAATGGCGGATTCGACCCCGCACTGCTCGGTACAACATCAGCGAATGTCGTCCCGACCACAAGATCATCAACCATGATTGTTCCTTCGCCCGCCGCCTGTCTGAAAGCGTATTGGACAGTACTCATCGTTCCTGCGGAATCGGTTCCGGTCACAGAGGAACTCGTTTCATTAGCTGGATTCACCCAAAGTGTTGATTCACCACTACGCGGGATGTAGCGCGTAACGATTGTGTATGTAACATCAGGATCCAAATCCTGCGGATAAGGCTGAGCCGAGCCCGTAGAGTTCGCTATTCCTACTCGGTACTTTCCACTTTCTGCTCCTGATGTGAACACCCACACACGTGCGCGGAAACCCGTGCTGCTGTCTTTGAAATGCGCAAAATAAGTGCCTGAACCCGTCGGCAGGCTGGTCACCCGGATCGTGAATTTTGCGTAAAGCGCAGCTTGAGTGCTCGTGCCGCTGTAAGGTCCGCCCGCTAACACCGCATTACAGTCGTCTGTTGCAGAGCCTGTTACCCGAAGTTCACCTCCTTGAACCAGCATGTCGTTAGCCGAGCCGCTGTGTCTTGACCATTTGCCCGAGGACACATCGGGCAAGTAACCGTCTGAATAACTGAAATCATCCTGGAGGATGACCGTGCCGTAGGCGACCAGGCTAGTTAATGCCGCTGTTATCAGCGCGATTAGTACTTTGATCGTTGTTTTCATAATCGTGGAGTCGGTTTGGCTTTTTGGTTTTTCCGTGGGTCAGCGAAAAAATCGTTTCAAGGTCTTGTCATAATGTCCCGATTCGGGTTCCACCAGATGTCCGGATTAAATTTTTCTTCGCGTGTGGTCGCGCCGATGTTGTAAACGTACTCCCACTTGAACGACGTAGCATGGCCGTCAATAAACACTATCGTGCCTCGACCGCTGTGCCGTTTCGGGAAATACGACCAACGCGCGCACGGGAATATGCCGTTTCGCTCGGGTGTGTTAACGTAGTTTTCGAGCGTGGGGCTGAACGTTACTTCGGTGTTCATCACCGTGCGTGACGGATACCGTATCATGCTCAAGGTCGGCATTGTAGGGTAAGTAAAGCTGTTGCCCTGCACACCGTTTTGGATCGAGCTTTTCAGTTTCAGGTCTATGTTCATCACGTAGCTGAAGAACCCGAATGAACCGCCCTTGAGGAAATTATCGGCTGGGGCTGCTTTTGCGCTTGGGCAATGCCAGATTTTCCCAACGCCGTTGCCAGGAAACGGCATCTTAACTCGGGGCGGCCCAGTCTCGTCGTAGTAGTACGCAAGTGTTTTCTCGCCTACGGTCGGTGGTAAAACGTTGAACCATGCGTATTCGTCGTGTGGACTGCCCGGACCCGTTGTAGCGCCTGTATCAACTCCGTACTGGCCACCGTTGTCGGTACCGTCGCGAGGCAGCATGTCATTTGCGTCACCAGCCGCCAGATGCAGTGCCAGCCCCCACTGTCTCATGTTGTTCATGCATGCAATCGTCTGTGCGCGCGCTTTTGAACGGGCGAGCACCGGCAACAATAACGAAGCTAGGATCGCAATTATCGCTATTACAACCAGCAGTTCAATAAGCGTGAACGCCGTGTTGTGTGTTCGTCTGACAGGTTTAACCGGTTTGTACAGCTTGCTCATCTTAACGTCATGCCTGCGGGACCGGACACGGGCCAGTACGCAGACCTTTTTCGCAACACAACTTACTGCGTGGCCGGTCTTTTAGCAATACGCACACACCGCTGAGAAGCAATAGTTATTCACAACTTTTCACCTCTGTTCACAAGCTGCACGTAGAATGACGTGCCTAAGCTTGGTAAGCGCTTTTCGGTGCAAGGGACAAAGCTCATTAGCGCATCCGCGAGTAACTTGGCTGCACGCGCGGAAAGTTTACCACCGGCTTCACGGCGTGTATTCGGCGCGGGGACCAACAGACGCAGCTCCGCCCGGCGTGTTCTTCAGTCCCTACCCGACATGCTTTGCCAATATAACGTTGAAAGAGTGAGTCGTGAGAGGAGATGCGAACTGTGATGGAATGCGCTTAGCGTGCCATGCACATGTGTGAGGTTTACGATACCCTGAGCAGCAGCTTGGGCTTTTAGCACTGCTGGAAACAACCCTTTCTCGGTAGATCGCTATTATCTGCAGGCTGACCGAGATGTGGCCGACTCAAACAGAACAAACGATGCGTACCCTCCAGGCGCTTGTGCCTTGGGGCGGGGCAAAAGATTGCTTCAAGCGGTGCCGAGTTTGCGGCTCACAATGCCTAGCCCGAACACTGCAAGGCCAAGAAGCGTAGCTGTGACACCCCCATCGGGCACGCACGTACCAGTAGCGTAACCGGTGACATCTGTGTTTTGCCAGTTACCATCTGCAACCAAAACATGAGCTGCTAAAAAGTATCCATTCGAATTCGGGGTGAGCACGTCATCCGCACTTGCCCACGATCCCGACGTGAGACTAAGCGTGAAACTGACGTTCCTAGCGGCGTGCGTAAATCCGTCGAAGCCCTTAATCACAAGGTTAAATCGGCCCCAGCCGTCAACCTGCTGTACCGACGTGTCTGCAGTAAGGCTCGGAGGCGAATTGGGAGTCTGAGGTTGGCCCCACGCACTTATGGCATCATACGTGAATGGCCCGTTCACATTCACAGCAACCATCCGAGTTGCACCGAAAAGATAATGATACCACCCCGCGTCCCCTGCTTGGAAAAGTACAGTTGCAGTTGTGGGGTCCACCAGGTCAACCGTGACCGTGCCAAACGGCGTCGGCAAGCCGGTCAAGTCGTCGTTGCCCAGGTTAAGTGTATAAGTCACCGGTATTCCACCTGCCGGGCGCGCAATACACAGCGCCATTATGCAGCCAATTGCGAACAGTTTGGTAGTTCTGAGTCCCGACTTCATAAATCCGCTTTCTGACAGTGTCGGTTTAGTTTTTTGCCTTGCTTTCGCCAATCCAAAAACATTTGCAGTGCCACATAAGAACAAAAGCTGCTTTTGCTTCACTTTTCATTCTAACACACTGAGCGTGAGCGGGTTGCGATGGTGTTAGATAAAAACGTCGCACCACTCGATTTGGCACTGAAAACCGTAATACCGTAAACAACGCCGACGGTTTATCTCTGCTGCGACAGCCTGTTGCGTGTAATTACATGTAATACAGTGTTTTTTTGACCTTTTTTGCTTTTGTAAACTTTTCCGACGTTTTTCAACCTGGACCCAAAGGCGCGTTGTGAAGTGTGGGTTTGCCCTCTGAAAACCCGTGGCAGCCACGGTATTTCAGCCGTGCCACCCCCATGGTCTCGTGCTACAGCATCAACGTTTAGTGTTTTTTCTGGGCGCTTCAGCCTGGGTAGTCCAATCCAAGCCGCTCAAACAGGTCGCGTTTCGCCAGCCATGATGGTTTGCGCGCCAGCAAAAGAATGTGCGCTGGTGAACTCCAACCCAATGCGCGTGACATTTCCGGGTCAGAGGGCAAGTGATGAAACACGCGTTCAGTGGCGAACCGGGCACGACAGAGCCGGCTCGGACGAATCATCGTTTCCAGACGCGGAATTTACTGCGCCACGTTGTGCTCCGTAGCCGCGCTCGTTAGAGCGCGGAAAACAAGAGTCAAACTTAGCAGCCGGGTGTGCCTCACCAACCCCAGCGCACACTGGACTGCGCACCCTACCGACTCTCCGCGCCTCAGCGCCTCCGCGGTCAACCAGAAGCAGATGGAGGGCCGACTTCCACGTCGGCCAGCTTTCTCGTGGAATGTGGAAAGGTGCTTGGGTCTGCCGGCAAGATGCCGACTGCACGCTCGGGTCGGCTAACCAAACCTGGCCTCTGCGTTTCTGCGTCTCGGCGGTTAAATGCGCCCCACATGAAACTGGGGCACCGCGTATCAGTCGAGGTGAAACTCGACCCCCCAAGACTGCCATGAATCAACGGCTCAATAGGTAGGGCGGGCAAGTCCTCTGCCCGCCGGACGTTTTAGCCGTTCGTAGCCGCGCTCGTAAGAGCGCGGAAAAACAAGATTCAACTCTAGAAGCCGGGTCTGCATAACAAACTCGGGCGCGCACCGCACTGCGCAGCCTACCTCAACTCGGCGTCGCCGCGTCTTCGCGGTAAAAATGGGGAGGCGTCGGCCATGCGTCTCTACCAACAAAACAAAATTTTTTGGGGGAGGGACGCATCGCCGAGGCGTCCGGTCGGTGTGGTCTTGTGCAGCGGTTATTGTGCCCTGTCGCGCGGCCATCCTGGCCGCAGTGCCCGCAGAAGCGGGTTGATCGTGTCAGGGGCTTTTTTCGGCATGGAGGGGCGCGCGCCGTAGCCGCGCCCGTAAGGGCGCGGAAAACAAGATTCAAACCTACAAGCCAGGTCTGCATCACCAACCCCGACGCACACCCTGCACATGCGGAAACGCCCTACCAACTCTGCGGCTGCGCGTCTCTGCGGTAAAAATATGGACGCATCAGGCCATGCGTCCCTACCGACTCTGTAGCCGCGCCCGTAAGGGCGCGGACGGTAGGATTCCGGCCGAGACGCCGGGTCAGCACGGAACCCACACCGGCGCGCAGTGGACTGCGCGCCCTACCTTAATTCTGCGCTTCTGCGTCTTTGCGTTAAAAATGCGACGCATCAGGCCATGCGTCCATACCGACTCTGTAGCCGCGCCCGTAAGGGCGCGGACGGTAGGATTCCGGCCGAGAAGCCGGGTCTGCACGGAACCCACACCGGCGCGCAGTGGACTGCGCGCCCGACCAACGCTCTGCGCCTTTGCGCCTTTGCGTTGAAAATGCGGACGCATTAGGCTACGCGTCCCTACCAACGCAACGAAATTTT
>Ga0123519_10012919_pt1 | contig 12063 bp, 14 predicted proteins | sample YelNatPaOPRAMG02_FD_87396 | JGI IMG/M metagenome (GOLD analysis project Ga0123519, IMG submission 87396) | Hot spring microbial communities from Yellowstone National Park - Yellowstone National Park OP-RAMG-02 (version 2) | ecosystem: Environmental > Aquatic > Thermal springs > Hot (42-90C) ... | reverse complement strand
CCCCATAGAGGCATTCAATTTATTAACCAGATTATTATTTATCTTATTTCTATTCATAGTCAAATCTTTGACATACAGACACATAAATTAATATACTCCCGTAATAGATATGGGGGAGGTGAAGGCAGAGAAGATAAAATATAAAGTTGAGAAGAAGTATTGTCCGATGTGTAAGAAGGTAATAAGGGGAAAAGTTAAAGGGGTAATAGAAAAGAGAGTCTTTACGGGAATCAGTTGATAGCGATTGCACTTTAGTTGTATTATTTTCAGAGGATGCCTTTGAATAGGGTGTGCGATGTTTTGGGGATAAGGAGTAGTGCGTTAGTAAGTATTTTGAAGGGAGTAGACGATTTGTTCTCTGGGGTAGATGATAAGTTGATAAAGGAGTTGAGGAGGGCAGGGGTGATAAAGGCAATAAGTGCCAGATAGAAGGGCAGGTATTCTCAGGTACTAATACTAACTCACCGTATTTGCGGGTCTTATGGACCGGGTATCTTCATCTTGCCGGCATAAAGGTCGAGGGTAATTCTCTTTATCTTCATATCATAGGCTGATTTATTCTTGATAATCCCGGCCTGGGCATAAGCCACGAGGGCATCAATCAATCCCTTTGTATCCCCGAGGCCAATATTGTAGTTCATTGTCTCTGTGGTCAACCACTTTTTTGCTGCCCTCTCCCCTCTCAAATATGTCTCGTAGTTATTCTTTGCCTCGATATACTCCTCATAAAGCTTCTTCGTCTGCAATTCTATTCCCGATATCGTTGCCTCCTCGAGATATTGATACTTCATAAACTGGGCATATGCCTGAATATCCTTGCCATATTTGGCACCTATATCCAGTGTCAACCTCGCCCCGAGCCCAACGGCAAAACCGAAGTAGTTGAAATCATCCCTTATCCAGGGATTTGTCTCATCGAAATCAAAGTTGGAGTGGGAGAACCTCAGGCCACCCCCTATGAATATATCAGGGTAATATGCCCTGCTCTGGGCCCTGGAGACATATTCAAGTGACCTCTTTATGTCTCTAATCGCCTTCACTTCATACCTGTTATTTCTGGAGAGTTCTATATATTCAGACGGATCTATGCCATCTCCTTCCTTAATTGAGATCTCCTTCTCATAAGTATCTATCTCATCACTTATACCACAGAGGACATTGAGGGCGGATCTGGCAAGGCTCAATCCCTTCTTTGTCTCTGATATCCTGAAATACAACTCTGATGAATAATAGTCCAGTTTATACAAATCCTTCTCGGTTACATTCCCTTCCTCCCTGTCAAGCAATTCCTTCAGTTTCTTCCTCGCCTCCTTCAGCCTCTTCTCACCGTCGGAAAGGACATCCAGGATCTGATTAAACAGAATGATACTATAGTAAGCCTGAGATATCTGAATCGCTATCTCCATCTCCTTAGCCTTTACATTCGACTCGGCGGCAGAAAGTCCAATACTGGCAGCCTCTTTCAAATCTCCGAGTTTGCCAAAGGTGTATATGGGATATAGAAAATCTACGCTGGACCTTACAAGATAACCAAAATTGCTATCGATCCCCATATACCCGAAGTTAGAGGCATCTGTTACACGATTCACCTCCTTTTTGCGATTAGCAATCGGTCCACCTGCCATAAAGTCGACATTTATATACGGGAGATAGTAAGCCGATGCAGCCTCTATGTATTTACCTTTGTAATACTCTCTATCCTCCTTGAGGCTCATAACCTCCTTATTATTCTTTATCCCCAGACTTATAAGCTCACCCAGTGAATATTCCTTTGCTACAGAAGATACAGAGATAAATAAAATGACGATTAGTCCCCAGATATTCATTCTACAGTAGAACAAGAGCATCCCTCCCTCTCTATTTTTATCTCTTCTCCGATGTCCGTATCCACATAGGTTATATCTGATGCTGCATCAGATATAACCCCTGAATCCAGAAATGGATCTACTTTATATCCAATACAACTACCCTTTCCATTGCAATAATCAAATGATGTGGACTCATCCCCATCATTACACCTTGTCCCATTTACCGCATTCGTCCAGTCACTCTGATCCGATAGGACATTGCAGTATCTGCATTCATTTGATGGGTCTACCTCTGTGTCCTTGATACAGCGTCCGTTGATATAACAATAGTCGTTCTTTATGGGATTCTTACACCCCCCGTTCCCATCGCACAGATCCAGTGTACACTCTATACCATCATCGCAGGAGTATGGCACCCCCCTGCACTCACCGAGACCATCACAATGGTCATTCATTGTACAATTATTCCCATCATTGCAGGGCACAGTACTCTCATAGGGGGTCCAGTTATATAGATCCTTTGAGGTATCACAGACCCTGCAGCCATTTATATCCTCTGTCTTATCAAGAACACACATATGGTCAATAAGACAGTAACCCTTATTCAGGATATGCAGACACCTGCCTTGCTCGTCTACCACATCTGTAGTACATACGAGATCGTCATTCCTATTGTCACTGAAATTATACTGGTCTTTCTGAGGGAGACAGATGCCGCATCCATCCTCAGAAACCTCGTAGGTCTTATAACACCTGTTCTCTATCAGGCAATAACTCTCTATCAGACTGTGTTTACAACTCCCATTCTCAATATAATCGATGGTACATCCAAGATTGTCATCGCACTCGGTCTGAGAGAATATCATAAAGGCAATCAAAAACTCAACCATTATATTATTACCTCCCCTCCGCCTTTCTGAGTTCTTCCTCTATAGTAATTATGTATTCCTGCAAGGGCTTAGCACCGATTATCATCCTTCCGTTTATGAAGACAGTTGGAACGCTCATTATCTGGCACTTCTCACAGGTGGAAATATCCCTTGCTATAAACTGACGAGGTCTATCCGAGTTGAGACAGGCATTAAATCTATCCAGATCGAGGCTGAGTTCTTTCGCATACCTTATGTATGCATCTACCGAGAGATCGCCGTACATAAGTTTATCGGCATATTCAAAGAAGCGATTCTGTTCACCAGCACAGAAAGCGGCGTATGCAGCCCTGCAGGCCCGGGGATGCATATCCACCCTCAATAAGGGATTACACTCAATCCCGAGTGGGAAGTTTTTGATCACAAATTTGATCCTGTCTTTATATCTACTCACCGCATCTTTTACTACAGGGTATGTCTTCCTGCAAAATGGACATTCAAAGTCAGTCACCTCTACCACTGTAACCGGGGCATTCTCAGGACCGTAAAAGAACGAACCACTTATGTCTATATCCCTGTATACTGCCTTCTTTCGCTCCTCAGTAATCCTCTTTGAATTCTCCCTCTCAGATATAGTCATATTTCTCAACACTATCGTACTCACCAGGGCAAAGAGGACAAAGGTTATTACACTGATAGCAAACCCCCTATGTGCCCTCAGGGGACAGGATATATTCAGGGTAAAGTAATCCTTGATTTTAAAGAGCGACACAATCAGAAGCAAGAGATTTACGATATACAGGCCACAACAGAGTATACAGAGAGACTTGATAACGGCTACAGAGACATAAAACAGAAAGACCGAATAGATATTGCAGAATACAAAGATGAAGAGGTTGGCAGTGTTCAAAAGATTAGACAGGGGGTGTCCCCTCATTGAAAAAAAGGCAACTATAATGATAAATATATATGTGAGGAAGCCAAGGTGGGATATAGGGATAGAAAATATCTCTGAATATTTCGATGAGTTGACCTTATCACAATTCACCTTATCCGAGATATTGCAGAAACTATCAAACGAGGGGTCGGCTATAACCTTTAGGTGCAGGTGGGTGAGCTCCGCTGCTATCACAACTCCAGTAAGGGCAATCACGATAATACTGATATATTGCCACCTCTTCATAATCTCCTCCGCCCCTTCTCCATTATCAGAAAAAGGGCTGAGAGTATATAGGATTTTTATAGGTCTATGTCAAACCAAAACTATTTTGGAATAAAATAAGCAATCTAATATTGATAGCAGATGTTAATGTCTGTTTGGACATTAAAAGACCTGCTTAATAATGGGTCTTGCAGTGTCAACTACACTTTATCTTTTTTTACAACTATCTCGGAGTAGAACCCAAAATCCTTACTCCAGAGTGAGTTCTTCGACTGTAATTGTAAGGGACTTACCATCAGTCTTTATATCGATAATAGATGGGAATTTGATATTGGTCGAGAAAGAGAAATACTTTTTTGACTCTATGCTGAGATTCTTCTCACTCAAAAACAATGCCGATGGCAGATAGCTCTCCTTCTCTATCATATAATAACTCCCACCCTCCTTTGAGGCGAATCTATAATTTATTACGCCCCCAAGTCTTTTATAACCCACATTATCACAATCCTTTATCAGGCTACATACCCTCTCCTTGAGCCTGCCGGAAGATATGGGGAGGGGGAGGACAAGGTCCAGGTATTCTGCTATATAAGAGATGGGCTTTATAAAAAGACTGCCCCTCGACTTTATCGTCTGAGAGGAGAGTTTTGCGTCCTTAAATCTAAATCTGGAGATGCCGTCCTCGCAATTTATGCTCACCTCAAAACTCCCATCCGACCTCTTCATAGTGAATTCACCGCCACAATTCATATTATTATTCTCTGAGTCTGTATATCTAATACTCCCCTCAAACCGTATATAGTTGATATTGAACCTGCTCCTTACCTCTGAGGACTCCTTTATGACGAACCAGTAGGGGAGTATATACCCGGAGAGCAGAAAGAGAGATACAAATATCTTAAATAATATTATCCTTCTCACTCAAAAACCTCTCAACCTCTCTGATTATATCAGAATCATTCTCGTAGGAGATTATCTTCTTTACAAGTCCTTCCGCCTTCTTAATATCTATGTCTTTAATGATGTTCATAAAGATTGGTATATTTATAGGAGACATAGAGAGATGCCTGTACCCCATACCCAGAAGTACAACGATATCCTCCTCTTCTGCTGCCATCTCACCACATACATATATAGGTTTGTTTAAGGATCTGGCCTTCTCAATTATTGTGTATAATACCCGGATAATCGGGGGACTCAGAGAGGACGCCGAGTCAAAGAGTTCTATATTACCTCTATCAGCAGCCATTATAAACTGTATCAGATCATTAGTACCGAGACTGAAGAAATCAATATGTTTTGCCACATCCTCCATAATGAATATAATTGAAGGTATCTCGAGCATTATCCCTACCTTAATATTCGGATCAAATCGCTTATTCTCATCTGTCAGTATCTGCTTCGCCTCCTCTATGAGCCTTCTGGTCTCTATTATCTCCTCCATCTTCGAGATCATCGGTATAAGTATCCTCACATTCCCTCTGTAAGACGCCCTGAGAATTGCCTTGATCTGAGACAGAAACAGGTTCTTATTCTTGAGACAGAATCTTATAGCCCTCACACCCAGCGCTGGATTCTCCTCCTTCTGATGGGATATAAAGCCGGGTATCTTCTCCCCACCGACATCCAGTGTTCGTATTGTAACCTCCTTTGGATAGAACTTTTCGGCTATGTAATCATAAGACTTAAATTGTTCCTCCTCTGAAGGGGTTCGAGGTCTCTCGATGAAATAGAATTCTGTGCGTAGAAGTCCTATCCCATCGGCCCCGAGGGACTTAGCTATATCCACCTCCTCCGGGAAGTCGATATTGGCAAGCACAGAGACCCTGATATCATCCCTGGATAGAAACTCAGTTTGCCTGTTGACCTGCTGAGACTCGATGAGGAGACAGAAAGATGTCCTCTTTTGCGAATATTCGGCAATCTGCTTCTGATTCGGATGAACTATGACAATCCCGCCAATACCATCCAGAATTACCTTATCGGCGGTATTTATGGCCTGTGTTATGCCTGGTATACCTGCCACAGCAGGGATATTCAATGAGCGTGCCACGATCGAGGCGTGGCTGTTCCTCCCACCCGACTCCGTTATCAACCCTATCATCCTCTGCTTCGAATAATAGTAGAGTTCGGTAGGGGTGATATCGTGGGTGACGAGGATAAACTCCTCTGAGAGAATGGAGACATCCCTTATCTTCCCTGAGAGTATCCTGAGAAGGAGGAATTCAATGGATTTTATATCCATACTTCTCGCATTCAGCGAGCTCTTCTCCTTGGAACTCAATTGCTTTAAATACCTGTCAAGGGATCTGGTTACGGCTACCTCACTACTGACCAATTCACTGGAGATGATGTTCAGTACATCCTCGGCAAATCTCAGATCCGAGAGGAGCATCTTTTGAACATTTATGTGGGGACCTATCTTCTTCAACTCCTTCGGGGTCATCCCCGCCAGAAGGCGGTCTGTCTGTTCAGTGATGAGCCTTATGGCAGATATGAATCTATTCTTCTCAGCCTCCACCTCATCGGGATTTATCCTCCTTAATACCACATCCTTAAATGTATGAGATATCACCACCGCCTTACCTATGGCGATCCCTGCTGAGACCTTTATACCTTTGAATGTCTTGCTGTGAATACTCATTCGGGCTCACCGAATTTATTCTCGATCAGACTCTCGATCTCCCTCATCGCCTGCAGGGCGTCTTCCCCCTCTATTATTATCTCTATCTCCGCTCCGAATGGGGCCGACAGCATCAGGATCCCCATTATAGACTTACAGTTTGCCGTCTCGTCATTATACTGAATCTGAATGTCGGACCTGAACTTGGTTGCAATATTTACCAGGGCCGCTGCGGCTCTGGCGTGGAGACCGAGTTGATTCTTCAGGGTCAATACCTTCCTTATCTTCCTTTCCTCTCCGCCAGGTTTTGGAGAATCATCACTCTCTTTCATCTCTACACTCCTTTATAAAATTATATTTTGTTCTCCTTTATGGGGTTATCGGCGAGATATATCTTCTTCCTGCTATATTCAACAATGAATCTTGCAAGTTCACCTAAGTCCCTCATATCATTGCGGGCTGTCGCCAGCTTCAGGACCATCGAGAGGGTGAAACCGGCAACCACCTCTATCTTCTTTGTATTCATAAGAGATATAGCCACATTAAACGGCGTTCCACCGAATATATCTGTCAGTATTATGACCCCATCTCCATCGTCCAGGTCATCGATCAGCCTTGCCATCCTCTCCCTTATCACACTGATGGGCTCGTTCCCGTTCAGATTGGCGGACCTGATCTTTGGAATCTCCCCGTAAATAAACTCTGCCGTTCTAATCATCTCCTCACCAAGTCTCCCGTGTGACGCAATCAGAATCCCAATCATAAAATCACCTGTTGATGTCTCTGTGATAAATGTTTATCATAGCCTCCCTGAGTCCCTGCAACCGCTCCTTCAATTTCTCGGCAATTACTACCGACCTGTGTTTCCCTCCGGTGCAGCCAATGGATATATTCAGTATTGCTCTCTTCTCCGATAAGTAAAGGGGGAACATAGTATTGAATATATCATATATTCGATCCAGCAGTTGATTACTCACGGGGCTGCTCATTACATACTTCTGTATCTCTTCGTGTAAACCATTCAGATTCTTTAAATCCGGTACAAAAAAGGGATTGGGCAAGAACCTCACATCAAACACAAAGTCAGTCTGCAAAGGGATACCGTACTTGAACCCGAAGGATATGATATTCACATCTATCCTTTTATCACTTGTCCTGTGGGCTATAAACCTCTCAATCTCAGACCTGAGCATATGGACATTCATATTTGTCGTATCTATTATTCTCGTGGCTATATCTCGTATATTCTTTAACAGGACCTTCTCCTCCCTTATTCCCTTCAAAATGTCTGATCTGGACAGAGGGTGAATCCTCCTTGTATCCTGATACCTGTTTATAATCACAGACTCCTCACACTCCAGAAAGATTATCTCACTCTTAAACCCCTCTTTTGTGAGGGAATCGAGGGTCTCAGGGAACTTTTCGAGGAGCGATCCCTCCCTGATATCTATAACAAAGGCTATCTTTGTAAACTCCACACCCCCCATCGAGATCATCTCCAGAAACCGGGGTATGAGCACCGTCGGGAAGTTATCCATACAGAAGTAGCCATTATCCTCAAGGGTCTTGAGGGCAGTGGATTTCCCCGAACCCGAAAGCCCGGAGACAAATATAAGGCTATCCAGATTCAATCCTTCTTCTCCTTAATCCGCTCAATGTTACCCATCTTCGCAATGATATCCAGTATATTCTTTTGAAATGTCCTCGCCGAGTGAAAACCTTTGAGTTTGAGGAGTTGGTTGCGTGCAGCCACCTCTACAATGGTTGCAATATTCCTGTTGGACCTCACAGGCAGAATGATATATGGCACCTCTATACCGAGTATATTTATAGTTTTGTCCTCAATACCGAGTCTGTCATACTGTTTATCCTTCTCCCAGTCCACAAGTTCAATTATGAGTTCAATCTTCTTGCTATCTCTAATGGTGGATATCCCGAAGAGGTCTTTTACATTGATTATCCCGAGTCCGCGGATCTCCATATGATACTTAATAATATCTGAGCCGTAACCTATAAGGGTATTGTCACTCCTGCGTGTTACTATTATCATATCGTCGCAAACCAATCGATGTCCCCTCGTGATCAATTCGAGGGCACACTCGCTCTTACCTATACCGCTCTTCCCCTTCAATATCACCCCAAGACCGTGGACATCCAGAAGGACACCGTGCATATTTATATAAGGACGCCTCAGTACTTCAATGGACTCAACGAGCCGTTTATAAAAGACAGGTATTTCGAGAGTCGTATATAAAACAGGTATGTCGCGTGCATCAAATCTCAGACAGCTGGATGGGTCAAACCTCGGGAGTTCTATTACTATAGCCGCTGGCTTCCCCCACTTCAATATCTCATCTATCGCCCGCTGGATATCATAAGGGTGATCCTTTGTGGAGAGGAGTATTATAGTGTCTGCGTTTATGTTATATTCATCCATCCTCTCAGGGAGTCTCTCTAATATGATAACCCTTGGATTGTCTATCTTTGCTCCTATATCAAAGGTATAGTTGGACGGCAGGCTCAGACCAAGATACTCCCCCTTAAATGAGATGATATCGGCAATAGTTATATCTCTACCCTCTCCTTTCAACTCTCCACCCCTCTTGACCTGAGCATATCTGCTATAAGCCCTTTTAATGCCTGCTCATCCTCTGCCATAAATATCTGATTGTACAGGGTATCCTCTTTTAAGATCCTGACTATATTTGCCACCAGCCTCAGATACTCCGTCTTACTATCTGATGGACTAATAATACAGAAGACCAGTCGTATGGGACTACCATCCGGGGTTTTATAGGGGATCTCACCTCTCAACATAAATATCAGGATATAGTGTGTCGTGATACTATCCAGACGGGTATGAGGTAAAAGCACTCCCCTCCCTATGGCAGTCGGAGAAAGACTCTCTCTCTCCCTTAAGAGTTCATAAATACTATCCCGGCTATAGCCCATAACCTCAGACACCTTATCTGAGATCAGTTTCAGCAGGTCGTCTATCGAATCTGCCTGAATATCTTTGTAACAGAATATTTCCATTAACGATTTTGCTGCTTCTCTTTATACTTTCGAAGCTGCCTTTCTAACTTGGAATAGGCAAGGTCAAAGGAAGAATACATATCCTCAGACTTTTCAGAGGCATTTATTGTGGTTCCACCTGTGGTTACAGCCAGGTCTGCTATGTGTGAGAACTTCTCTACTGAAAAGGTAACCTTTATATCAACAGGTGGCTTCAAGAGCTTCTTGAGCTTGGTCATCTTCTCCTCGGCGTATTGCTTTAGGGCATCACTGTGTTCCATCTGTCTAAAAGTTACATTGATTTGCATACAAGCCTCCTTATGCTTTGGACAAATCCTGTTTTGTCCTCTTCCTTATATTGTATGGGGGTATCCCCATAGCCTCTCTGTACTTTGCAACAGTCCTCCTGCTGATATTTATGTTCTGGCGGGAGAGCCTCCTCACGATCTCATCATCCTTTAAGGGGTATTTTGGGTCTTCCTCATCTATCATCTTCTTTACCAGATTCTTAACCACATCATTTGAGATGGTCTCATTCTCCACATTACCAAAAGGCTGCCTTATAAAATACTTCATCGGGTATATCCCGAAGGGTGTAAGGATATATTTGGAATTGAATATCCTGCTCACCGTTGAGATACCCACCCCAATCTGGGCAGCTATCTCCTTTTCGAGGAGAGGCTTTAAGTGTCCCTCGCCCTTTTCGAAAAACTCTCTCTGCCTCTCAAGTATTATCTCCGCCACCTGCCTTATCCTCTTCTCCCTGTCATTGAGGGCATTCAGGAATATCTTGGCGAGTTTGTAATTGTTCCTGATAAACTTACTATTGGGGTCCCTGCCTCGCCTCTTCATAAGCCCGAGATAATCTCTGTTTATATAAACGCGGGGGATATTATCCTTTAAGAGCCTTACTTTGAACTCACCATTGGACTTATAGATCTCCACATCAGGGGTTATGTACTCGGGCTCAGGTGTATTGAATGCCGCTCCGGGCTTTGGGTTGAACCCGCTTATTATCTTCTCAATCTCCCTTACTGCCTCCTCTGAGATATTGAGCGCCTTTGCAATAACAGGGTATCTCTTCCTCTCAAGATCCTGCATATGATTCTCGATTACTTTAATTATTAAATCACTATTCTTGCAATGCCTCGCCTGAATTATTAGACACTCTTTATAATTCCGTGCCGCTATACCGGGTGGATCAAACTCCTGAATTATCTTCAGTACTCGCAGCACATCCTCTTCCAGTGCCTTTGCCTGAATGGCTATCAACCCTATAAGATCCTGCTCCTCAGAATCCCCCTTGAGGTATCCATCATCGTTAAGGTTCATTATTATGTGATACCCGATCTCTTTATCCTTCTCGTTCAGGTCCGTGAGTCTGAGTTGCTCGAGAAGGTGATCGGTGAGGCTTTTCCCAAGAATATGGGTTGATAATCTGATATTCCTGTCTTCCTGAATACCCTCTGACTCCCCGACTAATGACTGACCCTCAGTTCGAGAAAATATATACTCCTGATATCTCCGCTCATCCTCTATATCATCGGACTCATCATATTTCTTCTCTGTGTAATCATATGGAGGTGTCTGAAAATCCCCTTCAAGATTGCTATACAGGGAGTTTTCACCCCCCTCCGAATCCTCCCGTGGATACTCCTCCACCTGCTGGGCGGAGATATATTCTGGCACATCTTCAATACTCAAAACAGGATTCTGTTCGACCTCCTGCCGTATGATCTGTATCAACTCCTGTCTATTCACCTGCAGAAGCTTGAGCGTCTGTTGCATCTGCAGGGTGAGCTTCAGCTCCAACTGGAGCCTTTGAGTCTGTTTTAATTCAGGTCCCATATCTAATTCTCAATATAATACATAATCCATCCATTTTCAAGACCAAAAAACCCCTGTCTCTATCGTAGAACTTTCGATTTAAATAACTTTTTTATACTCTTATAATATGGAGGCCTTAAGATCCCCTCCGGGGTAATGATACCGGTAATGTATCGCGATGGGGTCACATCAAAGGCGATATGTCTTGCCTTAGACCCCTTCGGGGCTATAGGTTTGCCGTTAATATAAAGCACCTCTTTTTCCCCTCTCTCTTCAATAGGGATCTCCGAACCTGATTTTTTTGTAATGTCAAAGGTAGAGAGAGGTGCGGCGATGTAAAATGGTACATTATTCTCCTTTGCAAGGACCGCAAGGGAATATGTCCCGATCTTGTTGGCAGTGTCCCCATTTAAGGCTATCCTGTCAGCCCCTGTAACAACCAGATCCACCTCCCCCTTTTGCATCAGATAACCCGCCGCATTATCTGTAATTATGTAGTGTCTTATCCCGAGTCTCTTCAACTCGTATGCCGTCAACCTCGCCCCCTGCAGATAGGGCCTCGTCTCGTCTACAAAAACCGTTATATCCTTACCCGTCTCGAATGCTGCCCTGATTACACCTATGGCGGTACCATATCCTCCGACCGCAAGGGCACCGGCATTACAGTGGGTAAGTATTCTTGCCTTAACTGGCACTACCTCATTCCCATAAAAACCAATCCTGCGATTTATCTCAATATCCTCTCTGAGTATCTCAATT
>Ga0123519_10012915_pt1 | contig 12064 bp, 16 predicted proteins | sample YelNatPaOPRAMG02_FD_87396 | JGI IMG/M metagenome (GOLD analysis project Ga0123519, IMG submission 87396) | Hot spring microbial communities from Yellowstone National Park - Yellowstone National Park OP-RAMG-02 (version 2) | ecosystem: Environmental > Aquatic > Thermal springs > Hot (42-90C) ... | reverse complement strand
TTTATATAGGTGAGGGAAAACGAGATAAGGTGTATTACATACTAGGCAAGCTTCCATTTAATAAAATAAGCGAAACTGGCAAGCAGTTTCTTCAAAGTTATATTGAGAAGCAAGTAACAGAAAATGAGAAAAGGTTTGTTGATTTTTTCAACAATTCTCAAGCAATAAACACAAGGCTTCATCAACTTGAGCTGCTCCCTGGTTTTGGAAAAAAACATACAGAAGTAATACTCGAGGAAAGACAGAAAAAGCCCTTCGAGAGTTTTGAGGATTTGAAAAAAAGAATTTCAAACCTTCCAGACCCTAAAATTGCTATAGTAAAAAGAATAATCGAAGAATTGAAAGGAGAAGAAAGGCATCATTTATTCATAAGTTAAAATGGTAGAAGAAAAGAAAGAAAAAACAGAAAAGAAAAAAGAAACACAAAAAAAACAAGAAGAGAAAAAAGAAAAAAGAATCATTCCAACTAAAGAAGTAATAGCTGGAAAAATCGTAAGAATATTACAAACAGATATACCTGGAAACAAAAGAGTATATGCCGGGCTAACAAGAATTAAGGGAGTTTCTTGGGCTATCTCAAATGCACTATGTGTAATGAATGGCATTGATAAAAAAAGAAAAATAGAAACCCTTACAAAAGATGAAATTCAAAAAATTGAAACAAGTCTAAAAGAGCCTACCTTTCTAAGATTTCTAATGAACAGAAGGAAGGATTTTTCGACAGGACAGGACAGTCACCTGTTAGGCTCTAATCTTGAACTTGCGCGTGAATTAGATATAAAAAGACTCAAAAAAATAAGAAGCTTTAGAGGATTAAGACATGCAATGGGACAACCAACAAGGGGGCAAAGAACAAGGAGCCATTTCAGGACAGAAAGAAAGAGGGGTGTTGGTGTAAAAGTCAAGCAAAAAGGAGCTAAAGAAACTAAAGAAAAAACTGGGGTAGAAACATAAAATGCCAAAACGAAAAAGAAAAAAATATAGCAAGCCGAGGAAGCTCTATGATGCAGCACTGATAAAAGAAGAAAATGAGCTAATTAAAAAGTATGGTTTAAAAAATAGAAGAGAAGTGTGGAGAGCAGACTATGCAATTAGAAGAATAAGAAGAATTGCCAAAAAACTAATCACGGCCCCAGAAACTGAAAAAGATTTATTTGTTAAAAGGCAGGCAGAGAAAGGTTTTGCTGTTAATACTCTTGCTGATGTTCTAGCATTAAACAAAGAGGATTATCTTAAAAGAAGGCTTCAGAGTATTCTTGTTAAAAAAGGACTTGCAAGAACCTATAAGCAGGCTAGGCAGTTTATTGTTCATAGACACGTAACAATTAATGGAAAGGTTATTGATGCTCCAGGGCACTTAACAACTTTGGACGAAGAAAATAACCTTGCTCTAAAACTGTCTATTAAAACAGAGCTAACAAACGGAGAGAAAGAACTGCTAAATAAGCTAAATAAAGAAGAAAAAGTTGATGAAGAAATGAAAAAAATTGAGAGGGCATAAATAATGAAAAAAGAAAATTTAAGTTTAGACGAGAAGAATATAGAAAATTATGAAGTAGAATCATTAGACGAACAAACCTTAGAGAAGCAAACAGAAAAGCCTGAAAAAAAGACAAAGAAAGAGAGAGCAGGAATTCTTTATATTTATACTACAAAAAACAATACTATTTTAACACTAACAGATATGGCTGGAAACACCCTATCAAGATGTTCTGGCGGACAGTCGACAAAGCAGGATAGATTAAAAAGTAGCCCAACTGTTGCGATGTTTTCTTCAAAAAAAATTTCTGAAGATGCAAAAGAGATGGGCATCACAGAGCTCTATATTAGAATAAGGGCTGAAACAGGAGCAACCTCCCCTGGAGGGGCTGCCCATGCAGTTGTCAAATCTTTAAGCAGGGATGGGTTTAAAATAACTAGTATTATTGATACTACTAGAATCCCAAGAGGGGGGCCTAAAAAACCTTACGGCAGGCGTGGACGCAGAGTTTAATTATAAAAACAAAGATTTAAAAGTTAAATTAAACAAAAAGATAAAGAAGACATGATAAAGATCATAAACAAAAGCGACGAGAAAATAAGCTTAAAAACAGATATGCCAATTAGTCTAGCTAATGCAATAAGAAGAAGTGTCAACTATATTCCGATACTTGCGATTGATAGTTTAGAGATAAGCAAGAACGATTCTGCACTGTATGATGAAATTATTGCCCATAGGCTTGGACTTGTCCCTTTAAAAAATGAAAACCTTAAACTTCCGAGTGAATGTGAGTGTAAAAAGGAAGATGGATGTGGGAAATGTTCAATGAAATTTAAACTAAGCGCAGAGGGTCCATGCACTGTTTATTCCACAGATTTAAGTCCAAAGAAGAATATTTTGTATAAAATGCCTATAGTTATCCTAGGTAAAGAACAAAAGATTGAGTTTGTAGCTATTGCAAAAATGGGCTTAGGCATTGAACATGCAAAATATAGCCCTGGTTTGTTTTACTATAGATATTCTGAAGATTTAGAAAATGAAAGTGATGAATCGTTCAGAAAAATGCTTGAAGAAGCAAAGAAAAAAGAGAATAAGGAACTAATGATATTCATAGAGTCCTGGGGTCAGATAAAAGCAAAAGATATTTTTATAGGAGCAATAGAAGCATTAAATAACGAGCTAAAAGTGCTTGAAAAGAAAATCAAATAAGATAAACAAAAAATTTTTAGTATAATTAAGTTTTAAAACCATCCCGCATATATTTAATTATGCGGGGATGTCAGAGCGGTCAAATGAGATGCGCTAAGGACGCATTGGCTTAGTGCCTGCGAAGGTTCGAATCCTTCTCCCCGCATTTTTAAGCCAAAAAAGAATATGTTAAGTAAAACAAAAATAAATCAAAGAGCAAAGAAAAAAACAAATTCAATTTTAGTCGAAACTATACTTCTTGCCAAAAAGACGAATCCTGAAATAGCAAGCGCTTTGGCAGTACCGACAAGACAACAATCAAGTGTAAATTTAGAGAGGATAAATAAATCTAACGCGAGTACTGTAATTGTTCCTGGAAAGGTGCTAAGTTCTGGAGAGTTAAGTAAAAAAGTCAGTGTTTATGCTCTTGGCTTTTCTGAAAAAGCTAAAGAAAAACTAAAGAAGGCTGGATGTGAATTTAAAACAATTTTAGAAGTTTTAAAATCTGGAAAAAAATTGGAAGGGGAGATTATAAGATAAAAATGAAAAAAATAATTATTGATGCAGAGAATGCAATAATGGGAAGGCTTGCGAGCTATGTTGCTAAGCGAGCCTTATCAGGAAATGAAGTAATTGTAGTTAACTGCGAAAAAACATTGATTAGCGGAAGAAAGGAGAATATTATAGAGGATTATAAAGCAAAGCGTTCATTGAACAGAATGAAACCAACAAAAGGGCCTTATTTCTCAAGACAGCCTGATAGAATTTTAAAGAGAGCAATTAGGGGCATGCTTCCTGATTTTCGAAGAGGGAGAGGGAAAGAAGCATGGAAAAAAATAAAATGTTATATAGGAATACCAGAAGAGTTTAAGAAAGAAAAAATAGAAAAAATAAAAGTCAAGATTTCGAAAAAAAATATGAATTTACAAGAACTTAAGGAAAGAATATAAAATGGAACAAATAAGTAAGATGGAACAAACAAATTTACAGGGAAAAAATTTAATAGTTGCTGGTAAAAGGAAGCGTGCTGTAGCAAAAGCTTTAATTAAAGAGGGCGAAGGAAAAATAACAATAAACAAAATTCCTTATACAAATCTAAATTATTTTCATCAACTTCTAATAAGAGAGCCTATTGAAATCACAAAAAATATTCTTGGAAACTTTAATTTTGATATTTCTGTAAATGTTAGGGGTGGAGGAACAGAGGGCAGAATAGATGCATCAAGGCTTGCTATTGCAAAAGCTCTTGTTAAATTTACAAATTCTGCTGCACTTAAAAAAGCATTTTTAGATTATGATAGAAGCCTTTTAGTTGCTGATACAAGAAGAAAAGAGCCTTATAAACCTGGTGATAGTAAAGCAAGAGCAAAGAGGCAGAAGTCTTACAGATAATTAATTAGCAATCGTTAATAAATAACAATAGATAAAAGCAAGTAAGAATTAAAAGAGGCAAGAAAGAGACCTAATATTAAGCAGGATTTGCAAGATTTTTTTCTTCTTCTAGAATTTCATTATAAAATGAAAGCACCTCTTGTTTTAACTTTCCATCCTTATCATGGCCGGGCTCATAAATTTGTCTTATCTCATTGTAGCTTGCTTTTGCTTCTTGAATATTGGATTCTGCAAGCATTTTTCTACCTTCTACTAAAAGTTCATTTATTCTTAAATTGTGGGCAAGCTGCTCTTTTTGTTTTGCTGCTTCTTCTTTTAGTTTTTCATATTTTGATTTCCTTTTAAAAACAATCTCTAAATTAATTAGCCAGCTAAGGATTCCCCAAAGCAAAGCAATCAAGCCACCAGTATAAAAGAAATAATACCATTGCTTTATTACATAAAAAATTTCGGTTCTTGACTCGTATTCTACAGGATTTGCAAAACTGCCAAAACTTCTAAACCAATCATTATAATTTATTGTAAAAAAGTCCTTAATAACCTCTTTGAAAACAGGATTTACTGTCTGGTAAAATTGAATCGCGATTCCTATAATAGCAAAGAAGATTGTCCAAACAAGAGCAAATCTTAAAGTATAGGGGATTTGCAATCTAAATATTTGCTTTTTTGGAGGCTCAATAAGCCTTGTTTCTTCTAGATTTTCTTCATAGATCATAAAAAGGCACCTCTTTTAATTATATATTAAAATATATAGTTTAAATTCTTTTCTTTATAGCCTGTTTCTTTGTCGTTCATTGGTTTATTTTTAATTCTTTTTTGATAGTGTTGGATTCAAAATGTTGTTGGACTCTGTTAAAAAGCTCTGCAGAAATTATTGGCTGATGAGAACCTTGAAAAATCTGATTATTGAATTTTATCTTGCCTATATAAGCAAAATTCTTTAAAATCTTTTTTATTCCGTTAACCGAAATTCCATAAGTTTGTGAGATTTGGTTAAGACTTTTCCCTGCTGCAAACTCTTCAAATATGAGCCTTACTTTTTCTTTGTTTTCTTCGTCAGGAATTAGAGTTCCATTGATTACTTTATAACCGAAGGGGGGCCTTGCCACGAGTTTTCCTTTCTTTGACTTTTCAATCATTCCTTTTTTCTGTGGGCTGTGAGAGGCTTTATTTACACCAAATTTTCTAAAAGTTTCTAGAACCTGCCAATCAACTTTTTCTTCGATATATTTTCTGAAATTCTCGCTGTCATCAGGAGCAAAAGTGTTGCAAATGCTGCATAAAACTGCATTGTTCTTTTTATTTATCTCCAAACCTTTTCCTAATGGCGAATAAAATCCGCATTTTTGGCATCTAAAGCCTGCTTCTTCCATTAGTCTTTTCTTTTCATTCATGTTACACTAAATTTTTATACCTAATTCTAAAAATTTTTTAAACAAATCTTGATTTGACTTAAAGATAATTCCTTTTATACCTAAGGATTTTGCTTTTTCAACATTAGATTCTATATCATCAACGAAGAGGGTTTCTACTGGATTAAGATTATTTTCCTTTAAAACTCTTAAAAAGATTTTACGATTTGGTTTTCTAATCCCTATTTTGCATGAAGCATAAGTTTTTATAAAAGGTTTGTAGATTCCATTCTTTTTATGAAATTGATAGTGCAAATCTGAAACATCGGTTAAACAGTAGAGTTTATAATTTTTTTTCAGTAAATTAGCATAATCTAATAAAGGTTTATTAATGCATTGATATTTTTTATTAAGACTTTCATAGTCTTCTAAAATTTTTTTAAGATTCTTTTTTTGAGATATTATTTTAAAAACATCTTTTAGAGAAGCTTTTCCAATAAGAACATTTTTGTAGTTGGCTTGCACTTTTTTAGGATAATCTGAATAAATTCTTGTAGAAAAACCATGTTTTTCCATCATCTCTTTTTTTATAGATTCCCAATCTTTCCATACAAAAACTCCACCGATATCAAAAATTATATTCTTTATGGGCATGATTACCTTTTTCAGCTCGCTCAAATTTTCTATAATAAAATCCGGCTTGTATTTTTTAAGCTCGTTTTTTGAAAAAACCCCTGTTGTTACACTTGCTATTTTTATTCCTGCTTTTCTTGCTTCTTCTATATCATTAATATGGTCTCCAACATACAAAGCAGCATCTTTTTTTAATCCTAATTTTTTTAATTCCGATAATATTTTTTCATGTTTTTCTTCTCCTTTTTTCATGTCTTCGTCAGCGATAATCTTATCAAAATGCATTTTATTGTATTGAAATACTTTTTGTATGATTTTTTTAGAGTTGTTTGAAATTATGATAATTTTAATTTTTTTATTTTTTAATAAAGAAAAAATTTCTTTATTGTAGAGTTTAGCTTTCTTTTCCTCATCTTTATGTGCATCAAAAAACACTTTATAGAGTTCCTGCTCGCTCTTTTTTCTTTTGCTAATTTCTGAGAAAAATTTAATGTTTTCAGAAACCCTTTTTCCAGTGTAAGCTTCAAAACCTTTTTTTGTAGGTTTTACTCCAGAAGCCTTGCACAAAGCATTATAACTTTTTTTGACAAATTTTCTTGTGTCTGCAATAGTTAAATCATAATCAAAAAAGATCAGCTTTATCATTTCATAATTTTTTGTAGGTTATATTTTAATTCGTGTTTTAATTTACATTTTTGAAAGAATCTTTTTCATTTTTATTGCATCTTCCAAAGGAGAAGGCGATTCGTTTATGATAGTGCAATCTATTTTGTATTTTTTTAATGCTTTAAACAAATCCTTAATTTCACTTTCTGGAGTAAGTAGATGCCTTCTTTCACCTTTTTCAGTCCATTCTATCCCTGAAAAATGACAGTGGACATGTTTAAGTTTTGCTTTTTTTATTTTTTCTGCCATTTCTTCATAACTCATTTTTCCTTGATATCTTGCTTTTAAATGAGCAAAGTCAATACAAATGCTACATCCTGTCTCTTTCATCATTCTTAACAAATCATCTAAATCACCAAACTGACTAACTTTGCCTGTTGTTTCTGGACATAAAATTGTATTCCACTTGTTTTTTTCTATTGTTTTTTGCATCTCGAGAATTGCTTTTTTTATAGTCTGGTAGGCTTCTTCATGTGTAGACTTGCCATAGTAACCAGGGTGAAACACAATACAGTTTGCCCCCATAATATTTCCAATCTCACAACATTTTAGAATTCTTTTTTTAGAAGATTCAATTTTGTTTTTATCAGTTGAGTTCAAATTTATATAATAAGGTGCATGAATGCTGAGATGCAAGTTAAGTTTTTTATTCAACTCGTGAATAGCTTTAGCATCTTCATTTGTCATCCAAACACCATAAGTAAATTCAATTTCGAGAGCGTCTAAACCAGAATTTTTAACAAGAATGAAGCCTTCATCTTTGCTTCCTCCACTTCCAGCAGGCCCTATTAGAATTTTGCTCATCTTTGTCCTCCTTTTATAACTTAACTTGTTTATTTAAACAAACCATAGTTTATAAGAGTTAGGTTTTTATAGTCTATAGAAGTATCTTAATAAAGAAAGGAGGTGAAAATGTTAGCAGATATACCAAAAAAACTCGAGAAAGTAAGCAAAGAGAATCTTGATAAAGAGATTCTTAGAGCTGGAATGATTGCTGAACTTGATGCTATAAGCCTATATGAACAAATGGCTGAAATGACTAGTGATAAAAACATAAAAACAATACTTTTAGATATAGCAAGAGAAGAAAAAACACATGTTGCAGAATTCGAGACCCTTTTATTCCAGAGAGATGTTGAGCAAGTTAAAGAAACGCAAAAAGGAAGAGAAGAAGTAGAAGAAAAGACAAGTTAAAAAGTGAAAGGAGGCCTTGAAAGACAAATAATGGAAAAGAAAAGCAGAAAAGAAACGAAAGAAGTAGAAAATGAGAAAGTTTGTGCAATCTTAAGCTATATTCTTGTAGGAATTATATGGTATTTTGCAGACGAGGAAATGAAGAAAAGTGAGTTTGCAAAGTATCATGCAAAACAAGGGCTCGTGCTTCTTATTGCAAGCATCGTGTATTGCATAGTTTTACAAATAGTTTTAACAATAGTGTTCTTGCCGTTGGTTTTGGTTGGTATTAGGATGGGTTTAGGTGTGTTGGTTTTGCTATATTATGTGCCTCTTGTGTGGGTAGTGATTGGGATGATTAATGCGGCAAAAGGCAAAACGAGCGCTCTTCCCCTTATAGGAAAGTTTGCAGAAAAGTTGAGCTTTTGATTAAATTTTTATTTTAGTTTTTAGTGGCAGGAGTTAAAAAGTTGAAACAAGAGGCATAAAGGGTTTTATAGGGAAAAAAATCTATTGGAAATAAACTCTTTTTTCTAAACTTTTTTGCTTCTTTTCAGAAAAGCTCATTTAGAATTATTTTATGTAACCACCTTTTTGCAGGGTCCACAACTTTTTATATTCTCCTTCTTCGTTTATTAAATCTTTGTGTTTTCCTATTTGAACTATCTTCCCTTTCTTTAAAACTACTATTAAATCTGCATTCATTATTGTCGATAGTCTATGAGCAATAATGATAGATGTTCTGTTCTTCATTAATTCTTTTAATTCTTCTTGGATTTCATGCTCTGTTTCAGAATCTAAAGATGATGTTGCTTCATCTAATATTAATACTCTTTTATTTGCTAATATAGCTCTTGCTATAGAGACTCTCTGTTTTTCCCCACCAGAAAGTTTTATACCTCTTTCTCCAACAATAGTGTTTTCTTTTTGAGGCAAACTTTCTATAAATTTATCAAGTCTTGCAAATTTGATTGCATCTAAAACTTCTTTTCTTGAAGCATTTGGCTTTGAAAATTTAATGTTATTATAAATAGTGTCATCAAATAGAATACATTCTTGAGGAACAATTGCCATCTCACTTCTTAGTGACTCCTGCTTAACCTCTTTTATATCAATTCCATCTATTTTTATATGCCCTTTTTGTATGTCGTAAAGGCGGTGTAATAATTTAATCAAGGTTGTTTTTCCAGAGCCAGAGTGTCCTACTAAAGCAACCTTTTTTCCTGCAGGAATTTTTAAATTAAAGTTTTCGAAAACTTTTTTATTGTCATAAGAAAAACAAACATTCTTAAAAATAATTTCTCCTTTTTTTATTTTTAGTTCCTTTGCATTTGGCTTATCTTTAATCTCTTTTGTAATTTCTTCATATGAAAATAATTCTCCAAAATCGACTAAGCCCCTCATAAAATTTCGCACATTATATACTAACGAAAATAAGGGATTTATAAACATCAAAAAAGTACTATAAACAAAAGTCAAATCTCCAACATTAATGCTTCCTTCTATGAATTTTTTAAATGAGAGGTACAAAATTGTTAGTGACCAAAATGAAAGGATCAAGATTTGTCCTGCGGTGGTTTCGCTCCAAACATTCCATGCTTTAAGTTGTTTTTCTTTTGTTTTTGCGACTAATTCTTTTATTTTATTTAAAACAAAATTTTCTTTTCCAAAATATTTTATTGATTCTACATTAGTAAAATTGTCTGCAACATTTCCTTTTTCTATATCTTCTTGTTTGTTTGCTTCGTCCTGTAAAAGATTGGATCTCTTTTGCATTACCAAACTAAAAGAAATAAAAATTAAAGTAAAGAATATCATTACAAAAGAAAAGATCTTACCCAAATAAAGAAGGCTGAAAAAAACAATCAATAATTCTATAAATACACCTAAAAAATTGAAGAAAAGAGCATCTGTTACTCTTTCTACAGCAGCAGCCCCTCTGCCAATAGCTGAAACTAAAGAACCTGTTTTGTGACCTGTAAAAAATTTATAATCTAGCTTCAAAATATGTGAAATAAAGCGGGTTTTGATATCATAGATTATATTCGCCTCTATTTTGTTTAAAAGTTTTATTTCGAAAAAAGAAAAAATCGCGCTTAAGAAAGTTATAATAATAAAGAAGATTAACAAAAGAATTAGCCAATTTATTAGAACTTCCTTAGAAATAAGATTAGACAAATAGTCTACTCCCTTATTTACTCCTATTTTTAAAAAATATCTTTCAAGAAACCCTTTCAAACTTCCAAGTACAGAAAGAAAAATCACTAAGATGATTAATATCTTATATCTCTTAGTGAAAGATAAATATTTCTCTATTATTTTCTTGAAGCTTATTTTATTCTCCATACAAGAATAAGAAAATTCGTGTTTTTAAAGAATTGTAATGATTTTAATGCTCTTTCAATAACAAAACTCTTTTTTGGCAAGATCTCTCCATCTAATCAAGTTTTCTTTAGAGTCTAAGGTTTTAAGTGGCAGATTGTCAAGACTAAACCATCCATAATCTTCTGATTCTTTGTTAAGGGTTATGTTTTCTTTTTCGTCGATTGTTGTGGCATAAACAAACCATACTGCATGATAAATCTCTGTTAAGAAAGGAGCTTCTTCAATTTTAATAAGTTTTAGTTTTTGCGGATCTAAATCAACCCCAATCTCTTCTTTTGCTTCTCTTATACAGCTCTCAATAATTTTTTCCCCGATCTCTAAATGCCCTCCGACATTTCCCCAATCTGCTTTATTTCTTTCCCTTTTTTCTTTATTTCTTTTAAGAAGAAAAATTTTAGAAAAATCCTTGTTAAAAATGCAAATTAATATTCCTAAACCAAATTTTCTTTCTGTCATCCTCTTTAGTTTAAAGTTTAGAATTTATAGATTTTTCGTTTGTGGGGAAAGAAAATAGTATATTGAGCATATAAGCAACTCGGAACTTTATTAGAAAGATTAGCAAAAATATATAAATCTTAAAATAATTAATTATTCTAATTATATTAGTTAACCCTGGGAAAAAGAGTTCTTGATGCATTAAAATGAAAAAATAAGAAAATGAAAAGGAAAGGAAAAATACTTTTAATAGCAGATATGCATGGAGAAAATCCTGTCGGAATAGTAAAACAAAGTCGAGAAGAAGTAGAGCAAGTAGTTTTTCTTGGAGATTATGATACCCCTAAAATAGTAAGAGATTTAAGAAAATTAAGAATAAAGAAAAGATTTATTGTTGGAAACCATGATTTGCATTATGTTAATGGGCTTGAGATATCTGGACCTTTAATGACTATGCCTTGGCAAAAATATGCAAAATTATGGAAAAATAATCCAAATGAAAAAAAGTTTATTGAAAGAGCTATTGCAGGAAAACAAAGAAACGCAGGTTTAATTTTAGAGGATAAACTTGAAGACAGAAGAAAAATTGTTTATTGTCATGGTGGGCTTGTTAATAATGAGCCTGATAAGGATTCGTCGGATTCAGACGCTCATGGCTATGTTTGGCAAAGAATATCTTCTGAGGAAAATGTAATGTTAAATTTTTTCAAGATGATTGAAAAAAATTATTGGATATTGTTTAGAGCTCATGACCCTACTTCAGCAGTGATAAGTTTAAGAGAAAAACCAGCAAGGCTTGAGTATCCTATCGGAGAAAGAATAAAACTTGAAAAAACAAAAAGATATATAGTAACAATAGGGCCTTTTTATGATAGTAATTATGTGATATTTGATACAAATACTGGAATTCTTGAGCATAGAAATGTAAGAGATGAAAACTAATGAAGAACTTTTTGAATGATCTTGCTTGTTCTTTTAGATCATTTAATAAAATCTCATGAATCTTAAAGATTTTATCTTTCTTGCTAGAATAAGCCTGCCCAAAAAACCAATAAGGTAATCTTGCAATCAGATGAATATTTTCAATATAAGATAAATAATAATAAGAACTATTATCCAAAAAATTATTTTCCATGCAAGATTTATATTTTCTTTTCTTTGCCTTGCAATAATCTCTTCCCTGCTTCTTACTCTGAAGATTTTTACAACGCCTTTTACTCCCTGAAATTTTTTGGCTCCCATATATTTGAAAGGTATTTCATTTTTGTTCATCATTAGAAAAGTAGGCCTTGTAAAAAATATCTGGCCTGCTGGAGTTATGCCTTCAAGCCTATAGACAATATTTACAGCATTTCCATAC
>Ga0123519_10012910_pt1 | contig 12066 bp, 6 predicted proteins | sample YelNatPaOPRAMG02_FD_87396 | JGI IMG/M metagenome (GOLD analysis project Ga0123519, IMG submission 87396) | Hot spring microbial communities from Yellowstone National Park - Yellowstone National Park OP-RAMG-02 (version 2) | ecosystem: Environmental > Aquatic > Thermal springs > Hot (42-90C) ... | reverse complement strand
TGCCCATCCGCTCCGGCTTGGCGGAATCTCGCAACATTCCCGCAGTCAGCACTCTGTATACTATCGGCATCGACGAGATGATCGCCACCGCTCGCCGCATGGGCGTTGCTCCTTTCAACGACGATTACCAGGCCTGGGGTTTGTCTCTCACCCTCGGCGGACACGAGGTGCGGCCTCTCGACATCACCTTCGCCTACCAGGCCTTCGCCAACGGGGGACGGCAAGTAGGCGAGCCGATCCCACCTAGTCAGCGAACTCCGGGCGGCGCTGTGTACGGGCCGGCGTCGATTCTCAAGATTCTGGACACGAACGGAAAGTTGATATACGAATACACACCCCCAACTGGAATTCAGGTTATTACTCCGCAGCAGGCCTTCCTCATCACTAGCATTCTCTCCGACGACAAGGCACGCGAACCTACCATGGGACCGAACAGCAAGCTCAACCTCTCCCGCCCCGCGGCTGCGAAGACCGGCACGACGGACAACTACTGGGATGTGTGGACTATCGGATACACCGCTGACCTCGTGGTTGGGGTTGATGTCGGAAACGTCAACCACGAGCCGATGAAGCACATTCTGGGAGCGCAAGGCGCGGTTCCGCTCTGGCACAATTTCATGGAGTCGGTCTACGCTGAAGTACCGGAGTTCCATAATAAGCCCGTGCAGGCATTCCCAGTTCCAGAAGGGGTGCAACAGGGTATGGTCTGCGGCAGTATGGACTGGTACATTCCGGGTCAGACTCCCATCTGCTGGATTGGACCCACCAGCCTGGGGGTGATCCACTAGCCCGATCTGCAGTCGCCCAAAGTCTTGGTTCCAGCTTCACATCCCATTCCAGCTTTACATTCCATTGAGGCGCTGGCATATGGTATAATGTCGGCGCTTTTTCTATCAACGGCAAGGTGAGCTGGAATGGGAAGCAGACTGCGGCAGTTCGTGAAAAGATACCGCGTGGTGCTTGGAGTCGGTCTCCTCGCCTTGCTGGCGATGCTCGCTATCATCGTGGGAACTCGGCAGTTTGCCTCGTCCGACCCGCAGGTGGTTCCCATCAGCGACCTGCTGTCTCGCGTTGAGCACGATCAGGTCGACAAAGTCGAGATCGCAGGTGACCTGGTGATCGCTACCGACAAGTCTGGGCATCGATATCAGGCCTTCAAGGAAAGCAATCAAGCGGTGAGTGAAGAGATTCGCCAGCGCGGGGTGGAAGTGAGCGTAGTCGGTCAGCAGCCTAACTACGCCTCGACTGGCCTGGTGGCTCTGCTGCCTTTGGCCGTCATCGGTGGAGTGCTGTTCGCGGCTTCGCGTCACGGAGGTATGAACAATCAAGCGCTCAGCTTTGGCCGCAGTCGGGCCCGCGTAACGCTCGGCGATCGGCCGTCCGTGACTTTCAACGACGTGGCTGGCGTCGAGGAGGCCAAGGCCGAGCTCGCTGAAGTGGTGCAGTTCCTAAAGTCACCAGAGAAGTACCAGCGATTGGGCGCGCGCATTCCACGCGGCGTGCTGCTAGTGGGCCCGCCCGGCACTGGAAAGACTCTGCTGGCGCGAGCCGTCGCTGGCGAGGCCGGGGTGCCGTTCTTCAGTATCTCCGGCTCCGAGTTCGTCGAGATGTTCGTGGGCGTTGGTGCTTCCAGGGTCAGGGATCTCTTCCGCCAGGCAAAGCGTAACGCTCCCTGCATCGTCTTCGTTGATGAGATCGATGCCGTCGGCCGCCACCGCGGCGGGAGCTTGGGCGGTGCCAACGATGAACGGGAGCAGACCCTCAACCAGCTACTGGTGGAGATGGACGGCTTCGATAGCAGCACCGGCGTGATCGTTATCGCCGCCACCAATCGTCCCGATGTCTTGGATGCAGCCCTGCTGCGACCAGGGCGCTTCGACCGCCAGGTCGTTTTGGACGCCCCTGACCTGCAGGGGCGGCTGGCCATTCTCCAAGTACACGCGCGTGGCAAGCCGCTCCACGAGGACGTCAAGCTCGAAGAATTGGCACGCCAAACGGCTGGCTTCTCGGGAGCAGATCTGGCTAACCTAATCAACGAGGCTGCCATTCTGGCCGCTCGCGAGGATCGCCAGTTCATCGAAGCAGACCATCTTGAGGAGTCTATTCTCCGTGTCCTGGCCGGGCCCCAGGCCCGCAGCCGGGTACTGTCCGATAAGGAGAAGAGGATCACAGCCTACCACGAGGTCGGCCACGCCTTGGTGATGCGGTCGATGCCGGACGCCGACCCAATAAACAAAGTCTCGATCATCTCCCGGGGACGGGCGCTTGGGCTGACCGTGCAGGCCTCCCAAACCGACCGCTATCTGGTGTCTCAGAGCCAGCTCAAGAGCCGCATGGCAGGGGCCATGGGCGGCCGAGCAGCCGAGCTGATCATATTCGGCGATGTTACCAACGGCGCACAGCAGGACATAGAGCACGTTACCAACATCGCGCGCAAGATGGTCTGCGAGTTCGGGATGAGCCCGCTGGGAACGATCTCGTTGAAGCAGCACCAGGAGCCGTTCCACGAGACCTTCAGCGACCAGACGGCCGCCCGGGTCGACGAAGCAATAGCCGCCCTCATCGATGAGGCCCTCCAGACGGCCTGCCAGGTGCTGCAAGAAAAGCGGGATAAGCTGGTCCAAATCGCGGAGCGCCTGATCGAGGTGGAAACGCTGGACGGCGAGGAGCTGGAAGCGCTTCTGAACGACCCGGCTTGATACCTCTGCGGGCCTGAAGGGCAGGTGAACCGAGTGCGGAAGCTGCGCGGCGGTCTCCGTTCGCGACAGGAGGCGTCGACACTCCCCTCAAATGTCATGTGAGACGAATCCTCCCGGCACGCACACACAAAAGAGCCCCTCTTCAGTGCAGAGGGGCTCCGTGCACCAAGAGACCCGGCGAGCATTATTCTAGCGCCCGCTGGCGGCAACCCCCTCACGCTCGGCCAGCATATCATTGTACAGATACATCAATTCCTTATCAAAGAGGGCGCGCTTGAGCTGAACGGCGGTGGCCCGCACGTGCACCAGGAGTTCTCTCGCCTCCTCCTCGCTCAATTCGATGCCGAACTCCCGGAACTTGTGCACCAGGGTATGAGTGCCCGAATGCTTTCCTACCACCAACTGGCGGGTCAGCCCCACTTCCTCTGGCGAGAAGACCTCGTAGTTCCGGGGGTTCTTGATCACGCCGTCCACGTGAATGCCCGACTCGTGCGAGAAGACGCCGCTGCCCACGATGGCCTTGCCGTGGGGAATGCTGCGGTTGGAAGCGTGGGCCACATACTCGGCCACCTCGCGCAGCCGGTTGGTCTTGATCCCCACGTCGATGCCTTCCACGTGTTTGAGCGCCATCACCACCTCTTCGAGAGCCGCATTGCCAGCGCGTTCGCCCAGGCCATTGACAGTGGTATTAACATAAGTGGCCCCGGCGCGAATCCCGGCGAGCGCATTGGCGGTGGCCAGACCGAAGTCATTGTGGGTATGCATCTCGATCTCAAGACCGGTGGCCTCCACCAAATGCTTGACGATTTCATACGTCCGGAAGGGGTCGAGCGTGCCCACGGTGTCGCAGAAACGTAGGCGATCGGCCCCGCAATCCTTGGCGGTGCGTCCGAACTCGATCAGGAACTCCGGGTCGGCGCGCGAGGCATCCTCGGCGTTGACCGAAACATAGAGATTGTGAGACTTCGCGAAGTCGACGGACTTACGAATGGAGTCCAGCACCCAGGCTCGGTCGCGAAGCAGTTTGGTCTTGATGTGGATGTCGGATGCGGAGATGGAGATGGCCACGGCATCCACACCACAGTCAACCGACGCCTTCACGTCGCTCACGACAGCGCGGTTCCATGCCAGTACACTGACTGGGAGGCCCATGTTTACAATAGCCTTGATTGCCTCCTGCTCGTCGCCCCCCATGGCGGGCACCCCTACCTCGATCTGGTGCACGCCCAACTCGCTGAGGAGCCTAGCAATACGCATCTTCTCGGCCTTGGCGAACACAACCCCCGCCGTCTGCTCACCATCTCGCAGCGTGGTGTCATCGATTCGAACCGTCGTCATCCATCTACCCTCTCAGCCTACGATTAGCGTCGTGTATGGGAACCTCCCACCATTTCGACCGACCTAAAAGAAAAGGGAGGCCGCTGCCGGCCGGGCCCTGTCACCCGTCGGCAACTGGCACTCCCTCGTAAAGCTCGACTCAGAGCTTGAATGGAACGAGTATACTTAGTCGAGCGCAAAAACGCAATACGATCCGTGCGCTTACGGCGCTTCCTCGATCAGCCTTATGTGGAGTTCGCGCAGACGCCTCTCGCTAACGGTCGACGGGGCACCAGTCATGGGTTCCGTGCCGCTTTGGGTCTTCGGGAATGGGATCACCTCTCGGATGTTGTCCTCTCCCGCCAGAAGCATCACCAGGCGATCGATGCCGGGCGCAATGCCTCCATGTGGCGGCGTCCCGTATTCGAATGCTTCCAGCAGGTGCCCGAAGAGAGCATTCGCTTCCTGGTCGCTCATTCCCAAGAGTTGGAAGATCTTGGCCTGCAGTTCTCTCTGATGGATGCGAATGCTTCCGCCACCAACCTCGTAGCCGTTGCAGACCACGTCGTATTGCTTGGCCCTAACGGCGGCGGGATTGGTGTCCAGCAGGGGAATATCCTCATCCATGGGCGATGTGAACTGGTGGTGCTTGGCAACCCACTGGTTCTCCTCGGCACTCCATTCAAGCAGTGGCATCTCCACCACCCAGGCAAAGGCGAGCTTGTTTCGGTCCATCAGCCCCAGCCGGCGGCCAACCTCCAGCCGCAGGTCTCCGAGGGAGGCGGCCACCACGGCCGGCTCATCGGCGACAATCAATAGCAGGTCCCCCTCCTCGCCTTCCAGACGCTCAACAAGGGAACGGACCTGACCCTCGGACATGAACTTGCTTAGCGGGGTTTTGATGCCCTCGCTGGTAAGAGCGATGGTGATGAGCCCCTTGGCACCGCGAGCCTTCACGAAGCTTGTCAGCTCATCGACTTCCCGTCGCGTGTAGGCTGCCAAACCGGGGGCACGGATACCCTTCACCCGGCCGTTGGCCTCGATGGCGTTCTCGAAGACGCGAAAGCCGGAGCCTGCGGCCAGATCGGTTAGGTCAGTCAGCAACAGGCCGAAGCGCATGTCCGGCTTATCATTGCCATATCGGTCCATCGCCTCCTGGTAAGTGAGACGAGGGAAGGGAATAGTTGCAATCTGCTTGTCGCTCACTGCCGGCACCAGGTCGATGAATAGCGATTCCACGAGGCCGAGAATGTCTTCCTGATCGACAAATGACATCTCCAGATCGAGTTGCGTGAACTCTGGTTGCCGGTCAGCACGCAAATCTTCATCTCGGAAGCAGCGAGCAATCTGGAAGTAGCGCTCCACGCCGGCCACCATCAGCAACTGCTTGTATTGCTGAGGTGATTGGGGGAGGGCAAAGAAGTGGCCGGGCTGGAGTCGACTCGGCACCAGGTAAGAGCGCGCTCCGCCAGGCGTCTCGTTAGCCAGTATCGGGGTCTCTACCTCGATGAAACCGCGCTCATGCAGCCACTGACGTATGAAGAATACGGTTCGATCGCGCAAAAGCAAGTTGTTGCGCATTCGCTCGCGGCGCAGATCGAGGTAACGGTAGCGCAGGCGCAGCAGGTCGTCGATCTCGACGTCTTCGTTGATGTAGAAAGGCGGAGTTCGGCTGGGATTGAGAATACGAGCTTCACGTACGGCCACCTCGACCTGACCGGTCGGCAGATTGTGGTTCTCTGTCCCGGCGGGACGCTGCTGCACCAACCCGGTTACCTCGATAACGTACTCTACTCTGGTATCCTCCGCCACAGCATGCGCGTCGTCTGAGATTTGTGGGTTCAGAACGCACTGCACGATCCCCCAGCGATCGCGCAGGTCTATGAAAGTCAGGCCGCCAAAGGACCGCTTCCGGTGCACCCAGCCCATCAGAGTCACGGTCTTGCCAGCATCTTTCAACCTGAGTTCGCCGCACGTGTATACCTTCCCCAAGGGCCCCTCCTGCAACGCAACCTGGCTGCCCCGTCGATGACCGTCCCCAGGGCACAACGAGCGCCCGCCGATCGCCCTATGACACGTCATCGGCGGGCACGCTGAACGGGCAACTCTACTCTGCACCCAGTCGACGGAATTATACAATGTTTGGAGCGGGTTGTCAGGCGAGTCCACCAATTGCAAATAGGCTCTCGGCCTACTTGCCAACGCCCGGGTCCAGTGCTATAATGCGCCAGCCGAACGATCTGCCTGGCCGAATGCACTTGGCTTGGGCTGGATTAGCTTGTTCCCAGGTTGTGCCTCGGAGCCCTGCTCGCTCCTCTCGTGCCGCAGAGTCGGCAGTTTCCCCATCGGTTCCCATCGCTCGGTGTCTCGGCACCAACACTCTATAGGAAAGGGACCCATAGGTCAGGGAAATGGCAAGACTCTCGTTCGACGGTCTAAAGACACGTGCAACATCCCTCCTTGTTAGCTTAGTCCTGCTTAGCCAGTTGGCAGCGTGTAGCACGGGTGCATCTCCAGCCTCCTCTGTCGATGCGAGCCCTCCGCCCTCACCGACGGCGGCCATACAGGGTGAGCCGGTTGCCACCAAAGCGCCGGAGGCCACCGACAAGCCGTTGCCGCCTGCGGCCACAGCGACTCCCTTGCCTCCAACCTCCACACCAAAACCGAGCGTGAAGATTCCCTCCGGTCTGCCCGATGCCGGCATCCAGGTCTTTCTCTGGGGCAACGCTCCTACGACAGAGCGAGACCTCGGTCTTGCCAAAGAAGCAGGCTTCACTTGGGTAAAGGAACGCTTCGAATGGCGATACATCGAGCCACACGAGAAAGGGCAATATGAATGGGCTGAGGCAGACCGTATCGTAGACGCCGTCCAGGCAGCCGGGCTCAAGTTAGTGATCAGGGTAGATAACCAACCTGCCTGGGCGCGGGCCGATAACCTCTTCCCTGGCAGTGGCCCGCCCGATAACCTGGCCGATTTCACAGACTTCTTGCAGGCCTTGGCAACGCGATACAAAGGACGCATAGCCGCTTACGAGATCTGGAACGAACCTAACCTGGCCGCCGAATGGGGCAACCGAGCTCCCAATGCTAACGAATACGTCGCGATGCTGAAACAGGCCTACGAAGTGATTAAGCAGGCCGACCCTCAGGCGCTGGTGATCAGTGCTGGCCTGGCACCTACCACCGCTTCCGGCGACGTTGCCACACCTGATGCCGAGTTCGTCAAACAAATGTATGCGGCCGGGGCCAAGGGGTATTTTGACCTACTTGGCGTGCACGCGGCCGGATACAAGGCGGCTCCGGAGATGAGCCCCGAAGATGTCGCCGCCGATGATGCCTACAACCATCTGGAGGGCGCAGCCGGGCGTATCTACTGCTTCCGCCACGCCGAAGACATCCGCCAGGTTATGATCGAAAACGGCGACAGCGCTACCAAGATGGCGATCATGGAGTTTGGATGGACGACCGACGATCGCCCCAACTCGCTCTACCATTGGCACGCCGTAACCCCCGAGGAGCAAGCAGATTATCTTGTTAGGGCTTTCAAGTACGCCAGACGAAACTGGTCGGACGACGTGGCCCTAATGAGTCTGATCTACATTGCTGACCCGCATTGGACGAAGGACCAGGAACAGTATTACTGGAGCATCACCGAGCCTGATGGCACGCCCCGGCCAGCCTACCACGCTCTCCTGGCTGCCCTGCGATAGCTAGGTACTTTTGATGGACTCGCACTGACAGGCGGTGAAGCCAAGCGGCATCGTTCGGGACAGTGGCCAAACGAGTGGGCAAGGGTGATGAGAGAATGCAACACTTCCATCACAGGTCTACTTTCGGACAATGCAGAAGGACTTCAAGAAGTGGCCCGCGTAGGCGGGTCCGGCAGAGTCTCGAATAGGAGGGGAGGAAGTTGAAAAGGGCCTTTTGGGTATTGTGCCTGATCGCGGTACTGGCGGCACTGCTGCCCCTGGCTACCCCGATAGGAGCACAGCCGGCGCAGGCGCAAGACGATCCGCAGTACTTCGGGGAGACCGGGTTCCGTATCTCTGACGCTAGGTTCTGGGACTATTTCCAAAAGCGTGGGGGCCTCGCCACGTTCGGCTACCCGGTTTCGCGCAAGTTCACGTTCATGGGATCGGAGGTACAGTTCTTTCAGCGCCGGATCATGCAGATCCAGCCCGATGGAGGCGTCGGGCAGCTGAACCTAATGGATAGCGGCTTGATGCCGTACACGGTCATCAACGGTGCCACATTCCCCGCCACTGACGAGGCGCTCATCGCCAGAGCTCCGCAGGTTGGCAGCGACGGGTACGCGGAGGCGGCCCAAGCCTTCATCGACGCCAACGTCCCTGACAGCTTTGAGGGCCTTCCCGTGGGCTTCAAGCAGGCCTACTTCGGCACCGTCACCTATGATGTGGCTTATCCCAATGGCGATGGCGACCCGAACTGGATGCCGGGGATCAACCTGGAGATGTGGGGACTTCCGACCAGTGCCCCGGCCTACGATCCCAACAACCACAACTTCGTCTACCAGCGCTTCCAGCGCGGAATCCTGCACTACGATGCCAGCACTGGTACCACCCAGGGCATTCTCCTGGCCGATTACCTCAAAGGAATCATGACCGGCCAGAACCTGCCCCCCGATCTCGATGCGGCGGCGAAGGGTAGCAAGTTCTACCACCAGTACAACAACGCGGCCCCAGACGGCCTGAATCGCCCGAACGACCTGCCTGGCACCAACATGAAGGACGCCTTCGAGAAAGAGCAGCCGCAGGCCAGCTCGGATGGAGGCGCAACTCCCGTCAGTTATCCCCCTAGCGGTACCACGGGCTTGCGCTACGGTATGCAGGTGCACTATTTCGGCCAGGACCAGGGACGCATCAACGCCATGGTTAGGGGCGCCGGCTTCGACTGGGTCAAGCAGCAGATCCGTTGGGAATTCTACGAACCCAGCCGCGGCCAGTATGACCTGGGCTCGCTCGACGAAGTAGTGAACAACGCCAACGCGGCCGGTATCAATCTCCTGTTCAGTGTGGTGACCTCCCCTGGCTGGGCCCGCGCTGACGGGCGCCACGACGGTCCTCCGGACAACCTGAACGATTTCGGCGATTTCGTCGGTACTCTGGCTTCCCGCTACAAAGGACGCGTCAAGGCTTACGAGATCTGGAACGAGCAGAACTTCAGCCGTGAATGGGGTGGCGGCACTATCAACGCGGGTGCCTACGTGGAGATGCTGAAGGTCGCCTACACCCGCATCAAGCAGGCAGATCCCGATGCGATCGTCGTGTCGGGCGCCTTGACCCCGACCGGCGTGATGGACCCCAACGTAGCTGTTGATGATGTGTGGTACCTGGACCAGATGTACCAGTACCAGGGCGGCATCATCAAGCAGTACTGCGATGCGATTGGCGCTCATGCGACCGGCTACAATAACGCTCCCGATGATTGGGTCGACGTCAACACCGTGAATACTCCCGGCTTCAAAGGGCATCCAAGCTTCTACTTCAAGCGCATCGACCAGCTGCACGACGTCATGGCCCGTTACGGGGACACTCACCAGATGTGGATTACCGAGTACCATTGGGCTTCAGCACAGCCCCCCGTTCCCGCTGGCTACGAGTGGACCACTCACCTCAGTGAAGATCAGGTGGCTCGGTTCTTTGTTCGCGGCTTCCAAATGATGAAGGAACGACCGTGGGTGGGAGCGGCCTTCGTGTGGAACCTCAACTTCCGCATCATGGCAGACCCCCATACGAGCGAAACAGCCATCTTCGGCATTCTGAATCCCGACTGGAGCCCGCGCGCTATCTACAGTGCCCTTAGGGACATGCCAAAATAGATCCCTGGTTGCCCCTTCCAGTGAGAGAGGCCGGAATGAGCCGGGCCTCTCTCACTGGAACTCGCTTCACTGCTCTTGAGATTACTTGACTTTCGAGACCGGCATCACTAACATTCCCTGTACTCGTGGCAGCTACCGCGATCGAGCGACGTCGCCTAGCTTTTCACGCTTGACCACACGCTTGGTGAAGGAGAGCTAGAATGGGTAGGAACGCCGGGTCCTCGATTCGTCCAGGCCCTAGCGCCCAACCTATATCTCGCCGGCTGAGAGCCGCATTCGCGCTGGCTTGGGTACTCCTGGTTCTCTATCCCCGCCCCTGGGACCTTGCCCTAACCCTCGAACGCTCGCTCTACCCTCCGGTGGACGCCCACGCCGCCGCTGAGGTGGCATCCCAACTTGATGACGATCCAGTACACATCGAGAAGGCAGTGCGGGAGCAGATCATCCCGTACGCTTACGACTGGACGGTCTACGACGAGCCGTGGTATTTCGCCACCGTTTCCGAAGCCCTGAGAGACGGCCGAGGCGACTGCGAATCGCAGGCGATCGTGCTCGCCAGTATTCTCGATGCGAAGAAGATTCCCTACAAGCTGGAGGTCTCCTTCGACCACATCTGGGTCCAATACCCGCAGAAAAAAGAGAACCTGCAGGAACGCGACGCGGTAGCGGTTCTGGAACACGTCAATGGCAAGATCCGCGTCAAGGCGCCGAACGAGTTCGATTGGAACAAGTTCATCAATTCCCATCGGGAGGCCCACTGGGACCCCATGCCGCTCTGGCGCAAATGGCTGCTGGGATTGGGCTTGGTGCTGACCGCATTCGCCAGTCCTAGCCGTTTGCGAGCTTTGTGGCCAGCCGCCTGGCGACGGGCCACGGCCTCTCCTTACCCACGCCACTGAACAGCCTGCCGCGCACTTCACATCGTTCCGGCACCTCTTGGAGCGGGTCAGCTGTCGGCCGGGCTAACCTCTGCATGGGCCCCGCTATCGTTCCCGCCCAAAGATGTTATAATCTCTGCCACAATGGCGAGACTTTCAGCGAGGTAACCGGAACGTGGTCAAGGACAGTATCGCCGAGCTATTGAGACAAGCGGGCGAAGCCGCCATCGCTCAGGGAAAGCTGCCGGCGGTGTCGCTAGCCGATCTGGCCATCGAGCGGCCCCAGAACGCTGCTCACGGCGACTATGCCAGCAGCCTGCCCCTCAAGCTGGCTAGAGCAGCTCGGATGAGTCCGATGAGGATAGGCAGCATTCTGGTCAGTGAGCTGCCCCCTTCAGATCTTCTGAGCAAGGTCGAGGTGGCACCTCCGGGCTTCATCAACTTCACACTCTCCGATCAGTGGCTAGCTGAGCAGGTAAACCAGATCATCGCCGAAGGCGAGCAGTTTGGCGCCGTGGATATAGGCCGGGGCTCGAAAGTCCAGGTTGAGTTCGTCAGTGCCAATCCCACCGGCCCCCTTACGGCCGCCAGTGGCAGAGGGGGGGCTCTGGGCGACGTGCTGGCGGCGGTCCTAAGCCTCGCCGGCTACAATGTGGAGCGCGAGTACTACGTGAACGACGCCGGTAGCCGCATGGAGGCTTTCTATCAAAGCGTGTTCGCCCGCTACAAGCAAGCGCTGGGCATCGAAGCTGAGGTCCCTCCCGACGGCTATCTCGGAACTTACGTCGTCCAACTTGCCCAGCAGATTAGCGATGAGCACGGGCGGCGCTTTCTGGAAATGCCACCCGAACAGGGCGTCGTCGAGTTAGGCACGATCGCCGTGCAAATGATGATCGAGGCCGCCCGCCGCGACCTGGACGACCTGGGCGTGAATTACGATGTCTGGTTCTCGGAACAAAGCCTCTATGACCGTGGCCTGGTGGACAAGACTATCGAGCTATTGCGGCAGCAGGGCTACGTGGACGAGCGAGAAGGTGCCGTCTGGTTCGTCTCCAGCTCCCTTGGCGAGGACAAAGACAACGTCCTGGTGCGGAGCAACGGTATCCCTACCTACTTCGCCTCCGACTTGGCTTATCATTATGACAAGTTTGTTATCCGCGGTTTTGATTCAGTCATAGATGTCTGGGGCGCCGACCACCAGGGCCACGTGCCGCGGATGAAGGCTGGAGTAGCAGCTATGGGCATCTCGCCCGATCGCTTGCAGATCATCATCCATCAGATGGTGACTCTCAAACGAGGCAATGAGATCGTGCGTATGTCCAAACGGACCGGC
>Ga0123519_10012908_pt1 | contig 12067 bp, 7 predicted proteins | sample YelNatPaOPRAMG02_FD_87396 | JGI IMG/M metagenome (GOLD analysis project Ga0123519, IMG submission 87396) | Hot spring microbial communities from Yellowstone National Park - Yellowstone National Park OP-RAMG-02 (version 2) | ecosystem: Environmental > Aquatic > Thermal springs > Hot (42-90C) ... | reverse complement strand
TTCTACAGCAGTTGCGGGCATTAACTGCATCAAACCACAAGCGCCTGCATTAGAAACCGCATTGGGATTAAAAGCACTTTCTACTTCCATTACTGCCCATATTAATTTTTCATCCACCTGGTAATATTGACTGCATTCTTTTACGATTTTCTGAATTGCTTCAAAGTTATATGTCTTCCCTTTATACAAATGTTCAAACTTCTTTGAAACATGGACCGGTTCCAAAGGCACAATTATGGCATAGCCACTATTTTCTTCTGTATAGTTTTTTCTTATATCTCCTCTTGTTGTTGTTTGTTGTGTATTGGGAGATTTTTTAAAATATACCTCTTTATATTCACTTTTTGAACGATACTTTTGGGGACGATTTGTAAAAACCAGTGTACCATCCTTTCGCTGGAATTGATATAATCCCTTTTCTCGAGAACGGTCAGCATAGGCTTCTTTTAAATCTATCTTATATATCTTTGTCCCTTGCGAAGAGATTTCCTTTGTCTTTTGCTCTGAAGATACATGGGGTTCGGTAAAAACCAATTTAGATATAAGCAGTAAGAAAGACAAACAGGATATACTTCTATAAAACAATCTTTTCTGTGTCACTAACATTAATTTTTTTCCTGATAAAACTTTTTTATTCCACTATAATAATAGAAAAAAACTATTATTTTTGTCAATAAATTATTAGAGAGAATTCATTTTTCAAGTTTTTTAATAATTAATGCATCTACTTTTTTTGATGTTTTGTTCTCGATGGATAAAAGACTATTCCCTTTTATCAGAATAGTTCCCCTTACTTTCTGTATATCACAATTTTTATCTACCGTATCAAACTCCACAGGCTTCCTCATGTAAACATCAAACACTATACAATTATTAAAAAGGACATTTCCAATATCTGAAGTTATAGATTTCCGCCATTGGTTAATTTTAATAGGATAACCTTTTTGTTTATCTGGCGTATTGAAACATATACATGAATCGAATATCACATCCAAACCTTTTGATGATTTATCATAAACCACAATACCCCCTCTTTTTGAACCCTCAATGTAGCAGTTCTTAAAAATTAATTCACCTTTAGGTCCATCTTCAGAAACAGCCCCTACGGCAATTCCATGGTCATTATCATTTTTCATTATGCAATTTTCTATGTTTATAGAAACAGGAGTGGATGTCTGTTTTAAATTTTTTAAATATACCAAAACTCCCGCCCCTTTATTGGCGTTTATATAACAATTTTTCATCATAATATTTGTCAGTTGCTCATCATCCCCATTAGGTTCAAAGTCAATTCCTGCTTCAGGTGCTGTACCAGATGTATTTAATAAAGAACAATTTTCGATAGTTAAATTTTTAGCACTAATAACGCTAATACCCTGACGGTGATTATCATCACATATTACATCTTTAATAACTATATTTTCACAATAATTCTGTTTATGGGTAGCACCAATATAAATTCCATCACCTCCGCTACTTTCGCATCGAATCCCTTCAATAATAACATTTTTACAACCCGTCAGGGATAAAGCCATTCGCCATTCTGCAGGCTCGTACTCTTTTTTATTCTGATAATCTTTTTTATGCATTCTTAAAACTGCACCGTAACCTGAAATCATTAAATTTTCAACATTATCGGCAGAAAATAACGAATCTCCCCTCCCCTTAAACTCCCCTTTTTTAGCAAGAATAATTACCCCGGGTAAAAGTGTAATTTTTTGATTTGAGTGCAATTTTATCGGCTTAACAATCCAGGGGACACCCATATTAGGAATTACAATCTCCTTTGCCCCTGAATCTATCGCTGATTGTAAATAATCTGTTGCATCCTCCGCATTAAATCCCCACCATACAGGACTTGCCCATATAAATTTTCTTTGTTGAACTTGTAAAACAGCATTTTGATTTGTTTGATACAACGAAATTGGGTCCTCAATATCATAAGCATAGACATTAAATATACAAAAGAAACTGATTAAAAACAACATGCACTTGTTAATCATTTTTTTCCCTTTGATTCATGGTTTAATCCTGAAAATAAATATTGAAATATGCTAAACTAATACCCATCCTAATAACAATTTAGGTAATATACTATTCGAATTTAAGGAGAAATATTATGAAGCATAACATATCTATTGACATATCTTTATGTCATGCCAATAAAATAAGTCAAACACACGGTTTCACAGATAATGAGTTGCAAGAGTTAGATACCTTAATTAAGCAATATCATAAATCTATATTACAAGAGCGGGAAGAAAAAAAATATGGTTTTTTTGAACTTTATAAAGATAAAACGACCCGCGAAAAAATTAAAAATATTTCATCTGAATTTCTAAATCGTGGAATTGAAAATTTAGTAATATTGGGAATTGGTGGCTCTGCTTTAGGAATTACTGCACTAAACACAGCTCTCAACGCCCCTTATTACAATCTCTTATCTCAGGAAGAGAGGAAAGGGTATCCTCGCCTGTTTGTAATGGATAATATTGACCCCATAACTTTCAAACGAATGATGAAATTATGTCCACCTCATAATACATTATACAATGCTATATCGAAATCTGGTGAAACCGCAGAAACAATGTGCCAATTGCTTATCATATTACAGGAATTAGAAAAAACATTAGGGCACGAAAAAATAAAAGAACATCTTGTTATAACAACAAGCCCAAGGGGTAAAGACGCCCCTAAAAGTTTATTACATCCCGTAGCTGATAAATATGGTATTACCCAATTCGAAATTCCTTTAAATGTAGGTGGACGATTTTCTGTATTTTCTCCAGTAGGTCTATTCCCTTCTGCAATGTTAGGTTTCGATGTAGAAGCCCTTGCAGAAGGATGCGCCGAAATGGATACTCTATGTTCAAAGGAATCCGTTCAAGAAAATCCAGCCTATCAATTCGCTGGCATTCATTATATTCTTGATAAAAATAAAGGTAAAAAAATATCCGTGATGATGCCCTATTCAGACCGTTTGAAAGATATTGCGGATTGGTATTGCCAACTCTGGGCAGAAAGTTTAGGAAAAAAGGAGGACATTCATGGGAATACCATTTTCAATGGACAGACACCCGTCAAAGCGTTAGGTGCAACTGACCAGCATTCTCAAATACAGCTATATCGTGAAGGACCTAACGATAAAATAATCAATTTAATTTCTGTGGAAAACGCAGGAGAAAAATTACCTGTTCCTGATATGTTAAATGAAATACAGGAATTGGAATATATAAGAGGTCAAAGCATGAATGATTTATTATTTGCAGAGTTTCAAGGGACTAAAGACGCCCTGACATTAAGTCAGCGTCCTGTTATACATATACAAATGAAGGAAATATCCGAATTTTCTGTGGCTCAATTATTATATATGTTAGAAGTTGCCACAGCCATGGCAGGCAAATTATACAAAGTAAATGCGTTTAACCAACCCGGCGTTGAAGAAGGTAAAAAAATAGCCCGTCAGTTAATGTTAGAGATGAAAAAGGGAAAAAACATCAAATTAATGTTAAAATACCATCTTTTTAAAAATTTGCTTATCATTACGCTTTTTCAATGAATAATACAAGCAACGAAATAAAATCTGATAACCTAAACCAACAATCTGTTGAAATACCCCCATCTTTTGACTATATCTTTTTGGCAAGAAGAAAAAAATCATTTCGATACATGATTTTTTCGGTTGTAATACTAACTTTCTGTTTATGGTTTTCAGACCGATATTTACGATTTGACTTAGATGAAACAAAATATCGTGTTGCCTTAACACTGGAAAAAGAATCCGCTCGTCCTATAATGCGAAATATAGCTACAAAAGTGCTATCGAATCCTGTTTTATTAGATGACCCAAGATATTCCCAATATTTAGAATTTCTTGCCTTGATTGAAGAAGATGATGCGGTTCAAAAACTTTTTCAGGATATTTATAATATTAGTAATATTAACACATCATTATTAACAAATTATATAACTAAACTCTATTTTTTCGGAGATTACCAAAAAGCAAGAGAATTAATTAAAGAGGCTCAGAGCCTTCCTCCAAATAATTCTTTATTAGGGTATATAGAATCTGCAATGGTTATCACACCCGGAACAACTGACGAAAAAACCTTTGCAGAAGGTATATCTATAATTGCAAAAGAAAATCGTAGTGGAAACCCTGTTATTTTCCCCGAACCCTACTGGCATAGTACCTTACCCAAATATACTTACTCTTATTACATGCAAAAATATAATATTCTGAATCATTGTTTAGCACCTTTATACAAATTGTATTCATATATACTTACACAAATAGAAACCAATTTAAAGCAGAAGAACATTCAAAATACTCAAATATGGTTAGAAGAATTGTTTTTAATGGGAAAAAGAATAGGAATGAGTATAAATCCTGATAATATTTACTCAAGTTTACCTATATGTATTTTTTCCTTGAAACTACAAAAAGATGTTCTATCAACATATAGTAAATTCTCGAAATCAATTCATTCACCAATCCTAGCAAAAGAAACAAGCAAATTAAATCATATATCAAATTTATTAGAACTATCAGACCATCTGGAAGAAAAAAGAAAATTGGAGTTTGAAAATAGCCGCGAAAATAGAATAAAAGCAATTTGTTTCGTCCTTTTGGGACTTATTGAATTAACATTTATTTATTTTATAGTTAAATTCTTCTATTATCTAATATCCAGGTCTCAATCTAATTTACTTTTACTTAAATTCTCAAATTCCGTCAATATCTATGTCATCTTCTGGTCTCTTATTGTATTTATATTTTTATTTTATTCTCTATATTCCAATCGAATTATTTTAAAAAGTTTTTTTGTCATGAATTGTCTATGGGCATTATGGCTTATTTCCCCTATGGTTATTCTACTCTTTTCTTCCTTTCACAAAAAAAATTCCAATAAAATTTATATCGATACGGAAGAAAAAGAAAAAAATTATGAATCAAAACCTAAAAGAGGGCATTCAATCCTTTATTTCTTTATCTTAATGGAAAAACTATCAGGAATACTTTTAGGTTTCTATACCACTTTGATTTGTATTTTATTCTTAACATTTCGTATATTTTATTTCTCTTATCCATTCCAGTTAAATTTAATTTGGGACTTAACAAGAATTGAAGAAATAAATTTAATAAAGGATTTTTTGTCCTTTATTCATTCTTGACATAGGTTATTGAATTTACATATAATAAATGCTAATCTAATTAATAATGTTAAATATGAAATTATTACTAAACAGAAACCTTATTACTTAAGGAGGTTAATAACATGAACCGTGAACAAAAAGCGTTTACAACATTTGAAGCAGCAAGAATATGTCATGTGACCCATCACAGCATAAAAAATTGGATTCGTCAGGGGCTTATTAAAGCATCGCGTACTCCTGGAGGACATTACCGCATTCTTGAAAAAGATTTGGACGAGTTTAGAGAGAAGTATGACATGTTTCCAAGGGACAAAAATTCCAAGAAATATCGTATTATGGTGGTAGATGATGAACCCGACGCTATAAATCTTATTGAAAATATGTTAGGTAAAGATGAATATGAAATTATAAAAGTAAATAATGCTACCGAAGTAGGCTTAAAGGCTATTCAGTTATCTCCTGACCTTATTCTTCTTGATTTCCTGATGCCAGAAATCAACGGGTTCGAAGTATGCCGTGCATTAAGAAATAATGATATGACTCGTTTTATTCCTATTATGGCAGTAACATGTTTAACTAAAGATTCTGATATTGAACGGATATTTGCATGTGGTGCCGATGAATATCTGGCAAAACCTTTCAAAGTTGACCAACTATTGGAAAAAGTAAAAGAGTTAATAACTAAGGGGCGCCCTGTTCAAAAATAATATAGTAAAAAAACAACCCTATTTTATCTTTTGGGACGCAAGAGAAAAGTTCTTCTCTTTGCGAATATTTCATGGAACAAAAACAAAAATATCGCACGGGTATTGAACGAAAATTTTTCACAGCGATATTTTGGGTTGGTGTTATTCCCATGACACTAACTCTAATTGTAGCTTATATATTTGCTCGAGAAGGACAGTGGATAACAACAAAGAGAAACTTAACAACTGCAGTAAAAATTACTACCGAGGGGGTAAGGCTTTCTTTATCTACTCGTTTAACTTATTCTGCCCGTATTGCAACAGACCCTATTTTTTCCAATTTCATACGGTCATCTAAAGAAGAACGAGAACTTTTGCAAAATCAACTTTTAGAAAAATTATCCTTTATCCAATCTTATAGTGAAGGAAAATCTTTAGCATTTGCAATTATAGATAAAGAAAATAATTTACTTTTTTCAACACCTTCATTCAAAACTGGAGATTTTCTTTCTACTGATTGGTATAAAAAAATTAAATACCCCTATATTATCGCTATATCTACTCCCCCCAAAGCAGAAAAATATTCTTTAACTATAGCTATTCCCATAAAAAATGATAATAATGAGATACAGGGGTTTCTTCTTGAGGTACAGGAAGCCTCCGAATTAATCCGTTTCGCTTTAGGACATGCATTCGGAGATTCTCCTCAAAATGAAAACATATATTATATGATTGTTTACATGCGAGATAGTGATGGAATATCTGTTTATTACGACTACAAAGAAGATGAAAAAAAAGCAAATATAAATTACGAGATTTCGGATTCACGACTCATACAGCGACTAAAAAGAATACCTAATAAATCTGAGGGATTATTAACACTACTACGATTTTCCAGTCGAGGTAAAGTTGCACCGGTTTTATTAGCCTACGAAAAGATTTATCCGGAATATGATTTATACTTTTGTGCATATAAACAACTTAACGAAATCTTCTGGTTTATTCACATAGGTTCAATTGCAGCCTTATTTATTGCGGGCTTGGTTATATTTTTCTTTTCATTGATAGGTTACCGTATTGTTCATAAGACTATATTACGACCTTTAAGTTTGATTAATGAAGGTGCTCAAATAATTCGTCAGGGAGATTTGGAACTCAAACTAAAAATTGAAACAGGAGACGAATTAGAGGAAGTTGCTATCTCTTTTAATGAAATGGCAAACGCCTTGAAAAAAAACATCTATGAATTGGAGTCATCAGAAGAACGCTATCGTAATATCGTCAATTCCATGAGAGATGGAATATACCAGACGAATAAAGAAGGGGTATTAACCTTAATCAATCCTTCTGGCGCAAAAATATTAGGCTTTGACGAACCCGAAAATGCAATAGGAACTCGAATTGAAAATCTGTTTTTAAATACAAATGATTACAAAACATTTTGTTCTGAGTTAGAAAAAAATAATTATTTAAACCAATTCCGTGTATGGATAAAACCTACTCGAGGGGAACTAATTTGTGTAGAAATATCCGCAGGATATATAAGAGATGAAAAATCAAATATTATAGGGATTGAGGGGATTTTTCGCGATATTACCCAAAATGTATTATTAGAAAAGGAAGTCCATGAACGAGCAGAAAGATTACGGGCGGTAAATATTATTGCAAGAACTATTAATTCCAGTTTAGAAGCAGGGAAAGTTTATGAAAGCATTGTTAATGAAATAAAACGGTTAATTTATAACATTGATTACGCTGTAGTTGCTTTTCCACCCGAAAAACAGGGGCATCATCAATGTTATGATGATGATTTTTGCTTTGAAATTTTAACGCTCCTCCCTAATTTCGATACAAAACCTACCATAGGACCTTTTTGTTGTGGGGAAAAAGTAATCAGAGAAAAAAAGACCCTTATTTTTGACTATTTACAATCGGAAGATGAAACAATAGCCCAAGAATTTCCATCGGACATTACAAGCCTTATTGTAACACCTTTATTTGCTGAAGATAATGTAATAGGAGTTTTAGTTCTGGGTTCCAAAATCCCTAAAGCATTTCTAACCCATGATATTGAAATTGTGGAAGAGGTATCTCCACATATTGCTGTAGCAATTCGTAATGCTCGATTATTAGAAAAACTGCAAAATACCCTTGATGAAATTAATAAAGCAAGAGAACAATTAAATAAAGCAAACGAAGAATTAAAAACTCTTGATGAAATGAAAACCAATCTGCTTTCCAATGTATCTCATGAACTACGGACTCCATTGGTTTCAGTAATGGGATATACCGATATGATATTGAAGGGTAAAACAGGACCTATTACAGAAACACAGAGAGAATATCTATCCATCAGCATGAGAAATGTTGAAAAGTTAGTAAACTTAATTGAAAACCTTCTCGATTTCTCAAAACTACATAAAGGAAAAGAAGAACTTGTATTTAGTACTTTCGATATTGTCGAATGTGCGGAAAGTGGATTACAAAACATACGTCCTATGGCAGACCCCAGAAAAATTAAATTAATTTTAAATACAGAAAAAAGACCCATAATGGTAGATGGTGACAAAGGAAAAATACTTCAAGTATTTAATAATTTATTATCTAATGCCGTCAAATTCAATAAGAACGAAGGGTCCGTAGAAGTCAAAATTAAAACCATAGAAGAGGAAGTAGAAGTTTCAGTTATAGATACAGGGATTGGAATTCCTCCCGAATCTATGGATAAAATTTTTACTCGATTTTATCAAGTAGACTCTTCCTCTACACGAAAATATGGGGGAACAGGAATAGGACTTTCTATTTCCCAGGATATCATGCGGCTCCATGGAAGTAGAATTGTTTTTTCAAGCACACCAGGGCAAGGAAGCACATTTTCATTTCGCCTTCCTCTTCATGGAACCCGTTTCGAAGATAGCCATATCTATGCTCGTCATATTACGCCTGACGAAACCCATTTATTAGTAGAATTAGTAACACAAGATAGAGCTATGAGTGCACAGATTCGACATTGGTTGTTGGAAGAAAATATAGATATCCTTCATGCAGGACATCCATCCTCAGCCATATCATTAGCATTAAAATATAATCCCGATTGTATTATCATTGATTGCGATGAAGGACCTATGGGAGAGGTTATGGTAAGCGAAATTCTCGAAAGCCCCGAGGTTGTGGAAATTCCTATTATCTTAATAACCGAACAAGAACATTTATATACTACTTATTCAGACAAAGTGATTCATCGGCTACCCAAACAATTAAGAAAAAGTATCCTTTTAAGTGCCATTCGGTATGCTATAAGAACTTTACCATCAGAAGTATCTGAGTTAGGAAATGCAATACTTTGTGTTGATGATGATGTCGAAATTCTTCAATTTATGAGAAACTGTCTTGAAAATGAAGGTTATAAAGTTGATTTGGCTACATCCGGTGAAGAATGTATTGAAAAAGCCCAAACAGGTCAATTCCGACTTATTTTATTAGACATTGCTATGCCCGGACTGGATGGAATTGAAGTTTGCCGAACCATAAGAACAAATCCAAAATTAAAAGGAATATATATTCATATAGTGACTGCAAAACCTATAAGTGATGTAATTAAGAAAACCTATGAAGTTGAAGCGGACGGTATTTTACAAAAACCATTTAAACAAGAAGATTTAATAAATATCGTGAAAAATTACATTCCCCCAGAGACAAAATAACATTCCTATTCCATATAAGAATCGAAAAAACGGTAGGAAGGTTCTATTTCTCTATCGTGTATCCTTTCGGTATCTAATATAGGATTAAACAAAACTTTAATAGGTCCTTCCATTTTCCCTTCTAACCACTTCGCCAGTAGTTCTAATCCCTCCGAAGCAGATTCTCGAACAGGTAACCATACATGGGCAGATGCCTCATGAAGAATACACCCTTTACTTTCATAAGTCCATGATAGGACTTCACAATCTTTTCCAATCGTTCTACCTGCCCTTTTAAAACCCTCTCGAATAGCCTCTCCATTTTCTGTTCCACTGCTATCAATTAATGCAGTAATATTAGGGTCTGATAGAAGTTGTTGAATTCGTATTGCTACATTTCTCGCACCAAAATTTACATGCTTTATGTTCCTTTCTGAAAAAGGTAGGTTTGCTTCTTCTAAAGCTTTCTTGTAACCTCGAATTCTTTCCATACCCGGTTGATATTGATGAAATGCTTGTAATAAAGCAATGTGTTTGTGTCCTTTGTCTATTAAAAATTTTGTGCTTATATAAGCCGCCTTTTCATAGTCAACTGTAGCATAAGATAAGTCTGAAAAAGATTCCAATCTGCCAAAGGCTACATAAGGAATACCTGTTTCATGAATTCTTTTTGCAATAATATCAGACAAAGCCAAAGGACCTGCAATAATACATGACTTAAAAAGATTATCAAAAACACCTCGAGCATAATTTTCTACTTTTCCTAATTCATAAGGAAACATATCAAAACAAATATAATCTCCTTTTTTTCCAAATATCCGATACAACTCCATAAAAAGCCATAGAAAAAAGTTGGGGCTAAAAGGAATAATCTCTATGGGTGCAGGAAAAGTAACACCAACACATGCAGGCTGATTTGCTCTTAGGGAACGGGCAAAAATATTAGGATGATATCCTAATTTTTCAACCATTTCAAGTACTTTCTTCCGTGTTTCTTCTTTAACACCGTCCTTGAAATTAATAACCTTGCTGACTGTTTTTGCAGAAACACCTGTCATTCTTGCGATGTCATAAATTGTAATCTTCTTAAACATAATAAACTCCCTTTTAGTAACCGTTTACTTTAATTATACTAAAAAATGTTTATATTCTTCATCCATTATAATCTCACTTTTATTTAAAATTTTAATATTTAGACTGAAAATTAATTTGACATTGAGGAATTATTTAATATATAATGTATAGCATAAGGTAAACGATTACTTCAATGGGCGAGGTAATCAAAAAGTTTAATAACAAAAATTTATAAGGAGTAATCCTATGAAGAAAAAAGGTTTTACACTCATCGAACTGCTGGTCGTTATTGCTATCATCGGTATTCTTGCAGCAATATTATTACCAGCATTAGCAAGGGCTCGTGAAGCAGCAAGACGCTCTAGTTGTCAAAACAACTTAAAACAGTGGGGCCTCGTATTCAAAATGTACTCTAACGAGGCAAAGGGAGAAAGGTTTCCTCCCATCCAGGCAGGTGGTTACAATAATGTAAATGGTACACTAACAGGTGTCCTTGATGCAGGACCAAATGTTTTTGTTCTGTATCCTGAATATCTAACTGACCCAATGATAATTTTCTGTCCTTCTGATGCAGAACTGGGTCAATCTATTGCTCGTGCACATCTCAATGAAGATGTAAATCAGGACTGGTGTATTGGTTATGCAGATACTAACGGTGGAAAATGTGCTCGTGCCATTGATATGAGTTATGGTTATTTGGGTTGGGTCCTTGACAAGGGAAATTGCGAAGACCCTGTCGCAACTATTAGTTCTTTTACCTACTTAGGAATTTTAGCATCTACCCTTGGGGTATCAATTGACATGACTGCTCAAGTATCAACTCAAGTGGGCTCTGCATTAGATTATTTAGTCCAACAAGTATTACCGCTATTTGGTGGACAAATACCTAATGGAATACTTTCAACAGTTGACCAGGATATTCCTGTTCCAGCAGGTGTTGGGAATGGTGGTGGTTCCACAGTGTATCGTCTTCGTGAAGGTATTGAAAGATTCCTAATTACAGATATAAACAATCCCGCAGCATCAGCACAAGCCCAAAGCTCCGTTTGGATTATGTTTGACCAACTATCAACCAATCCTGCGGCATATAACCATATTCCTGGCGGTTCAAATGTCCTATACATGGATGGCCATGTGCAGTTCCAGAGATATGGCGAATGTGAGCCGGCTCCTGTGAACAGGCCTATGGCTGTTCTTGTTGGGATTTTGACATCCAGTTAGTTTTAGTATTTCAATAAATACTACAAAAGCGTCGGTATCTATAAATTAGATATCGACGCTAATTCTTTTCGATTGGGTTTTTATTCTTCAGTCAGGGTAAACTGTAGGAAACACTGCATTATAATTAATAGAATAAACCCGTCCTTTTTGTGCTATAGATAATCTTGCTGATTCATTTATTAACTCATTATAAAATGAATTTTTGGGAGTGGCAATAATTCCTAAGTTATCTATTCTTTCTATTTC
>Ga0123519_10012906_pt1 | contig 12068 bp, 11 predicted proteins | sample YelNatPaOPRAMG02_FD_87396 | JGI IMG/M metagenome (GOLD analysis project Ga0123519, IMG submission 87396) | Hot spring microbial communities from Yellowstone National Park - Yellowstone National Park OP-RAMG-02 (version 2) | ecosystem: Environmental > Aquatic > Thermal springs > Hot (42-90C) ... | reverse complement strand
CCACGCCTCGCTTCTCCAGGAGGCGTGCCACGCCCCCCCCCAACTGGGCCACCACGGCATCCTTGCGCTGGAGGGCCTTGGTCCAGTCCAGGCGCGGTTCGCCCACGGTCACGCCGAACTCGCCGGCCCGCCGGACCAGGTCCAGCACCTCCACCGTCCGCAGGAGGGCCTTGGTGGGGATGCAGCCGTAGTTCAGGCACACGCCCCCCAGGTGCTCCCGCTCCACCAGGACCACCCGGGCCCCCAACTGGGCTGCCCGCAGCGCGGCCACGTACCCGCCCGGGCCCCCGCCGACGACGACCACGTCCGCCTTTGCCGCCATGTCCTACACCTCCTTTCTGGTGTGCCTCCACGCGAAGCGGGCCGGACGAGGCGCACATGGGCTTCGTCCGGCCCGCACGGACTTGCAGCAGGCCCTCCCCCGGGACACCCAGACCCCACAAGGCCGCGCCAGAGGCGTGACGCGGCAGGAGGGCCGAGGATCTCGGAGGCCTACTGAGCGCCCTTGTACCGCTGGGCAGCCCGCCGCAGCGCCTCCACGACGGGCATCTCCTGGCCGGAGAGGAACCGCACCATGCCTCCGCCCGACGTGCAGACGTACCCCATCCGGTCCCGGACGCCGAAGCGTTTGGCCGCAGCCACGCTATCGCCCCCGCCGATGACCGAGTAGCCCGGGGCGTCGGCGATGGCCGTCCACAGGCGCTGGGTGCCCAGCGCGCTCACTGGCTTCTCGTAGACTCCGGCCGGGCCGTTCACGAAGATGGTGGCCGCGCTCTGGATCACCTTCTCATAGCGGGTGATGGTCTCCTCGCCGATGTCCACAAGGAGTTTATCCACCGGCAGGTCGGCCAGTTTGATCTCGCGGCGGCCGCCCTCGTCTATGGCGAAGTCGGTGGGGTGCAGGATGCGGTCGCCGAAGCGCTCCAGGAGGCCGCGCGCCTTGTCCACGAAGGGCATGAGGCCCCGGTCGGCCAGGAGTTGCTCCGTAGGCGCACCCAGGCGGTACCCCTTCGCCAGGAGCATCACCTCACCGGTCAGGCCGCTGGTGAGGACCCAGTCGGCCGTGCCCTGGCTCAGCACCTCGTCCATCATGCTGAAGGCGTCGCCGATGCGCGCCCCGCCCAGGACGAAGATGCACGGATGGGTGGGGTTCTCCTTGACGCGGCTCAGGGCCGTCAGTTCCTCCACGAAGAGCCGCCCCCCGGCCGAAGGGAGGACCTCCGTGAAGCCCACCAGGGAGGGCGTGTAGCGGTGGGCGGCGGAGAAGGCCTCCGAGACATAGATGTCTCCCAGGGGGGCCAGGTTGCGCACCAGCCAGGTCTTGGCCAGTTGGGCCGGCGTCAGTTTGACGAAGTTGACGAAGTTGGTCATCTCTTCCGCCAGGTAGCGGACGTTGTTCAGGAGGAGGAGTTCGCCGGGCTTTAGTTCCCGCACCCGCTGGAGGGCCGCGGGCCCCACGATGTCGTCAATGAAGCCGACCGGGCGGCCCAGGAGGTCCGCCAGACGCTTGGCGTGGGGCTCCAGGGAGGTGACGTTGTGGTAGTCCTCAATGTCGCCCTGGTGGGCCAGCATGACCACCTTGGCCCCGGCGTCGGCCAGTTCGGCGATGGTGGGCAGGCTCTTGCGGATGCGGTTGTCGTCGGCGAGTTCGCCCGTCTCGTGGTTGATGGGGGAGTTGATGTCCAGGCGCAAGATCACCGTCTTGCCGGCGAAGTTGAAGTCATCCAAGGTGAGGATTCCCGCTTCCATAGGCTGCTCCTCAGTTCGGCTGTGTGGTTCCCCCGGCCCGCGCCAACCGGCGAAGGCCCCAGGGAGGAGCAGGGGGCCTTCGCCGGGGCTCGGCCGTGCGGGCAGGGGCCCATCGCCAGGGGCTCTAGCGCCCGGGCTTGAGGCCCAGGTACTTGTTGGTCAGCCCCACCGCCTCCAGGCGGTCCGTCTGCATGGGGATGCAGGCGCGCACGCCGTCCAGGGTCTCAGGGATGGTCACGGCCTCCTGCGGGATGTTGATGGCGAAGAAGACGTCCTTGCCGGAGAAGCCGATGCACTCCTCCCAGACGGCGATCTCGTACATATCGCCCCGCTTGTTGCCCAGGTCGCGGGCGTAGCGGAAGAGGGAGGTGTTGGAGTTGAACCCATCGGCGATGCGCACGACGCGGATGCGCGGGTGCTCCCGGAAGGTCTCCAGAAGGGCCTCCTTGCTCACCGACTTCTTGGGCGTGGCGGAGATGACGATGATGTGCCCGTGGGTGACCGGGGCGTGGATCAGGATCCCTGTCGCATCCACGTGGGGCATGATCTTCATCAGGTCCACCGCCTGGTGGTTGGGCACGTAGTCCACCTGGAGGAGGTCAATGATGCCGCGGTGGGTGTCGCCGGGGTCTGCCACGCGGCGGATGATGGTGATGAGCACCTTCTCCACCCCCACCATGCGGTCAAGGGCGTCCACGGCGCGGATCAGGCCGGTGGTGTTGCACGAGGTCAGTTTCAGGTAGCGCTGGCCGATGCCCTTCTCGTAGTTGGCGTAGCCGTGGAAGAAGACGTCGGCCACCTCGTGCTTCTCGCCGCCCTGGAAGATGGCCTTCACCCCGTGCTTCTCGTAGAGGACCTTGTTCTTGGCCCCGATGCCCGCCGGCGTGGCATCCAGGACCACGTCCACCTGCTCCAGGAACTCGTCAATGGAGCCCTTCACGGGGATGCCCAGGGCGTCAAACTCGGGCTTGCGGGCCATGTCCACCAGGTAGAGGTCGTAGGGCATCCCGCTCTCATGGAGGGCCCGGATGGCCAGAGTGGGGGCCACGTCCACGATGCCCACGAACTCCATGTCTCCTTGCAGGGCTGCCCCATCGGCCAGCCGCTGGCCGATCACGCCATACCCCACTACACCGACTCTCGGCTTGCTCATCGCGTTCCTCCAACCTCGGAAAGAGTTTAGGTATCCGCTGCCGCCTGTCGGGCGGCATTATACACCGGAAGGCCGAAGATTCCAAACCGAAGGGGCATTTTGGAAAGGCTTTGCGCAATGCGGCATCCCGACGCCCAGCCTCGGCAGGGCACGCCTCCTGGCGCGCCTCAAAACGACCTACCGACGGCCAGCGTGGTCCAGGATGGACCGCGCTGCGTCGGCAATGTGCTCTGGCGAGAGGCGGTACTGGCGCAGGAGTTCTTCGTTGGTGCCGCACGCGCCGTAGCAGTCCTCCAGGCCCACCCGCACCATGGGCGCGGGGGCGTGCTCCACCAGGACCTCGGCCACGGCGCTCCCCAGGCCGCCGTAGATGGTGTGGTTCTCCGCCGTCACCAACCCCTTCGTCTCCCGGGCCGCCCGCACGATGGCCTCAATGTCCACCGGCTTGACGGTGGGCATGTGCAGGACCCGGGCTTCCACCCCCTCTCGGGCCAGGATCTCCGCCGCCTCCACGCACTGGGAGGTCATCACCCCCGTGCCCACCAGGGTCACATCGCGCCCCTCCCGCAACTGGACCGCCCTGCCGATGCGGAACTGGTATCCCTCCGGGCTCACCCGCGGCCACACGTCCCGCGTCACCCGCAGGTAGACCGGGCCCTGGTACTCCACGATGGCCCGCACCACCTGGGCCATCTCCACATCGTCCGCCGGGTCCAGGACCACGATGCCCGGGATGGCGCGCATGATGGCCAGGTCCTCCACCGCCTGGTGCGAAGCGCCATTGTTCCCGCTCATGATGCCGGCGTAGGCCCCCAGGATCTTCACGTTGGCCCGGCAGTGGGAGACGCAGATGGCCACCTGGTCGCAGGCCCGCCGGCTGGAGAAGACGGCGAAGGTGCTCACGAAGGGGATCTTCCCCGAGAGGGCCATCCCCGCAGCCACGCCCATCATGTTCTGCTCGGCGATCCCCATCTGGAAGAAGCGCTCGGGGAAGGCTTCGGCGAAATAGTGGACCCGGGTGGAGGTGGCCAGGTCCGCATCCAGGACCACCACGTTGGGGTTTTCCCGCCCCACCTCCACCAGGGCGTGCCCGAAGGCATCGCGCACGGCTTGTACCATGGTCGCCTCCCTCACCCTTGGCACCCCAGGTCGGCCAGGGCCCGGGCCAGTTGCTCGGCGTTGGGAGCCTTGCCGTGCCAGGCGGCCTGGCCTTCCATGTAGGAGACCCCTTTGCCCTTGACGGTGTGGGCGATGATGATGCACGGCCTCCCCTTGACCTCTTTGGCCTCCTCCAGGGCCGTGACGATCTGGCGCATGTCGTGCCCGTCAATCTCCTTGACTTCCCAGTTGAAGGCGCGCCACTTCGCCACGATGGGGTCCAGTTCCAGGACTTCGTCCAGGGTGCCCATCAGTTGCACGCGGTTGTAGTCCAGGATGGCCGTCAGGTTGTCCACCTTGTAGTGGGCGGCGGAGGCAGCCGCCTCCCAGATCTGGCCTTCCTGGTTCTCGCCATCGCCGATGAGGCAGTAGACGCGGTAGGCCTTTCCGTCCAGCCGGGCGGCCAGGGCCATCCCCAAGGCCATGGAGAGGCCGAGCCCCAGCGCCCCGGACGAGATCTCCACCCCTGGCACGAGGTGCATATCTGGGTGCACCTGTAGGGGGCTTTCCAGGCGACCGAAGGTCTGCAGCCACTCCACGGGGAAGAAGCCCCGCTCGGCCAGGGTGGCGTAGAGGCCCGCCGCCCCGTGCCCCTTGGAGAGGATGAAGCGGTCCCGGTCCTCCCAGTTCGGGCGCTGGGGGTCCACCCGCAGCACCCGGAAGTAGAGGGCCGTCAGGATGTCCGCCGCTGAGAGGGACCCGCCGGGGTGCCCCACGCCAGCCCCCCCAATGGTCCGCACGATGTGGCAGCGGATGCGCCGGGCCGTCTCTTCCAGACGGCGCACTTCTTCGTCGGTCAACGCGCTCATGCTTCCCCACCTGTCTGTCTGTGTTCAGGGTGCCATCCCCCTGCCGGGACGGCGTCGGTGTGGACCTTGGGTAGGGGCGGGACATGCCTCGCCCCCTTGGGTAGGGGCGATTCATGAATCGCCCCTACACACCCCACCCCTTCAGAGTTCCCCCCGCACCAGCCGGCGCACCCGGTCGGCGATCTTCTGCTCGTCCACGATGATGGAGTTCTCCAGGTGCCGGGCGAAGGGCGCGGGCACGGACGGCCCGCAGACCCGCTGGATGGGCGCGTCCAGGTAGGCAAAGGCCTTCTCGGCGATCTGGGCCACCACCTCCGCGCCGAAGCCGCACCGTTCCGGCGCTTCGTGGGCCACCACCAGGCGGGAAGTCTTCTTCACCGACTGGACGATGGTCTCTATATCCAAGGGGAAGAGGGTGCGGGGGTCCACCACCTCCACGCTGATCCCTTCCTTCTCCAGGATCTCCGCCGCCTTGAGGGCCATGAGGACGGTGCGGGACGTGGCCACCACGGTGCAGTCGGTCCCCTCCCGCTTGACGTCGGCCACGCCGAAGGGGATGGTGTACTCCTCCTCTGGCACGGGGCCCTCGGTGTTGTAGAGGAGTTTGTGCTCAATGAAGATGACCGGGTCGTCCAGGCGGATGGCCGTCTTCAGGAGGCCCTTGGCGTCGTAGGGGGTGGAGGGCATGGCCACCAGAAGCCCTGGCACGTGGACGAACCAGGCCTCCAGGCTCTGGGCGTGGTGGGCGGCCGAGGAGCGCCCCATGCCCCCCTGGGTGCGGATGACCAGGGGGACCTTGGCCTGCCCGCCAGACATGTAGCGGATCTTGGCCGCCTGGTTGACGATCTGGTCCATGGCCAGGGTGCTGAAGTCAATGTACATGAGTTCCACCACCGGCCGCATGCCGGTGAGGGCCGCGCCCACCCCCGCGCCCACGAACCCCAGTTCGCTGATGGGCGTCTGGCGGACCCGCTCCAGGCCGAACTCGGGCGAGAGGCCCAGGGTCACCTTGTAGGCGCTGCCGAAGGGGTCGGCGATGTCCTCGCCCATGAGGAAGACGCGCTCATCCCGCCGCATCTCCTCGCGGAGCGCCTCCCGCAGGGCATCCCGATAGGTGATGATCCGCGTGGCCATCGTTCCCCTCCCCCTACAGCGGATTGCCCAGGTAGTCAAAGTGGACGTAGACGTCGGTGAGGGCCTCCCGGACGTCGGTGAGGGGGCTTTGGCGGGCGAACTCCACCGCCTCCTCCAGTTCCCTGGCGATCTCCAGGCCCATCTGCTCGTCCTCTTCGTCCGTCAGGATGCCCCACTGGCGCAACTGGCGCCCCAGTTTCTGGATGGCGTCCCGCTTGCGCCACTCCTCCCGCTCCTCCGGGGGCATGTAGAGGCCGGGGTCGCCCACGTAGTGGCCCAGGAAGCGGTAGGTCTTGGCCTCCACAAAGCCCGGGCCACCCCCGGCGCGGGCCCGGTCCACCGCCTTCTTCACCGCCCGGTAGACGGCGAGGACGTCCATGCCGTCCACGCACTCGGCGGGGATGTGGTAGGTGGAGACGCGGCGCGCCAGGTCGCACTTGTAGGCCGTCTGCTCCCAGGGGAGGGAGAGGGCGTACTGGTTGTTCTGGCAGACGAAGATGATGGGCACCTGCCACAGGGACGAGAGGTTCAGAGCCTCGTGGAAGCCGCCGCCGGCCGTCGCCCCATCGCCGAAGAAGCAGACCACCACCTGGTCGGTGCCGCGCATTTTGATGGAGAGGGCGATCCCCGGGGCCGTGGGGAGCGAGCCGCCGACGATCCCCGTTGCCCCGATGATCCCCTGGCTGAAGTCGGCGATGTGCATGGAGCCGCCCTTGCCCTTGCAGTAGCCGGTGGCGCGGCCGTACAGTTCGGCGAACATGTAGCGGACGTCGCACCCCTTGGCGATGACGTCCCCGTGGCCGCGGTGGGTGCTGGTGATGTAGTCGTCGGGGCGGAGGGCCGCGCACGTGCCCACCGGCACCGCCTCCTGCCCCTGCGACAGGTGGTAGAAGCCGAAGATCTCCCCAGCCTCAAAGAGTGCCTTGGTCTTGTCCTCAAAGGCGCGGATCAGGCGCATGCGCCGGTACATGGCCAGGAGTTGGTCCCTCGTCAGGTCCTCGGGAGGGGCTTCCGGTGCCCCTTGTGCCTTGTCGCTCATGGCGATCCCCCTTGTCGCGAAGTCTCCTCGCCCCTCAGCCACCTTTCCCGCGTGGGGGAGGGGAAGGGCTTGGTGGATGGGTGAGGTCCTACCCCGCGGCCAGCAGCCGCAGGGGGTTCTCCACCAGTTCGGCAATGCGCCCCAGGAAGCGGGCCGCGGGCGCGCCGTCTAGCACGCGGTGGTCAAAGGCCAGGCTCAACGTCAACATGGGCCGCACCGCGACCTGGTCGCCCTCCAGGGCCACCGGCTTGCGCACGATGCGCCCCACCCCCAGGATGCAGCACTCCGGCAGGTTGATGACCGGGGTGAACCCCTCCACGCCCAGCATCCCCAGGTTGGTGATGGTGAAGGTCCCGCCCGTCAGGTCGTCGGGGCGGCTGCGCCCGGCCCGGGCGGCCTCAATCAGGGCTGCGCTGCGGGCGGCGATCTCGGGGATGGTCAGGCGGTCGGCATCGTGGATCACGGGGACCAGGAGCCCGCGCTCCGTATCCACGGCCAGGCCGATGTGGACCCGGTCCAGGACCTCCACCTCGCCCTCGCCCAGGCGGGCGTTGGCCTCGGGGTGCTCCCGCAGCGCCACAGCGCAGATCCGCACCAGGATGTCGTTGTAGGAGACCTGCAGGCCCTGGCCCTTGAAGAGTTCCCGCAGGGAGACGAGGCCGCTGGCATCCACCTCCCGGAACATCGTCACCCGGGCCGTGGTCCGCGCGCTCTCGGCCATGCGCGCCGAGGTGATGCCCCGCACCCCGGCCAAGGGGATCCGCCGGGCCACGCCCGCCGGCCCCGGGGGCGCGGCCGGGGCCCCGGCCTGCGCCCGCCGGATGAGGGCCGCGGCCTCCCGGAGCACGTCGGCCTCCACAATGCGCCCGTCGGCCCCGCTTGGGGCAATGCCCGCCAGGTCCAAGCCCAACGCCGCCGCGAGGCGGGCCGCGGTGGGCGTTGCCCGCGCTTCGGCCCGGACGGGTGCGGGCGCGGCAGCCTTCACCACGTCCTCGGCCTGGATGCGGCCCCCCGGCCCGCTCCCGGCCACCCGCCGCAGGTCCACTCCCAGTTGGCGGGCCAGGGCCCGCGCCTTCCACGTGGCCTGCAGGGGGCCGCTGGGGGCCTGGGCCGCCTCCGCTGCGGGCGCGGGAGCCTGCACCGGGGCCTCGGCCTGTGCGCGCGGGGGCGCTTCAGCCTCTTTCGCCGCCGGGGGCGTCCACCCGGAGGGGAGGTGCTCCCCCGGGGCCACGGCCACTGCCAGCGCCGCGCCCACGGGCACCGTCTGCCCGGCCGGCACCAGGACCCGCGCCAAGGTCCCCTCGGCGGGGGCCTCCACAGGGACCACGGCTTTGTCCGTCTCCACCTCCAGGAGGGCCTGGCCGCGGGCGAAGGGCTGTCCCTCCGCCACCAGCCAGCGCACCACGGTCCCCTTTTCCATGGTCAGCCCCAGTTGGGGCATGGCGATCGTAAAGGGCATGGTCCTTTCCCCCTGAACTGGCTATGCTCCTCCCCGCGCCCTGCAGACCGCTTCGGCCCACACGTCCTCGTCCGCCAGGGGGAGGAGCGTGCGCACGGCGAAGGCGATCTGGCGCATGCAGAGATCTCGCCAGAGGCCCTTTTCAATGAAGGCGCGGTGCCCTTCCTCCGTGCGGATGTCGCAGCCGACCAACGTGCGGCAATCCACCGCGCCCCATTCCCGCTGGAACGCCTCCATGTACTGGGAGAGCACCTGCCGCGCCGTCCGCTTGGCCTCCTTGTGGTCCGGCAGCCGGCGGCCGGCCAGTTGCCCCACAGCGAGGGCCGCCCCGGTGACCGCCCCGCAGGTCCCGCCCCACCAGGCCACGCCTCCGTTCAGGGCCATGGCCAGGGAGGGGTCCGGCGGGTCCGCAAGGCCGAAGGCCTCGGCGAGGACCATGTACGTCGTCTCCGCGCACCCGTAGAGGTTGTCCTCGCGGAGGAAGTACGCGCTGGCTTTGGCGATGGCTTCCCCTTCGTCCATGTCGTCCTGCCCTCGCGTCGGAGAACGCGCCTTCAGGCTGCGCCGGCTCACACCACCGCCTCAGGCTCTCCCACGATCTCTTCCAGGGAGTCCACCAGGTTGTTCTCTCCAGGGGGCTTGCCCAGGTCCTCAATGTGGCGCCGCATGGCCTGTGCGGCCTTGGCCGGGTCGCGGGTTTTGAGGGCTTCCAGCAGTTCCTGGTGCCGCCGGGCCAGCATCTCCAGGTCAAAGGTGGACTTGCGGGCCGTGACGATGGTCCAGTAGCCGAACTTCAGGGTCAGCCACAACTGATAGAGGACCTTGTTGCCGGCGATCTGCAGGATGGTCTCGTGGAACTGGTTGTCCAGCCGCGTCATGCGGTCCACGTCGCCGTCGTGGCCGGCCTGGACCATGGCCTCCAGGATGTCCGAAAGGACCTTCACATCCTCCTCCTGGAGCCTGCGGGCCGCCAGGCGGGCTGCCAGGGACTCCAGGGCCGCCCGGACGGTGTAGACCTCCCAGAGTTCCTCCGGGGTGAAGGAACGGACCGAGGTGCCCTTGTAGGGCTCCGTCTCCAGGAAGCCCATCAGCACCAGGTCCCGGATGGCCTCCCGCACGGGGGCCTGGCTGACCCCCAGTTGCCGCGCCAGCGCGCTTTCCACGATGCGCTCGCCGGGCTTGAGCGCGCCGCTCATGATGGCCTCCACGACGTACTCCTTCACCAGGTCGCTGAGGACCACGCGCGGCAGCGTCCCTCTGGCCCGTTCCGACCCTCCCCTGATCTCGCCCATTGGTTGCCTCCTCCACACCGCCAGGGCAGCCCGATATGTGAAACGCTCGCTAGAGCAGGCGCTCCACCTCGTCCATCAGGAGTTGCGGGTTCTTGGCCCGGATCAGGTAGTAGGGCCGCTGGGCGAAGCGGTGGCAGAAATCCGCCCGCCGCACCCGCAGTTCGTCTGTGTCAATGATGGGCATGGGCAGCCCTGGCGAAAGCAACTGGTTCAGCCCGAAGTAGTTCATCAGGGAGTGGTAGGTCTGATACTCCCGTTCAAAGGGGATCATCTCCACCACCCGCGTGTCAAAGTTCCCGTCAATGGAGGGCACGATGACCAGGTCCACGTCGCTGGGTTCGTCGTAGGGGATGAACTCCGGCGTCTTATCAAAGAACTTGGCCACCCCTTCGTCCTGGCTGGGCAGGTCGGAGCGCTCTGTCCCCTTGGCCCGCTTGCGCAGGAAGACGTTTTTGGAGCCCATCACGGCCCAGCCCCGCTCGTCGCAGACGGTGGTCTCGGTGGAGACGACAAGCCCCCCACGCCGGCACCCCTCAATCTGGGACATGGTCTTGCCGTGGTTGGATTCGCCTCCCAGGAACATGATGGTGCGGCCCCGGTAGCGGATGGCCGAGGCGTGGAAGGGGTGCAGGCCCACCGCCTCCATCTTCAGGGCCAGCATGGAGACGACGATCTTCTGCACCTCGCCCTCGTACCACTCCCCCTCCAGGATGAGGACCCCGTTCTCGTAGCGGATGTCCTTCCGGGCGGCGTCCTGGTACCAGACCATGTCCGGCTCGGAGCGGGTGACCCGCGGGGCGATCTCCACGCTGGCCAGGCGGTAGTTCAGGAAGGTGGTGTCTTCCAAGAGGTGCTCCAGGGGCTGCGAGCCGTGCACGTCCACCCGCAGGCGGGCTTCCCCCGACGAGAACTCTTCCGACAGTTGCAGCATCTTCACGCTCCTCTCACTTGAGTACGGTGATGGGGCGGCTCTGCAGGAGGTAGATCTCGCCTCCCTCAATGCCCCACTCAATGTCCTGCGGCGAGCCGAAGTGGGCCTCCACCCGGTTGCCCAGGTCCACCAGGCGCCGGATCTCGTCGTCCGTCAGCACCCGGGCCGTGGCCTTCTCCGGTGGCACGTCCACCCGCACGATGCCCCCAGCGCCGTTCTGGACGAACATGAACTCCTTCCGGGCCACGTACTCGTAGACCACCTCGTAGGTCTCCCGGTCCACCTTGTAGTGGTCCGGGGTGATGGCTCCGGAGACGATCCCCTCCCCCTGGCCCCAGACGGCCTCAATGACCATCTCGTAGTGGTTGCGCAGCACCGGGTCCACGGTGAAGGTCACGCCGGACTTCTCCGAGTTGACCATCTTCTGCACCACCACAGCCATGGAGACCTGGGCATCCTTGAACCCCCGCTCCCGGCGGTAGAAGATGGCCTGGGAGGTGTAGAGGGAGGACCAGCAGCGGCGGATGGCGTCCAACAGCGCCTCTTCGCCCACGACGTTGAGCACCGTTTCCTGCTGGCCGGCGAAACTGGCCCCGGCCATGTCCTCGGCAGTGGCGCTGGAGCGGACGGCGACCCGGGTGCCGCTCCCCAGGGCGCGGTACTTCTCCAGGATTTCCGCCTGGAGGGCCCCGTCTATGGGCAGGTCCACGAAGAGGCTGCGGATGCGGCGTTCCGCTTCCTGGAGTTGCCTGGTGTCGTTGCGGTCCAGGGTGGAGAGGATGGCGGCGATTTCCCGCTCCAGGCCGCAGCCCTCCACCACCCTTCGGTACGCGGGGGCGCAGATGACGAACCCCGGCGGGACCGGCAGGCCGGCCTGGGCCATGTCCCCCAGGTTGGCCCCCTTGCCACCAGCCATGGGGGTATCGTCGCGGCACACGTCGGCGAAGTACAAGCACACCTTTTCCGGGGACATAGGTGGTCTCCTTGTCGTCACTGGGTGGCGGTCAGGCCGCCATCAGCGAAGATGATCTGCCCGTTGATGAAGTCCGAGGCTGGGGCAGCCAGGTAGATGGTCAGCGCTGCCAGGTCCATCGGCTCGCAGATGCGTCCCAAGGGGATCCGCGCCACCAACGGGTTGTAGAAGTTCGGGTCTTCCAGGTAGGATTTCACCAGTTCGGTGCGGGTGAAGGTGGGGGCGATGCCGTTCACGGTGATGCCGTACTTGGCCCACTCCGTGGCCAGCTGTTTGACCACCAGGTTCAGGCCGCCTTTGCTCGCACAGTAGGCGATGTAGCCCCGGCGGATGCCCAGCAGGCTGCGGACCGAGGTGATGTGGATGTGCTT
>Ga0123519_10012905_pt1 | contig 12070 bp, 10 predicted proteins | sample YelNatPaOPRAMG02_FD_87396 | JGI IMG/M metagenome (GOLD analysis project Ga0123519, IMG submission 87396) | Hot spring microbial communities from Yellowstone National Park - Yellowstone National Park OP-RAMG-02 (version 2) | ecosystem: Environmental > Aquatic > Thermal springs > Hot (42-90C) ... | reverse complement strand
GACATAAAACCCGGCCAGCTTTCAGGTGGCCAGCAGCAGAGGGTCGCTATTGGGCGAGCAATTATTAAAGAACCGAAAGTCCTTCTGCTTGACGAACCTCTGAGCGCTCTTGACGCTCGGCTCCGTGTCGAGATGCGCACGGAAATCCTGCGACTCCATCGAGAAATATCGTCAACGATCATCTACGTGACCCACGATCAGGTGGAAGCGATGAGCATGTCGACCCGCTTGGCCGTGATGGATAAGGGTTCGGCCATTCAGATCGATCACCCAAGGATGATTTTTCTCTTTCCCAGAAACCAAACGGTGGCAACCTTTATCGGAACGCCTGCCATGAATATCGTTCCAGCCTCAATCGTTTCGACGCATAACGGCAAGGAGGTGAGATTCCTTGGAGGGAATTTCCCGATTGACCCTGCCCGTGAAGAGAAACTGAAAGGTCTCGATACCGTGGAGGTGGGTCTTCGGCCTCAGGCGCTAAGGCTCAGGCCGCCCGCAAAAGGGAAGATCCGAGGGATTGTTTTCCTGAGGGAACCGCTGGGGCTTGAGGACGAAGTCCTTGTGGATATCCCAAACGAGGCAAGGATGAAGGTGATCAGCAGTAGTGATCTCGAATTTCCGGAAGGAAGTGAGGTTTCCCTCGAATTTAACCTAAGGGATCTCTATCTCTTCCACCCTCAGACGAAGGAGACCCTCTGTTTCGGCATCGGGGCTGAATGATTTGAGAGGAGGCGAACGATTCTTAATCGACCTTGAGACCCATCTGTGATGGATTCGTTTCATGGTTCGACGAGGAGATGACAATGGAAGAACGGAAAACGGTTCGGGTTACATATTTTCGTTTTGATCCTACTTTGGATCCGGAACCCCGGCGGCCGACCTTTGAGGTTCCGATTCAAGGGACGATGAGCGTTTTGAACGTGCTGGAGTATATCCAGAGATATCTCGACCCCTCTATCGCGTACTACAGTTGTTGCAGAAGAGGACTTTGCGGAAAATGTGGGGTGAAGGTCAATGGCACCCCGGGGTTGGCTTGTGAGATGGTTGTTGAGGGAGATATGGTCATCGAGCCCCTCAATGAGAAGAAGTTACAGCGTGACCTTGCGTGCTATTAAGTGGTTAGGCACGGTTTGAGCGCGCAGGTTGAACCAACTTTATTTTTCGCCTGCGGTTTTCGCCTAGACGACGAAAATCTCGGAGGAGAGAGGAGTAAGGATTTTGTAACCGTCTGAAGTGACGAGGATCGTGTTCTCAATGCCTACGGCGGCCTCTCCGGGGGAAACGATCTTGGGTTCGAGGGCAAAGGTCATGCCCTGTTCGAGGACACCGTGTCGGCCTTCGGCGAGAAAGGGAAGCTCGTTCAACTCAAGGCCGATGCCGTGACCGACAAAGCGGGTCTGAAGTCCGGGAGGTCCGAGGTAGTTTTCTCTGTAACCGAGTTTCTCCGCAAGAGGAAGGGTCATCTTGTAGAGGGCCTCGCAGTCGGCTCCGGGGCGGGTGCGGGCAAGAACCGCGTCGTGGATTTCCCGGCAGGCACGATAGGCATCAACGAACTTCTGCTTCATTTTTCCGATGGAGAACATGCGCGTTTCATCGACCTGGTAGCCCTGATAACAGGTGCCGAAGTCGACAAGAATCGGTTCTTCCCGTTTCATCCTCTTTCTGCTTGCTCCGACTGGAAAAGCAGTGGAGAGGCCCAATCCGCCCATGGGCGAGTCGGATTGGCTGACGATCCCGCCTGTGATTCCGCTCAACACGTGCCAACTGTAGGCCTCGTAGTTGACGGACCTGACCCGAAGAATGCCCTCATGGCCGTGCTTCTTGGCCGCGGCTTCGAGAAGGCCGCCGAACTCGATCTCGGTCATCCCCTCTTTGAGGAGCCTTCGGGCTTGTTGATAGACTTTCTTCCCGATCGCTGCAGCCTTCTCCATGAGCCGGATCTCAAAGGGCGACTTGACCTTTCTCGTTTCCCTCAAGAGCAAAGAGCAATCGACCAACCTCGAGCCGGGCAGCAGGTTTTGAAATCTCAAATAATCCCTTACCGGCAAGAGATCCCACTCCAAGCCAAGGGTCTTCGGAAGATGGCCCTCGCAGCTCTTGATCAAAGGGGGAATCTCACGGGTTGAGGTGAACAGGACCACCTGCTCGAGGGGCGACTCCACCTTCGCCCTCTCCCATTCCCTTCTTATCATGAGGAGGGGCTTGCCTTCGAGAGGAACATAGAGGAGGCCATCCTGTGTCGTTCCGGAAAGATAGTAGAGGTTCATCTTCTCGACGATGAGAAGGGCTTCCATATCCGTCGCTCTCATCCTGGATCGGAGACGACGGAGGCGCTCTTCGATCTCCGAAGGAGGCGTATAGACGAAGCCAGAAGAGAGGCTGAGCTTTCGGAGTTGCTCACGTACCCAACGATCGTAGTTCATCCTTTCTCCTCTCGCTGAAGGCTTTCCCCACCGGTGCTCTCAAGTGGAATCGCATAGCCCATCAAGGCCCACCTTCCTTGGCTCCAAGAATAGTAACTGAGCGGAGCGGCCGAATAAAAGTGCCGGGTTCTTGATGTGACAGAAAGAGGCATTTATTATAGAATAAAACAGCCGGCGAGGGAGAAAGGTTGGAGTCTCCCTTTCCGTGGAGAGCTTTGGAAATGGAGAGAGGCAATGGATCTGAAGAAGTATCTCCGAGAGAAAAAGAGGATCGTGGACGAGGCTCTGGAACGATACCTACCTGAAGAAGAGGGGGCCCCGCCATCGCTCAACAAGGCCATGCGCTATAGTCTGTTCGCCGAGGGAAAGCGCATTCGTCCTATTTTGGCGATTGCAGCCTTTGAGGCAGTGGGAGGAAAAGGCGAAAAAGTCCTTCCTTTTGCCTGTGCCCTCGAGATGATCCATGCCTACTCCTTAATCCACGACGATCTTCCTGCTATTGATAACGACGACTTTCGAAGAGGCCAATTAACCTCTCACAAGGTGTTTGGGGAAGGGATTGCTATCCTGACGGGCGATGCCCTGCTCACGGAGGCCTTTCGCGTCATGACCGATCCAAGGCACTTCTCGGAAATCGAAAAGGATGCCGTTCTGATCCTGGAGGTGGTGAACGAGATTGCCTGGGCTGCCGGGCTTCAGGGAATGGTAGGAGGACAGGTGGTGGATGTGGAATCAGAAGGAAAAGCGGTGGATCTTTCAACCGTGGAATATATCCATTCCCGAAAGACAGGGGCCATGATCAGGGTCTCTGTTCGAGTGGGCGCGAGACTGGGAGGAGCACAGGGTGAGGCCCTTGAAGCGTTAACCCGTTACGGTGAGTGTGCCGGTTTGGCCTTCCAGGTCATGGACGACATTCTCAATGTCGAAGGAGATGCTCAGGTTTTGGGGAAGAGCATCGGGAGTGACCGCGAGAAGAGGAAGGCCACCTATCCGTCGCTTTTGGGGATGGAAGAATCGAAGCAGAGGGCGAGAAGGCTCGTCACCCAGGCCGTTGAATCCCTCAGCCCCTTCGGAGAAGAGGCAGAACCTCTCAGGGAGATCGCCCGATTCATCCTGTCGAGAGCCTATTGAAAACAGAGAGAGCAGGAGGGGAAAGTGAAAAAGATTGCGGCATCCATTCTGGCTGCAGATTTCAGCCGTCTTGGAGAAGAACTGAAGGCTGTTGAAGAGGCTGGGGTGGATTGGATTCATGTCGATGTGATGGACGGCCATTTCGTTCCCAACCTGACGATAGGCCCTTTGGTGGTGAAGGGGGTGAAGAAGCTTACCTCTCTGCCTCTCGATACCCATTTGATGATCGAAGCACCTCAACGCTTCGCCCAGGCCTTTGCAGAGGCGGGGAGCGATTGGATCACGATCCATGCGGAGGTCTGCCCGAATCTCAGGCGGATGGTACGGGGGCTGCGGAGGCTCAACGTAAGACCAGGGGTCGTGCTCAATCCTTTTACGCCTTTGAAAGTCCTCTATCCGGTTTTGGAAGAGATCGATCTTGTTCTGCTCATGTCCGTTCGGCCGGGCTTCGGAGGACAGAGCTTCATCCCATCGGTCTTGAGAAAGATCGAAAGGCTTCGTAAGATCGTGGATCAGGAGGGTTACGGGGTGAAGATCGAGGTCGACGGAGGTATCAAAATCGGCAACATCGCCGAGGTGGCAAGGGCTGGAGCAGATATCTTGGTATTGGGAACAGGAATTTTTGGCACAGAGAATTACAAGGGCACCGTGGTTCGGCTCCGTCAGGAGATCGAGAACGGACTGGCGCAAGAGACGCCGAAGTAATACGTTAAGATGAAAATGATAGGAAGAAAGTGGGACCACGAGAAAGGCCTCGGGAAGGACTGAAATTGTAATGGATCGTCGGAATGGAGCATAGAGCCGAGGGCCGGTGCTCAAGAACAAGAGGACGAAAAGAACGTAATAAACGAGATAGACGGAATAGACGTCTAAGACGAAATTGACGAAATAGACGAAATCGACGATATTGACCAAATAGACCGAATAGACCAAATCGACGAAACAGACGGTATTGACGAAATAGACCAAATAGACGAAACAGACGAAATAGACGAAACAGACGGTATTGACGAAATAGACCAGAGAGGGAAAGGGATGGAGCTACCTAAGCAAAAAAACTACCAGCAGACCTTTGAGCTTGCTTGTGCAACGCTTAGAGGGATGGACTTGCAGGAAAGAGCGAAGCGAGGGGGAGCAGATTACTTCAGGAGCGCGGACGGTGAAAGAATTGTTCTCCAATGTTTTTCAGAGTCCTACGAGGTCAGGTTTCCCGAGGTGACGTTTTCTTCTCCGGGCAAGAAGGTGGTTTCCCTGGTAACGCGGATCCTCGTTCTTCATTACCTGATCCACGCCGACGGAACTCCTTTGAGCGGAAGATGGGTTCCTTACAAAGAGGTACCTGGAGGGATGCTCTACGCTCCTGTTTTTTCCAGAAGGGTCACAGAGCCTCTGGTCAAGGTTTTCGGGAACTCGGCCAAGGCCTTCAAGGAAGCGGGTCTGAGGATAGGAGCCTCCCTTTGCGAGATCGGTGACGCTTCGTTTATCGTCCAGGCCTTTCCTTTTGTCCCTCTTCAATACGTCCTTTGGGAAGGGGACGAGGAATTTCCACCCACCTTGCAACTCCTTTTCGACCGATCCGTGGACCACTATCTTTCCCTCGAGGATATGGTTGTCCTTGGCCAGATGGCGACGGGACGTCTCCTTGAAAAGGCTTCTCTTTCTTGAGACGAGACAAGCCTTTTATTCTTGCCTCGAAAGAGCCTCATTCTCACAAATCACATGGAGTGAAAGGTTCAACCTTCTGGTTTCGGAGGAGCCATGAGAGCAGAGAAGATGAGAGGCCGTTCCCTCAAGACCGGCAAACTTGACATGGAGGTTCTTCAGAGCTTCCTCGAACGATACCCTGTGGAAGACCCGCGGGTGATCCTTGGTCCAAAGATCGGAGAAGATGCCTCGGTGGTCGATCCAGGCGGCCAAGGAGGGCAATACTGGGTCATGACGTCCGATCCCATCACCTTCACGACCGACGAGATCGGATACTATGGTGTGGTGGTCAACAACAACGACATTGACACAAGGGGGGCGATTCCAAGGTGGTTTCTTGCGACCTTGCTCTTTCCGGAAGAGGAGACCGACACCCAGCTTGTGGAAAAGGTCTTTCTCCAAATCGGGGATGCGTGCCGACGGTTCGGCATCTCCCTCATCGGAGGCCATACCGAGATTACGCCGGGAATCCCGAGGCCCATTCTTTCAGGCCATATGATTGGTGAGGTGCCGAAGGAAAAACTGGTGACTACAGGGGGAGCACGGGAAGGAGACCTTCTTCTTCTGGTCAAAGGGGTCTGTATCGAAGGGACATCCATCCTTGCCCGAGAACGGGAGAGGGAACTTCTCGCAAGGGGCCTTGCTCCTTCCCTGATTCAAAGGGCACGGACCTTCATCTTCGAGCCAGGGATCGAGGTGCTGAGCGCGGCCCGAACAGCCACGGGAGCGGCCACGATTCACTCCATGCACGACCCGACCGAAGGAGGGGTGCTCAACGGTATTGTGGAGATGGCAATCGCCTCGGGCAAGGAGATGGAAGTCGAACTCGCCAAGATCCCCATCTACAGAGAATCGAAGATCCTCTGTCGGGAGTTTGGCCTCGACCCTCTTGGGGTCATTGCATCGGGCGCGCTGCTTCTTACCGTTGCTCCCGAAGAATTACCGCCCCTCGCCTCAGCCTTCGCCAAGGCTGCTCTGCCGCTGGAAGTCATTGGAAAGGTGAACAAGGGGCCTTCCCGGGTGATCGCAAGGGACGAGAAAGGGCGAAGAGAAATCCAACCTTTCTCGCGGGACGAAATCCTGAAGCTTTACGACGAAGAGGCCCGGAGCGATAGGTGACTCCGGGCCTCAAAGACCTGAACGGATTTCCCCGCCGTTGCACCACGAAGCCCCGTAAAGGATGCCCGAGGACCTATTCTTAAGGTTTCGCGCCAAGACCTCTTGGGCGCCCTCACCGGGGCCCCCTTTGGAGGGAATTTCGAAACATCAGGGTTTCTTCTTTGCCAGGTTCTTGAAGATTTCCCAGCTCTTCAGGAGCTCAACGGCTCTTTCCAGTTGGGTATCCGGCGGCTTTTTCTCCTTTGCCTCTTCTTTCTTCGGCGTTTCCTTCTTCGGCTCCTCTTTCTTCAGCTTCTCTTTGGGCTGCGCCTTATTGACATCGTCCAAGTGCCTCTCGAGGTCCTTCTCAGCAGGCATCTTGATCCCAGGCGTCTCCTTTTCTTCTTCAGCGGGCCGCGTCTGTTTCACGAGAATATCGGGTGTGATGCCCTTGGCCTGAATGGATCGGCCACTCGGGGTGTAGTAACGTGCCGTTGTCAATCGCAAGCCTGCACCGTCCTTGAGAGGAAAGATCGTTTGCACCGAGCCCTTGCCGAAGGTTTGGGTCCCCAGGATGACCCCACGGCCGTGATCCTGAATCGCTCCGGCCACGATCTCGGATGCGCTGGCGCTTCCTCCGTTGACGAGGACCACAAGAGGATAGGGGGGGATCGTCCCTGAACTGTGGGCGTAGAATTTTTGGGCCTGTTCTTCCTTTCTTCCTGCGATGGAGACGATCACGCCGGAGTCGATGAAGCGATCCGAGATCTTTACGGCTTGATCGAGCATGCCTCCGGGATTGTTTCGGAGATCGAGGATCAACCCCATCAGCTTTCCCTTCGTTTCGTCTTCGAGAGCCTTCAGGGCTTTGTCAAAATCCGCATCTGTTTTTTCCTGGAATTGGGAGATCCGGATATAGCCAAACTGCTTGTCCAGAAGCTCGTAACGAACGCTTCGGATGGGAATGACGTCTCGCACGATCGTGAATTCCGTGGGCTTGCTGAAGCCTTCCCTCATGATCGTGATGGTCACCTTTGTTCCCTTGGGACCCCGCAAGCGTTTCACCGCATCGATAAGGGTCATGTTTTTGGTCGACTCTTTCTCGATCATGAGGATCTGGTCTCCCGCCAGAATTCCGGCCCGGTGGGCAGGAGTATCTTCGATGGGCGCCACCACCGTCAGGACGCCGTCTTTGATCGTGATCTCGATGCCGAGGCCTTCGAAGCGTCCCTTCATTTCCGATTGGGTTTCCTTGAACATCTCGGGAGGCATGAAAGAAGAGTGGGGATCGAGGGTTTCGAGCATCCCTTTGATGGCGCCGTAGACGAGGTTCTTGGTGTTCGGCTCCTCCACGTATTCTTTTTGGACGTAGCTGAAGACGTCACTGAAGATCCTCAACTCCTCATAAACGCTTGGCGCAAGGGCTGAGACCTTGTGAAGCTTTCCAACGCCCCCGAGGGTTATCCCAAGAAAGAAAGCCGACAGAATCATGAGAACCGTTCTTGACTTCATCCATCTTTTCATGCGCCACATCGTATCCTCCTTCACAATCCCTTTCGGCTCTCGACGGGTTGTCCCTCGGGCAGCGCCACCACCCGACGTCTGTCCAGATGGGGGAGCCAGGCCAATGGGTCTTGCGGCTTCCCGTGGAGACGAATTTCAAAATAGAGACAGGGACCTCGAAGGGAGCCGGCGCTTCCCACGCGGGCGATCGCCTCTCCCTGGGTGACGGTGTCTCCAACCTTCTTCAGAAGCGATGAGCAGTAGGCCGAAACCGTAAACAAGTGGTTGCCGTGATCGATGATCACCATGTTTCCGAAACCCTTGAACCAATCGGCATAGAGCACTTTCCCTGGAAGCACGGCCCGAACCTCCGAACCCATCGCCGCGCTGATCTCTATGCCGTTTTGCCCCTTCTCTTTGAACAAGCTGACCACGTTCCCTTCGAGAGGGGGAAGAAGTCTGCCGCGAGCGACCTCGCTTTTCCCTTTCTCCTCGGCAAGTTTGCCTTTCTGCTTTTCGAGCCTGTCGATGAGGGATTGAAGTTCTTTGCTCCTTCCCGTCAGTTCGCTGATCAGCTTTTGGTAGACCGCCTTCTGATTCTGTATGGATCGGAGTAAGGCCTGTTTCTCCTTTCGGATCTGGGCGATCTCGGCTCTCTTTTTCCTTACCTCGGCAATGGACCGCTGCCAAGCCGCTTGGTCCTCGAGCAATTCTTTCTGGTACGTCTCCCTTAATAATACCTGATGGCGATAGGTATTTACCAGATGGGTGTCAAAATCGATGACCACCCTGAGATACTTGTCGATCTTCAGGCGGTCTTGGTAGGGCTCCGAGGTGAAGGGCGTGGCTTCCGGAGGCATTCGGCCTGTACGATAGAGGGCGTCCAACCTTGAGAAAAGCTTACCCTTTGTTTCCTCTGTGGCCTGGTTAAGGAGTCGAATCTGAGCCCTTGTATGATCGAGCTTCTCCTCGATCAGCTGAAGCTGGCCCTCCATCTGTCGAAGTTCCTTTTCCCTCCCGTGCAGTTCGGTCTCGATGCGGTTGAGGCTGTCGAGAACAGAGGACTCCTTTCCTCGGATTTCTTTCTCTTTCCTTCGGGTCAAAGAAAGCTGTTTGTCAACCTCCTTAAGGTTCTTCCTCTTTTCTCGAAGCTCCTTTTCGATTCGGTCACTTCCTCTGGCCCATAGATCCGCGATCTCACCAAGACCGTAGCCCTGGACAAGAGCCCACGCTGTCGTCGTCCACAGGAGTATCGAAACGATCGCCTTTCTCATCCGGCCGTCACCAACGATACCTCAAAAGCCTTGCCGAGGAGAGAATGCTTCCCAAGAACCCGAGAACCATGCCGCCAACCAGAATTCCAGCGATGAATTCGGCGGGAAGAAAGAGAAACGAGACCCGAGCCAGCCAAACTTGGATCGACGATGGAATGTAAAGGAGTACAACCCGGTGGAGAAGAAAAAGGAGACCGACGGCTATTGCTGCGCCAAGCAATCCCTGGAGGATTCCCTCCATGTAAAAAGGAACGCGGATGTAGAGAGGGCTGGCTCCCACAAACTGCATGATCTCAATCTCTTCCCTTCTCGAGGCGATGGTCAACTGAAGCGTGTTCGAAATGATCAGGATCATGGCCCCGAGAAGGACTCCTCCCAGTATCCAGCAAGTGATCTGAAGGATGTCGACCAGGGTCGAAAAGGTCTCCACCCACTCTCGGCCGTATTGGATCTCTTCAAACTGAGGGAACTGTTTGAGCCGCTCGGCGAGGGTTCGGATCTGATTGGCTCTTCGATACTCCCTTTTCAACTGGATCTCCACGGAAGCCGGAAGAACGCTTGGCTGGATCCCTTCAAGAAGGTTTCGTTCGGCTCCCAATTTGGCCTGGAGAAAGGCAAGGGCGTCGGAAGGAGAAAAATAACGAACCGATTCGACCCCGTCAAGGGAACGGATGTGATCCAAAAGATCTTCGGTATTCTTGATGGAGATTCCCTTCTTGAGATAGGCGATCACCTCGATCTTTTCCTCCCAGATCTCAAGAAACGAGGCGAAATTGTAGGCCACCAGGGCGAAGCTCGAAAAGATCAGGGCGCTGATCGCGATGACGCCGACCGTGCTCAAGTTCAAAAAGAACTTCCCCTTTATGTTCCGAAGCGTTCGACGAACGACATAACGGATAAAAATCATCGCTCCTCCAAAGGGACGTTCTCAGGAGAGCTTGTCGTGGGCTTGATCGGCTCCAGGGAGATCACCCGGAAGGGGTGCTGTTTGATCAGGCCGGCATCGTGGGTAGCAAAAAGAATCGTCGTCCCCTTCTTATGGAACTCTTTGAGGAGGTTCATGATTCCTTGGGCCGTACGGGCATCGAGATTCGCCGTCACCTCATCCGCGAGAAGAAGGGGAGGGTCCAGAGCAAGGGCCCTGGCGATCGCAAGACGTTGTTGCTCTCCGGCAGAAAGGGCCAAGACCAGGTCATCTTTTCTCTCCGAAAGGCCCATCCACTGGAGCACTTCCTGAACCCTTCTCGCGATTTCCCTTGGACGATAGCCCCTCGATTCGAGGGCAAAGGCGATGTTCTCTCCGACCTTTCGATCCCTGAGGAGCCGGTAGTCCTGAAAGATGGCTCCCATGTTCCGTCGTACATGGTGGATCTTCCTAAATCGCCGGCCAGTCGTCTCAATCCCGTTGACGAAAACCTGCCCTTCGCTGGGCCGCTCTTCGCAGAAAAGAATCTTGAGAAGCGTCGATTTCCCGCACCCCGTCGGACCGAAAAGATAGACGAACTCTCCCCGCAAGATATCCAGGGAGACGTCCGATAGGACGCAAATTTGACTGGGATAAATCTTGTAGACATGGCGCATTCGGATCATGGTCGTGCTGTTTGAGAACCTGTGGTTGAGAGATTAACACGAATTTTTGAGTTTTTCAAGAAAATTAACGGCTTACCCCAAAAATCATAGATTTTACTCGAAGTTGTTCGCTCAAGCGCGCCACCAAGAGGAAGCATATTCCGCACCCTTTGTTGAACTTTCAAGGATGGCCAAGCCTCTTGGAATGTTCGTTTGATTGACAAATTGGGAGGCTGTCGGTTATGGGTTATCCGGGTGTAAAAGGGAGGTCCTATGAGCGGTGTCTTCGGCATTGTAGCAAAGAAGAATTGTGCGGATGTTTTGCTTTATGGAACCGACTACCATTCCCACATGGGAACCGAGTATGGAGGGATGGCGGTTTGGGGCAGGCAATTTTATCGTTCGATCCACGATATCAGCAAGTCCCAGTTCAAATCGAAGTTTTTCGACGATCACAAAGGGATGAAGGGCCGTCTGGGAATCGGCGTGATCAGCGATCGGGATCCTCAGCCTCTCCTCATCGGGTCAAAATTCGGCCCTTTTGCCATTGTCTCCGCGGGACTGATCGAGAACGTCAATGAACTCGCTTCGGAACTACTCAAAGAGGGAGAGACCTTTGGGGAGCTCTCAAGGCGGGGTGTGAACTCCGTAGAGCTGGTGGCCAAGCTGATCACCCGAGGCCGGACCCTTCCCGAGGGTATCGAAGGGGTTTACGATCGTATCAAGGGTTCTGCCTCCATCCTCCTGCTAAGGAAAGACGGTATCTATGCTGCACGCGATCGACTGGGCAGAACGCCTCTTGTGATCGGAGAGAAAGATGGAGAGTATGCCATCGCCACGGAGACCTGTTCCTTTCTCAACCTCGGGTTCAAGATCAAGAAGTACCTCAACCCCGGCGAGATCGTCTTCGTGGGGCCGGGAGGTCTCGAGGAGAAATCCGCTGGCCGGATGGCGAACCAGATCTGTGCCTTTCTTTGGATCTACACGGGCTATCCGGCTTCGAGCTACGAAGGGATCAGTGTTGAGCTGGTCCGAGAGCGATGCGGAAGGGCCCTCGCCCGAAATGATCGCGTGAAGGCAGATCTGGTCGCGGGCGTACCCGATTCGGGTGTGGGCCATGCCATCGGATATGCCATGGAATCAGGGCTTCCCTATCGGAGGCCACTCGTGAAATATACTCCGGGCTATGGAAGGAGCTATACGCCACCCTCCCAGGAGATCCGGGATCTTGTAGCCACCATGAAATTGATCCCCATCAAAGATGTAATTCACGGGAACCGGATCATCCTTTGCGAAGATTCCATCGTCCGGGGAACCCAACTGAAGAACTACACCATCAAGAAACTCTGGGAGTGCGGTGCGAAGGAG
>Ga0123519_10012901_pt1 | contig 12072 bp, 10 predicted proteins | sample YelNatPaOPRAMG02_FD_87396 | JGI IMG/M metagenome (GOLD analysis project Ga0123519, IMG submission 87396) | Hot spring microbial communities from Yellowstone National Park - Yellowstone National Park OP-RAMG-02 (version 2) | ecosystem: Environmental > Aquatic > Thermal springs > Hot (42-90C) ... | reverse complement strand
GTGTGCTGGTGGGCGTGGCGCTGGCGGTAGCCGTTGCTGTCGCCGTGGCGGTGTGCGTCGGTGTAGCGCTGGCCGTAGGCGTCGCGGTCAAGGACGCGGTGGCGCTGGGCGTCGGCGAGGGCGTGTTCGTCGGGAGCGGCGTCGGGGTGCGCGTCGGGGGCGCCGGCGTGAAGGTGGCCGTGGCCGGCAGAGCCGTGAACGTGGGTGTCGGCTGAGGCTGGTTCGGGTCCACCGTCAGGGTCACATAGTCGAGAAAGCACTGGTCGGCGCCGAAGGTCTGGTCGTGGAACACCCAGACAAAGACGGTGATCTTCGTGGACTGCGCGACGGCGGACACGGATAGGTCGGGCATGCGGGTCTTATCCCAGCAGGACGGGCCCCATATCACGTTGGGTGAGAGGGGGTCCGTGCCGCCGAAGGGGTCAATGCCCAGCTTGCGCTCCATGCCCGGCACACTGCTGGCCGCCCAACCGATGGTGACGCGATAGGCGACGCCGGGGGTGACGTTCGGCACTTCCTGGTAGATGCCGGCGGTGAAGGGTTCGCCGTCGGACCAGACGCGCAGGGAAGGCGCGCCGAAGGCGGTGTCCGGGGACTGGTCGAAGGCGGGGTTGCCGCGCAGTTGGAAGTACCACCAGCCGGCGGGGACGAGCTTATTGGGGGTTACGCTGGTGAAGGTGTCGAACCCGCCGTTGAAGAGGAGGTTGCCGCCGGCCTGGGCGGCGGTCAGTGAATGGACTGCCGACAGGCAGGAAATACACAGCAGTAGGATCAGCAGTGTGCGTCTCAAGTCGGCTCCCGGTCTCAAAGAGAATGACCAACATCTACCTCAGGCGGGGCCAATCGTCAAATTGGCGGGGGTGACAGCTCCGCTTCCTGCCCCCATGTATCGGGCCGGCGTCGGTTGTGCCAAGTTACCCGTCTGTCCCATGTCCCCCTATCTTCATGTCCCACGACTTTTTCATTGCCCTCCGGATCATACTTGATTTTATGAAAAGTTGTGGTACAATATAACCGGATGAGTTAACATTAAGCGGACCCCCGTCGCTGTCGAGACGGATCGAAGATATCCATGTGGTCCGATCGCCGCGAGGGGCCGGCACGCCGCCGGCTCTCAGCATGGCTCACCGGGCGCGTGAGCCGGCAGGAGGATAATTATGCGCGATGCGATTGAAGCCTTTTTGCAATTTCTGGAGCTGGAAAAGGGATATTCGGGTAATACGCTGGCGGCTTACCGCAACGACCTGGAACAATTCGCCCAAGCCATGGAAGAGGAGGGCATCAGCTCCTGGGAACAGGTCAACCAGGATGTCATCATAGATTACATCATGAGCCTGCGCGAGCGGGAATATGCCTCCTCCACGGTGGCGCGCAAGATCGCCGCGCTGAAATCGTTCTTCCACTTCCTGGCCGCGGAGGAGATCATTTCCGATGATCCGACGCTGAACCTGGATTCCCCCAAGGTCAAAAAGCGCCTGCCGGTCACCCTCTCCTACGAGGAAGTGGAGCGACTGCTGGATGCCCCCAAAGGCTCCAGCCCCAAAGCCATTCGGGACAAGGCTCTGCTCGAACTGCTGTACGCCACTGGCATGCGCGTCACGGAGCTGGTGTCGCTGGACCTGGAGGACATCAACCTGGCCTCGGCGACGGTGCGGGTCAGGCAGGGCAAGGGGAGCAAGGAGCGCATCATCCCCATCCACAGCCGTGCGGTGGAAGCCCTGCGCGAGTATCTGGCCAAAGCGCGCCGCATGCTGTTGAAAAGCCCGGAGGAGCGCGCGCTGTTCCTCAATCATCGCGGCGAGAGGCTGACGCGCCAGGGGCTGTGGCTCATCATCAAGCAGTACGTGCGGGAGGCCGGCATCAAAACGGAGGTCACCCCGCACACCCTGCGCCATTCCTTCGCCACGCACCTGCTCAACGGCAAGGCCGACCTGCGCCACGTGCAGGAACTGCTGGGGCATGCCAACATCTCCACCACCCAGATTTACACTCACATCTCCAGCGAACGCCTGCGCGAGATTTACGACGAGTCGCATCCGCGGGCGAAGTAAGCACTGCCCATGGCACGATGACAGCTGTTCCTTCCCGCAGGAGGGGTACCCTGCGGGAATTTTGTCAACGACGACCATCACAGGAGAATGATCCCTATGCACGCATCGGTGCGCCCTCAGGTGGTGGTGAGCAAATGTCTGGGGTTTGCCGCCTGCCGCTATAACGGCCAGGTGATCCCGGACCCGTTCGTCGAGCAGTTGCGACCCTTTGTGGATTTCCTGCCAGTATGTCCGGAGGTGGAGCTGGGGCTGGGGGTGCCGCGCCCTCCTATCCGCGTTATCCAGCGGGGCGAGGAGCGCCGGCTGGTCCAGCCCGAGACCGGCCGCGATGTCACCGAAGCGATGCAGGACTTCGCGGCCTCCTTCCTCGCCGGCCTGCCGGCGGTGGACGGCTTTATCCTCAAAAACCGCTCCCCCTCCTGCGGCATCAAGGATGTCAAGCTGTATGCTGACATGGGGAGTGAGACGCCGGTCGGCAAAGGTGCCGGCCTCTTCGGCCAGGCGGTGCTGGAGCGCTTCGGCCATCTGGCGGTGGAGGACGAGGGCCGGCTCACCAACGCGACCCTGCGCGATCACTTCCTGACCAAGCTCTTCACTCTGGCGCGCTTCCGCCAGGCCAAAGCCGCCGGCACCATGGAGGAGCTTGTGCGCTTCCACACCGAGCATAAGCTCCTGCTGATGGCCTATAACCAATCGCGCCTGCAGGCCATGGGCCGGGTCGTGGCCAATCCAGGGCGCCGGCCGGCGGCGGAAGCGTTTGATTCCTACGAGCGCCTGCTCTGGGAGGCCCTGGCGCGGCCGCCGCGCCGCACCGCCGGCATCAACGTGCTGATGCATGCCCTGGGCTACTTCTCGACTCGATTGACGCCGGCGGAGAAGGCCCTCTTCCTCGATACCCTGGAACGCTACCGCGCCCGGCACGTGCCGCTCAGCACGCCGCTCTACATCCTGCGCGCCTGGGTCGCCCGCTTCCAGGAGCCCTATCTGGCGCGCCAGGTCTTCTTCGAACCGTATCCCATCGCCCTGGTCAGCCCGACGGACTCCGGGAAAGACCGGGACGTGGTGTGAAAGGGGGCGCTGACATGCGAAAGCCACTGCTGTGGGCCGGCGCCGGCATCATCCTCCTCCTGCTGGTGGGGCCGTTCCTGGTGCCGGTGCCGCCGCTCCCGGATACGGTGCCGCCGGAGGAACTGGCGGACCCCGACAGCCGCTTCATCGAACTGCACGGCGTCCGCGTGCATTATAAGGAACAGGGCGCCGGCGAGCCGGTCTTCCTGCTCCTGCACGGCTTCGGCGCCAGCACGTTCTCCTGGCGGGAGGTAATGGCCCCCCTGGCCTCTATGGGGCGGGTCATCGCCTTTGACCGGCCGGCCTTTGGCCTCACGGAACGCCCTCCGCGCAGCGAGTGGGGCGGGTTCAATCCCTACACGCCGGAGGCCCAGGTGGAACTGACCCGTGCGCTGATGGACGCCCTGGGCGTGGAGCGCGCGGTGCTGGTCGGCAACTCCGCCGGCGGCACCGTCGCCGTCCATTTCGCGCTGACCTATCCCGAACGGGTGCAGGAGTTGGTGCTGGTCAGCCCGGCCGTGTACGTCGGCGGGGGAGCGCCGGCCTGGCTGTTGCCTCTGCTCCGCACGCCCCAGGCGCGCCACCTGGGGCCTCTGCTGGTGCGCCGCATCCGCCAGAGCGGCATGGAACTGCTGAACCTGGCCTGGCATGATCCGAGCCGGCTCACCCCGGACGTCATCGAGGGCTATACCAAACCTCTGCGGGCGCAGAACTGGGACCGGGCACTGTGGGAACTCACCGCCGCCAGCCGGCCCCTGCACCTGGAACGCAGACTGCACGAGCTGACCATGCCGGCGCTGGTCATCACGGGCGACGATGACCGCGTGGTGCCGACGGAGCAGAGCATCCGGCTGGCCGGCGAACTGCCGCACGCTGAACTGGTCGTCATCCCGAACTGCGGTCATGTGGCGCAGGAGGAATGTCCAGCGGCGTTCCTGGAGGCGGTGCGGGCCTTCGTGCAGAGGTTGGGAACCGGATAGGGAGTGCCGGCGTCTATGGAGAGACGGCCGGCCGCCGCGACGCGCCCTTTTCTTTGACCCATATGTCCCTGGCCCGTATAATGGGGATGGATTTCCTGCCGCAGGCGCAGAAGGAGTTGGAACGTGACCGAGCACTTCACCTACGAGGATTATCAGCGCGCCGCCGGCGTCATCCGGGAGCGCTTTCCTGTCCCCGCGCGCGTCGGGCTGATCCTGGGCTCCGGCGTCAACCCGCTGGCGGACGATATCGCCGCGCAGGCAGTCATCCCCTATGCGGAGATCCCTCACTTCCCCCAACCCTCCATTGAGGGGCATATGGGCCGGCTGGTGTGCGGCACACTGGAAAATGTCCCGCTCTTCTGCCTGCAGGGCCGCGCCCATTATTATGAAGGGGTCACCATGGCTCAGGTGACCTTCCCGGTGCGGGTGCTCCAGCTCCTGGGCGTGGACACCCTCATCGTCACCAATGCCGCCGGCGGCCTGAACCCGGGCTTCCGCGTCGGCGACCTGATGGTCATCACCGACCATATCGGCTTCACCAACCTGACCGGCCTGAATCCCCTGCGCGGCCCCAATGACGAGCGACTGGGCCCCCGCTTCCCGGACATGACGCACGCCTATGACCGGGAGCTGATCCAACTGGCCTTGGAAGCGGCCCGGGAGGCCGGCGTTCCCCTGCACAAAGGGGTATATGTGGGGCTGGCCGGCCCATCCTTCGAGACGCCGGCGGAACTGCGCTTCCTGCGCGCCGTCGGCGGGGATGCCGTCGGGATGTCCACCGTGCCGGAAGTGACCGTGGCACGGCACGGCGGCATGCGGGTGCTGGGAATTTCAGGCATCAGCAACCTGGCCATTTTCGACCCTGACGAGCGGCGTGAGGCCAGCCATGAGGAGGTGCTGGAGGCCGGCCGGCAGATTGCCCCGCGCCTGCGCGTCGTGATCCGCGGCGTCCTGCGCCGGCTGTACCCGAGCTAGATCGTTCATTAATATCCGTGGGAGGCCCACGAGGGAATGGCCGTTTTCATCCGCCTTGTCCAGCAGTACAGCGTCTGGCTGTATGGGTTGTGCGCCATCATCGCCCTGATATTACTGCGGGCCGCCTGGCTCGCTCGTCGGGAGCGCCTGCAGGCCATCTTCTCCTTGGAGAAAGAGGCGGCGCGCAACCGGGAAATGCGCATCTTCAGCCTGGCCATCGTACTGCTGATCGTGGTCGGCGTTGTCTACCTCATCGAGCATCAGGTAGCGCCCAATATGCCCCTGCCGGAGGAGGAAACCCCGACAGCGCTTCCCATCTTCATCCCGACCATTACTCCGACGCCGGCGCCTCCTACACCAACGCCCACCCCCACGCCGCGCCCCACACGCCCGACGCCGGCGCCCACCACCCCGCCGGAACCCACGCACACACCGACGCCTGCCGTGCGGCCGCCGGCCTGCCCCAACCCCGGCGTGCAGTTGACATCGCCAGGCATGAACGCGGCCGTCAGTGGGGTGGTGACGCTCATCGGCACTGCCTCCATTGACCGCTTCCAGTATTACAAGGTCGAGATGGGGGCCGGCGCTCAGCCGGCGGAATGGTCCTTCCTCTTCGCCTATCAGTCGCCGGTGGTCAACGGCGTCCTGGGCCAGTGGGATACCGGGCCGCTTCCCGCCGGCACCTATTCCCTCCGGCTGGTCGTCGTGGACCAGACCGGCAACTACCCTCCACCCTGCCAGACCGTCGTGCAGGTGGTGAAATAATCCGCAACTTTAACCTGAAATCCTGAGGAGACCCGCCCCTGACCCCTGTTCGCGCCGCCCGAAATCTGCTACACTGGAAATGCATCCGCATGCCGAACGGTGGAACCATCTGCGCATCCAGGGCGTCTAGTACACGTGAGTGACGGGTCTCACCCGCGGGACCAGAAAACCATTTCACGCCTGAGGAGGTTGTGACAGATGCCGAAAAATAACATTGTGGCATTGATCATCACGGTGGTGGTGCTGACCGCCGTCGCCATGTTCGGCACGCAGTTCGCCGGCAGTTCCAACATGCCGGAAGCCGAGGCCGCCGCGGTCACGCCGACGCCGCTCCCTGCGACAGCATCCACCCAGACCCAGCCGGCGGCCGCCGGCCTGCCGCGTGCTATCACGGTGGTTGGGCAGGGCAAGGTCTCCGCCGCGCCGGACATCGCCACCGTCGTGCTGGGCGTCAACGTGTCCGCCGCCACGGTGGAGCAGGCCATGGAAGATGCCTCGTCCCGCATGGACAAGATCATGGCGGCGCTGAAGAAGCTGAACATCTCCGATAAAGATATCACCACCAGCAACTACAGCATTTACTATGAGGAGCCGCCGCGCTATGAGATGCCGGCCGCTCCCAAGGGCACGGAAGGCTCCGCGGAAACCCCCGCCGGCGTCTATCGGGTCTCCAATATGGTCACGGTGAAGATCCGCAAGCTGGACCAGGTGGGTGAGCTGATCGACGCGGCGGTGGCCGCCGGCGCCAACAGCCTCTGGGGCGTGAACTTCGATCTGGAGGACCGGACGGAGCTGGAAGCCAACGCGCGCGCCCAGGCGGTGGAAAATGCCCGCCAGCGGGCGGAGGAGCTGGCCAAGTTGGCCGGCGTCAAGGTCGGTGGGGTGGTGCAGATATCGGAAGTCATCGGCGGCGGAACCTATTACCCGATGCCCGCCGCCCCACGAGCCGCAGAGGGTATGGGCGGTGGTGCCGGCCCCATCTCCCCCGGCGAGCTGGAGATCACCTATCAGATTCAGGTCACCTTCGAACTGCAGTAATCACGACCCAGACATAACAAAGGCCCCCGCTGTTCATCACAGCGGGGGCTGTTCGCGTCAGCGGGAGCGCCGGCGGGCCAGCCCGACCTTCACAAACAGCCACGGCCCGATCCAGCTCACCACCAGCGCCACCAGGAAATAGCGCGCCAGCCGCACCGGCGCGCTCTCATACGCCGCCGGCAGGACCTGTTGGGCGAGCCAGCGCGGGCCGAGGTAAAAGGCAAACACGAGGAGCAGGCCCAACAGGAAGCGGCCGGCGCGCTGAAGGGCCGGCCCCGCCGGCGAAAAGCGCACGAAACGCCCTTCCAGCACAATCCCCAGGTTCAGCCCGAACAGTGCGCCGGCCACCACCGCTGGGCTGACATCCCCCTGTCCCTCCGGCATGCCCAACGCCCACGAGCCGAGCCACACCAGGGCCGGCACGGCCAGCGCCAGCACCATCTGCGCCCCCATTGTCAGCGGCCCCACCAGGCGCGTCAGGTATTTTTCGGCCGGGGCGAAGACCAGCAGAAAAAGAGCGCCCACCAGGTAGCCGGCCAGCACGTCCTGCGGATAGTGCACCCCGAGATAAAGGCGCGAGAACCCGATGCCGAGGATGAGGAGCGCCGCCAGCACCCAGAAGCCGGCGCGGCGCGCCCGGCCGGCCAGATACCCCCAGACCGCCATGGCGTTCTGCGCATGCCCGCTGGGAAACGAGGGGTCGCCGATCTCTTCCAGGCGCATGATGCGGGGATCGGAGGGGCGCGGGATGGCGAAGAGGTTCTTCAGGCCGGCGTTCAGCCAGCCCGAAAGCAGGACCACATATGCCAGCCCAATGCCGGCCAGCCGGTCGAAGCACCAATAGACCAGCGGGAGGAGCACCAGATACGCATACGTGGTGCCCAGCCCGCTCAATGCCTTGAACAGCACGTCGAGCCAGGGCGTGCGGAACCCCTGGATCCAGAGGATGACCTCCGTCCCCCATCCGGTGAGCGAAACCAGCCAGGACTGCATCGCCTTCCCCCTCCCCCGGCGCGGCCGCCTCATATCCCGAGCATGTGCGCCAGCACCGAAGCGCAGAAGACCATATCATCCAGCGCGATATGCTCCTCGGTGGAATGGACATGCTCCATGCCAGTGCTGATATTCACCGTCTGGACGCCGCGCGCGTTGAAAATGTTGGAATCACTGCCCCCGACCGTCGGGATCAGCGTGGGCTCCACGCCGAAATCCCGCAGGCTTCGGCAGAGCATCTGCACGATAGGGGCATCCTCCGGCACGCGAAAGGCGTCGTATTTGCGCTCGACATGGAATTCCAGGCGCGCGCCGTGCCGGCCGGCCGCCTCCTCGAGACAGCGGAGCATGGTCTCCACCTGCCGGCGCAGGCGCTCCTCCTCCAGACTGCGCGCCTCCCCTTTCAACTCCACCCGGTCCGGCACCACGTTGGTGGCCGTCCCGCCGTGGATGACCCCGATGTTGGCGGTGGTCGCCTCGTCAATGCGCCCCAACGGCATGGCGGCGATGGCCTCTGCCGCCACACGGATGGCGTTGACGCCCTCCTCCGGCGCGCAGGCGGCGTGGGACTTCTTGCCGTGGATCACTATCTCCAGATGGTCGTGGGAAGGCCCTTGGACGGTGATATAGCCGCGCGGGCCGCCCATGTCGAGCACAATGCCGTGCCGGGCGCGCAGGCGGGAGATATCCAACCCTTTCGATCCTTTCAGGCCGGTCTCCTCGCTGACCGTGAAGACCACGTCCAGCGCCGGCGCTTCCTGGCCCTGCCGCGCCCGTTCGTGCGCGATCTCCAGCAGTTCCAGGATGATGGCCACGCCGGAGGTATCGTCGGCCCCCAGGATGGTCGTGCCGTCACTGCGCACCACGCCGTCCTGCACCACCGGGCGGATGCCGCGGCAGGGTTCCACATGGTCCACATGCGCGCACAGCAGGATGGGTTCGCCGGCCCCTTCCCGCCGGCCGATCAGGTTGCCAACGCCGTCCATCTCTGTCTCCAGGCCAAGCGCCTGCAGGCGGCGCCGCAGTTCCTCCATCACGGCCGCTTCCTCGCCGGAAGGGCTGTCAATGCGCAGTAACGCCAGAAAGGTGTCCAGCAGGCGGTCGGGGTGCACCGATGTAGGGTAAGGATGGGCCATATTCAGCTCCTGCGGAGAGGATGATAAACGGACAGGGCTACTTACGTGCGCGCTCGCTCCAGCATCTCCTGCGCGCTCTGGAGCGTGGCGGCGCTGACTGCGCCCAGCATGCCGGCCAGCGCCTCCAACCGTTCCTCATGCGAGAGGGGGCGGATGAACGTCACGGTGCGGCCGGCGCGCTCCGCCTTGGTGACCAGGTATTGGACATCGCCGGCGGCCGCCAACTGCGGCAGGTGGGTCACACACAGCACCTGGTGAAAGCCGGCCAGCCGGCGCAGTTTCTGTCCCACCAGCGTGGCCACTACCCCGCCGATGCCCGTGTCAATCTCGTCGAAAATCAGGGTGGGCACCTCATCCACCTGGTTCAGCGCGTTTTTGAGGGCCAGCATGAGCCGCGACGTCTCACCGCCGGAGGCCACCAATGCCAGCGGCCGCAGGGGTTCACCCGGGTTCGCGGAGATGAGGAACTCGACCTGGTCCACGCCGGTGGCGTCGAAGCGCAGGCGCCGATCCCCGACGAAGGCGCCGGCCGGGTCCTCCTGCTGGGTCAGGCTGATGGCGAAGCGTGCCTTTTCCATGCGCAGTTCGGCCAGCTCCTGCTCCACGGCGCGGCAGAGCGCCTCCGCCGCGGCGCGCCGGCGCTCGGAAAGCTCGCCGGCCGCCCGGCCAATTTCCCGGAGCAGTTCCAGCTCCCTGGCCTCCAGCGCCTCGATATGTTCGCCGGCGTGTTCGATACGCGAAAGTTCCTGGCGGGCGCGCTCGGCGTAGGCCAGGATGTCGGGGATGGTGTCGCCGTACTTGCGCCGCAGGGAGTAAATGAGGGACAGGCGCTGTTCGATCTGCTCCAGCCGGCGGGGGTTGAACTCGATGCTGTCGCGGTATTCCCGCATCGTGCGGGCAATATCCTCGATCTGATAGAGCGCGGCTTCCAACAGGCGGCGCGGCTCCTCCATGCTGGCATCGAAGCGCACAATATCGGCGAGATGCTCCAGCGCCTGCGAGAGCAGGTCCACCGCCGGCGGGGTTTCCAGCGCCTCGCTCTCGTACAGCGCCTTGCAGACACCGTCGGCCAGCTCCGCCAGGCGCTCGGCATTGGCCAGGCGGTCGCGCTCGGTCTTCAGCTCTTCCTCTTCGCCCGGGTAGAGCTTGGCGGCCTCGATCTCCTGCAGTTCGTACTGCAGGCGGTCCACGCGGCGGGCGATCTCCCGCTCGTCCTGCCGCAGGGCTTCCAGCTCCTGCCGCACGCGGCGCAGTTCCCGCACCAGGGCGGAGACCTGTTCGCGCAGTTCCACCAGGCCGCCGTAGCGGTCCAGGAATCCCAACTGTTCCTGCCGGCGCAGGAGCAGGGTGTTATCCCCCTGGCCGTGAATGTCCACCAGGTACTGTCCGATCTCCTGCAGGAGGGACAAGGGCACGGCGCGGCCGTTGACCCGGCAGACGGAGCGGCCGCCCAGGCGCAGATCCCGCCGCAGGATGAGGGTGAAGCGATCGCCGGCGGGGGCTTCGTCGAGCAGGTCATGTTCCTGCAGGATGGGCAGGATGCGCCGGCCGGCAGGGCCGGCCACCTCGAACACGGCCTCGACGCTGGCCTGCGATGCGCCGGCGCGAATCTGCTCCTGCTCCAGGCGGCCGCCCAGCACCGAGGCCACCGCATCCACGATAATGGACTTGCCGGCGCCGGTCTCGCCGGTCAATACGTTGAAGCCCTCATGGAAGCTGACCTGAAGGCGCTCAATAATGGCGAAGTTCTCGATCGTCAGCTCAACTAACACGTTCCCCTCTACCGCTTACCGCAAACGCATGGACAGCGTGCTGGCATGCAGGACAATAAAGATCAAGAACGTCAGCCAGGGCATGACCCCGATCTGCCGCCAGAGGATGAGGATACCCAGTACTCCCCCGAGGACGCCGGCGGCGCTGGTCGTCAGCCACGTGTATTTGCCCCGCCGGCGCCCCACGGCACGGCGCGCCGCCTCGGCGATGCCGCCGCTGACGGGCGGCGTCAGGAAGAACATGAACAGCCAGCCGTAGGGCAGCATGGACATCAGCCAGGGCAGGAACGCGCCGACAAAGATGCTGAGGAACAGCGTCACCGCGGCGGCAATGGGGTAGTCCCAGGCTTGCGCGTTGAAGTAATGGGCCTGAAGCTCTGCCACGCACTCCTTACACCGGTAGCCCACCGGCGTCTGCACGGCGCATTTCACGCAGATGGGCTTGTTACAGCGGTTACAGCGCAGGACGGTCTCGACGGTAGGATGATTGGCGCAGTAGAGCACTTCCGGCGCCTCCGCCGGCGCCGGCGTCTGCTGACGGTCCAACCAGGCCAGGCCGGCCAGCGCCTCGGCATTCCCCGGCTCCAGATCCAGCACCCGCTGGAAACAGCGGCGCTTTTCCTCGGGCGAGTCTACCACGCCGCTCAATCCCAGCCAGGCGGCCGCCGCGTTGGGATCCAGGCGCAGAGCCTCCTCAAAATGCCGGCGGGCCTCCTCTTTCTCCCCCACGCGGGCGGCGGCCATCCCCTGACGAATCAGCTCCTCCACCTCTCGGTTCATGTGCGCCAATGAAGCTTCTCCACCAGGCTCTGATAGAAATAGTTCCGTGGTTGGGTGCGCACAAAGCGACAGCGGTAGGGGCTGATGGTGACCTGCACCACATCGCCGTCCACCAACCGCGCTTCGCCCTGGCCGTCCACGATGAGTTGGGCGTGGTGGTAGGTGTGCACAGCGAAGGTCAGTCGGGAGCCGGCCGGCAGGACCAGGGCGCGGTTAAAGGCCAGATGCGGCGCTACCGGTATGATGAGCATCGCTTCCAGGTCCGGCGAGAGAATGGGGCCGCCGGCGGACAGCGCATAGGCGGTCGAGCCGGTCGGTGTGGCGACGATCACCCCATCGGCCACATAGGTGGTCAGCGGCGTGTCGTTCACCGACGCTTCCACGTGCAGGACGCGCGCCAGCTCCCCTCTTCCAACCACGACATCGTTCAGGGCGTCGAACGTGCCCAGCGGCTGGGCCTGCCGGCTGGCGGAGGCCCGCAGCATAATGCGCTCCTCGACCCAGTACTGCCCCT
>Ga0123519_10012897_pt1 | contig 12074 bp, 11 predicted proteins | sample YelNatPaOPRAMG02_FD_87396 | JGI IMG/M metagenome (GOLD analysis project Ga0123519, IMG submission 87396) | Hot spring microbial communities from Yellowstone National Park - Yellowstone National Park OP-RAMG-02 (version 2) | ecosystem: Environmental > Aquatic > Thermal springs > Hot (42-90C) ... | reverse complement strand
TCGTGGAAAAGGCTCCGCTTGCCGATGTGGCTTCGTCCTTCTACAACCCGGTGACCGGCGAACTGGTGTTCCGTCCGAGCCGTGTTTTTTCCGTTGACAGAGTGAAACTTCAACCCGTGGAGGCTTACAGAATTCTCTCCGCGGCTGCGTCTAAGAGAAGGAGAACCGACCATGCTTGATATAATCATCAAGGGCAGCTGGATGATGGTTCCGCTGCTTGTGGAGAGCGTGCTCGCCCTCGCTGTCTTCATGGATCGCTTCGTGGCATTTCGAGCCAATGCGCGGACCGATACAAGGACGCTTCGCGCCAAGGTCATGGCTCTGCTCGAGCAGGACAGGGCTGAAGAGGCTCTGGATCTGTGTTTCTCGACGCCGGGGCCGGTCTCGGCTGTGCTGGCGGCTGGCATCCAGTCGTACGTCAAACACCGGAGCCATGCCAAGAACGTGGAAATGATGCGCGGCCTCATTGAAGATGCGATGGAGGACTACACGCATCATGCGCTGGCCGCTGTCGAAAAGAGGATGAATGTGCTGGCTTTTGTCGGAAACTCGGCTCCTCTTTTCGGTATGACCGGCACGGTCACTGGAATGATAAAATCATTCAACGCCATGGCCGGAGCCGGAGCGCTGGAGGGAACCGTCGTGGCCGCGGGCATTTCCGAGGCGCTCATCACGACGGCGGCAGGGCTGCTCATCGCCCTTGGCGCGGTCATACCGTACCACTATTTCACCGGCAATGCGGCGAAAATCGAGTCGGAGATACTTGAAGCGGCTTCCGACCTTCTTGATTTTGTGACGGTCAGGCATGCGGGCGGAACAGAAGCAGGCGTCTGACAGGACTGGGGAGCCCCATGGCCATTGCGCGGCGTTACAAGACCGGAGAAACAAGGGTTCCAACCGACTCGCTTTCGGACATCGCGTTCCTGCTCATAATATTCTTCATTCTCACCACATCCATACGCCAGATTACAGGGTTTTCGACAGAAATGCCGGCCGGCGAGAAGAAAGCTGAACAGCAGGCGGACAAGACTCCTACCATAGCCGTGAACAATCAAACCATCCGGTTCAACGACGAGGTTGTCACCATGGATGCGCTGAGACAGCGCCTTAAATCGCTGCGGCTCGATCTGAAGTCCGGCGACCGCAGAGTGGTCATGCTCGAGGCGACAGGATCGGTTCCGTACCAGACCTACTATGAGGTCATGGCTGCTGTGAGCGCGGCCGGCGGCGTAGTCGGCGTTGTCACCGAGGAAAAGAGCGCGAAACGATGAAAGAGGATCGGTTCCGTTGAACCGAAAATCAGGATGAAGATCCGAAGGAGACGCAGAGCCGAGCTGAGCGTGCCCGTGACAAGCATGGGAGACATAGCCTTCCTCCTCACGATATTCTTCATACTCACCAGCAATTTCGTGAAAGAGGCATCGATCAAGGTTGCCGCGCCGAAGTCTCCGGACGTCGCGGCGCTGCAGCAGGCGCCTGTTTCCGTGGTCATTGATGAGAACAGCGTGGTCTATGTGAACGGCCGCCGCGTCGCAGATGCTGACGCTGTGGAGTCTGCCGTGAGCGCAGTGCTGCAGAGACTGCGGCCCGAGGCGCAGAAGGCGGTTGTGTTCAGATGCGACAGAAGCGTGGACAAAAGCGTGTTCGAGCCGGTGCTCGACGCGATCTCAAGGGCGGGGGGAACTATCTTCGCTGTTGGGGAGAAGAAGTAGCCATTCGGGACCTGTAGCGGCGGAGCGGGATGCGGCCGGCAAGGCACCGGCACCCGGAGGTTGTTGATTTTGATGCGAGAGGAGGCGCCCGTGGAAAATAAACGTTCGAACAGAGTTGAGGAAGCTCCGGAGAAGCTTCTTTCGGTGTTTGGGGATACAAGGATCGCGGTGTGGGTCTGCGTTGCCGTGGCCATTCACGTAATCGTTATCGGTATCACATCTCTCGGCTACATCCGCGACACATGGATAGACCCCGAAGGCGCTGCCGCAAGGAAGGCAGCCCGCGAGGCCGCTTCCCAAGGCAGGCCGGCGACGAATGCTGCGCCTGAAACAGCCAGGCCGACTCAGGAAACGGCGCCGGCCAATGCCCAATCGCCGGCGGATCGGAACATTCCGGAGGAGGCAAGGAACACGCCGGTGGTGAAGAGAATCACCGAGGCTGCTCCCACGAATGAAATTCCTGCACAGCCCGGCGAGATAGGAATTTCAATTGACGACACAAATCCCCGATGAAAATGCGGCGTGCGTGCGAGGCGCGTGGGATCCGGGTTGAATGCATCTGACAGACAAGAGAAGACTTGCGAAATTGATATTGTGCGTGCCGCTTGGCCTTGCCGGAGCGGCGGCGGTCAGGTTTTTCATCCTCCTGCCGGTCTTCTATGACGAGCTCCTCGAGTCGTATCCTGCGTTGAGGCCCGTTTATGAGGGCTTGGGTATGGCTGGATGGATTGGCGCCCTGCGGGCGTCATGTCTGATCGCAGGTGCGCTTTTCGTTGGATCGGCGGTGTGCGGCCTCCTTCTGGACGGACTGGGACCCCTGCGTTTGCTCAGGAAATGCTATGGGGCTGCGTACATCTTGTTTCTTGAGTACGCGCTGATAGTGTCGCACGCCACAGGTTGCCTTCAGGAGAACAACCTGGTTGTCAACGGCGTTCAGGCCGACAGCGTGACGGTTTTCTTCTGGGCATGGGCTTTTCTCAGACCTGCGGCGGCTGCCGTGCTGTTGTTTGCTTTGATCCACCTCACATCGTGGCGCCGGGCGGCGATCAACGCCTATACGGGCGAATCGGATTCGTCACCCGGGCCCGGCGACCTCTTGGTGGAGAACATAAGGACCCACGGCGCGGATCCTCTGTTCAGGAAGAGCATCTGGGCCAGCGTGGGAATCCATGTTTTCGTGATACTGATTCTGCCATGGCTTCTCAGCATGGGTGGATGCGTCGAGGACTATCGAGTGCCCAAAGGCTCCGGGATGCCGGAGGTTGCGACGGTGCGGGTTGTGAAAAAGAAACCCAAGAAAAAGAAATATCTCCTCAATCCTCAATCAGCGATTCTGTTCAACTTTCCGGACCTTGACGACAGCCCGACCCTCAAGGATGTCGAGGAAATGACGCAGCTCACCTATGCGGCGGACCCGACCAGAGTTCTGGGCGGGAAACTCGGTACAGGAGGCAAGGGGCCTGGAGGCTGGCCGGACGGGATGGAGAACGCAAAGGTGCGTTTCATCCGGCTTGAGTACAACGGCAGGGGGTGGGACGACGGGATGGATTCCGTGTCCAGGGCGGATCGCAATTTCCTTGAATATTTCAGGAAGCTGACCGGATTCAAAGTCGCGGATGCGTCCGAGAGCCACTCCATCTCGATGCTGAGGAAATACCGCAAGGGGTTTGCTCCGCCATTTGTGTACATGACAGGCGATGGAGCTATCAACGTAACCGCTTCTGAGGTGCTCATACTCCGCGAGTATCTTCTGGACGGCGGGATGCTGTTTGCCGATTGCGGAAGCCCGCAGTGGGACAAAAGCTTCAGATCCTTTGTTCAAGTCCTTTTTCCCGGCGAATCTCTCAGGGTCATTTCCGACGACGATCCCATATTTCAATTGCCTTTCTGCTTCCCCAACGGCGCTCCGCCTCTGTGGCATCACGGCGGAAGTCGCGCCATGGGCATCAAACATCAGGGCCGCTGGGTTGTGTTTTACCACCCCGGGGACATAAACGACGCATGGAAGACCGGCCATTCAGGGATGGATCCGGAACTTGTCAAGGGCGCTTATGAGATGGGGGTCAATATCGTGTACTATGCTTTCACACGATATCTTGAACTTACCAGGAAGTATCGGAAATGAGTATTGGGCTTCTGGTTAAGGCATTTGGACCTGCCGGCGTGGCATCGTGCATCGCCTGGGCGGCGTCTTTGGCGGTGCTGGTGATTTGTGTCCGCAGCGTGAGGAGGCACTCGCGCTGGAAGACGGCCCTTGCGCTGGGATTTGTCGGATGGATTCTGGCCCGGACAGCTTCGGACAGAGTGAGTTCCATAGAGGTGGATCGAAGCGAGGAACTTGAGACAGCGCGCCTTTATCAGAAGAAACTCCGCGAAGAAATGGAGGGATTTGCTTTCCGACAGGTTCGGTTCGCCGAGGACACTGAGCGTGACCGGCTCGACCTGGCCGGGCTCAAACGTGATGAACTCGGAACAGTAACCGGATCTCTCGACAATGCTGAAACTTCCATTCCAACCTACATGGCTGGAGGAAGGCAGCAGAGAACCGCGGGCAAAAAGAAACAGATTGCGGCCGCCAGTCTTGCGAAGGAGGAAACAACAGGCGGACTCAGGATGAAGGAGCCGGACGTGCTGGCCGCGAACAGGTTCGACAGATATAATCTTTTCGCCTCCGACATTGCGCTGTTGGCTGCTTTATGCGCCGTGCTCTGGGACTACGCCAGGCGGTTTAACCGGACCGTGGGGGCTTCCATGCCGCTGCCGATAAGCTCGCCTTTGCTGCAGGCCGTCTCGCCCCCTGCGCGGACGGTCCTGTGGCGTGACGCCGGGAGGGAGAAGCTGCGAGAATATGTCGAAGCGCTTGTCAGGAAGGGCGAGACTTTCGCGTGGTTCGGCCCGTCGCCATGGCATGGCTCGATTCCTCGCTCCCTGCCGCGGTTTGCTTTCCGGAACATTATGGCTGGACAGCATCTGATTCTTGTTTTCGGCTCTGAAGATCTTCCGAAGGATGCCGAGTTCTTCTTCGATGCCATATGGTTCACACGATACGCCGTGCTTGTGACCGACCCCTGCGCCGCTCGCGCCCTGCTTGAAGAGTGGACGAAAACATGCAGGCGCCGCAGGGCGAAGCGTGCCAGAATGAGGAAAATGGCCCATGTGATATGGGCGTTTGATAATCCCTTGCCGGCCTCTCTTCTGGCTGAAATGGCCGATTTGGCCGAGCCGCTGAACTTCAAACTGATTGTTGCTGTTCCCCCGGGATCCGTGGCCGAAACTTCTTCGGCCTTTGCGGAAATAATCTGATCCCGCAGTTGCGGTTTTGAAAATGGCGGGATTGCAGGATGCAGGGGATTTGTTCAGGGAGCCGTCTTTGACGACGATGCGCAGGCTGCTGTTGTGTCTTTGGGTTGTGCTGTCGCTGGCCATGACAGGCATCGGTGTCTGGGGACTCCTGCGCTCGTTCATGCCTGCATTACAAGGCAGAACAGAGGATAAGCATGCAGCGCCGGAAACGCCCGCGGACTCAACGCCGGCCCTCGTTGAGAGTCCCAATTCATGGTTCTCCCGACCGTTCATACCGGTGAGCAAGAAGCCGGGTCCGCCACGCGGAGAGGAAACCGACGAGTTTATTTTGAACGAGTCGAATTCCACGGTGATGACCGGCATTGCCGAGTGGGGAGTCCAGAGATGGTGCGATATTTCCGGCAATTTCTATTCCACTTCTCTCATAAGGGAGTTCAGCTACACCAATCCCGGCTCGAACGGTCCTGTGGTGCGTGTGAAGGTTGAGCCGTCGGGGCCTACCCTCAAAGGCCGGATAGAGGCCAAGGGGTTGAAGCCGAACTTCGCGTATCAGATCAAGCTGAGGGGATTGCCTCATGAAGACTTCGAGGCATTTGAACGCATAGGGTACATGGGGAGATGGAGATTGCCGGGGTGGGGTACCAACTACACCGACGATGACTACCGGTTGTGCGCAGACAAGAAGAGCGTGGAGTCATACATTCTTTTCGATTTCTTTGTCACGGACGGACGGGGCAACGCGATCCGGAACTTTGAACTCGACAGTTCCCTGCACGTTCTATGGAATGCCGCCCGCCAGTCCGGGACGCCGAATACTGACGACCTTATTCCAGTGCTGGTGGAGGCGGCGGATCCGGCCAAATACGCTGTTCCGCGGCGCAAGGTGTCGGTGGAATTTATATGGGCTGAAAGGGAAATCTGCCGGTACAGGAGCGCTGACGACATAATCAGACTTCCGCCCGGCGACTACAGGGCCGAACTGGTTCTCACCGAGGAGAGTTTCCACTCCCCCTACAACGATGGCGGTTATTGGGCAACGGTCCTGAAATGTCCTGTGAAATTCACCATCACACAAGATTAGGATGCAATCCGGGCTTTGCCCTTGATGAAGAGCTCCGCCTCTGTCGCACTCGGAAAAAGCGCAAAATGCGGCTTCAATTGGACGGCGCAACGGGCAAGGCGCGAAGGGCCGAGCTGTCCAGCGGCTTCTCGGCAAAGTCCGGGCTCAGCCATGAAGCCCTGATCCATGCTCCGCCTCCTCCCTGTTGAAATTCAATCCGGATATCATGCATGCCGGGAGACAAATCAACCGCTGCTTCATTATTGGCAGGACTGCCCCAATGATCGAACAGGAGCTTCCCATCCACCCAAAGCCGGTTGCCATCGTCTGACGCTATTTTGAAGGTGTAACGTCCCTGTTTCTCGATCGCAAGCTTGCCTGTCCATCTGATCGAGATGTCGTCCTGCCGTCCGTCGGGGTAGGGGAACTTGCGGTCGTCAACCCATATCCTGTCGTCAATGCGGTCGAATACATGTTTTTCAAAGGATGTTCCTGCATAGTATTCGCCCCTGATGCCGGGAACAAACAGGTTCACCAGAGGGGCCTGTTCCGCCGCCCATCTTGCAACGGCAGGATTGTTCGTTCGCTCCAGAGCTTCGCCCACATACGAGCGCAGCGATTCGAAGCTTCCGGCGCCGAGTACCCTTTCAAACTCGTTGGAATCTGCCTTGCATGCCGACCTGAACACAGCGGCAAGAACGATTGCTCCTTCGTGGTTTGCGGGAAAAAACTTTTCGCTGAGCAGTGGCACGAAGGCCGAAGGGGATGAGACCGGAGCCAGTCGGCTGAGCGCTCCAGCAAGTTTGGCTTTTTCCAATGCTCCGCGGGTCCTGAGAAGCCTCGCGATTATGTCCGGGACCGCGCCGCTGTCTTCCGAGTCAGCCAAAAGTCTGGCGGCCTCGACCGCAACAGAGTCTCTCGATTCTCGAACCGCCTTTCGAAGCGCTATTCTCGCGGTATCTCCGGCTGACAACAACTTCTCGGCTGCGATCTCGGCGGCGCCGGGATCCTCTGACGCAAGCTGTTCCACGGCAAAAAGAAGCGTAAGAAATTGACGCTTTTCGTTTTTTAATTCCACGATCTTTGCCGACGCCTGGGCCGCCTCTTCTCCGGATATGCCTTGAACCTCGTTCAGAACTGACACAGCGCCATCGAAGTCTCCTGCCTGGCGTAGAGCATCTGCCTGAGACAACGCATGGGCGATGCCCTGACCTGGGACGGAGACAGGATGGCGGTCGGTCGAGGGACCAGTCACGGTTTCGGCCATGGCCGGAGCCGGAGACGTTGATGGCGAAGCCTCCTCAGTGGGTGTAACGTGTTCCTCCTGCGCAGGTGTTGGCGGGCGGAGCGATGACGGTTCGCTCTCGCTTTTTTTGCGTTCTCTTCCACAGCCCGGCAGGCTGAAGACGATCAGCGCGCCAATAATGGCAGCAACCCGCGCGCTAGAGACTGGCAGTTGCCTCATTGATTCATTCCCTCCGATGTTGAGCGCATGAAATTGTTGGTGACGGACGCGATGCGTTCCGGCATGTCTGCAACCCCTGCTGCAAGAGCCGTTCTCATTGCATTCGAAAAGACGCATTCCGCTTCAGAAAAATCGCCGGCAGCCCAGTTGCTTCTGCCCGCGCGGAACCACAAGTCTGCTGCCGACTTGCCGTTACCGGCGGTTTCCATGCAGCGGGCAGCCTGTCCGAGGGCGTCCGCCATTCTCTCATAAGCGGCGGCTTCGCGCAGAAGGCCTGCTTCTTCGCTGAACGATGCGGCCGCTTCCGCGTGCTTCCCCTGGACGAGGAAGAGGTTGCCCTCGGCCTGGCGCGCTGCCGCCCTGACAAGAGGGGATGAGGCGGCCTTTGCCAGTTTGGCAAGTTCGTCGAGTGCGCGGCGAGCATCGTCAAGGCGATTGAGCCCGCACGAGCCCGCTACAATGGCTGCGAGGCGCTCGGCGTTTATGTCCGGCGCAACTTGCTCGCCCCTGCGCGGTTGCGCTTTCTTAAGGATTTCCAGGGATCGTTCGATGTCGTTTGTCCGAGCGGCAAGTTCGGCTTCCAGCAAGCTTATGGCCATGGCAAGGTCCGGAGAAACCGGCGTCTCGGCCTTCGCCTCCTGGATGAGAGCCGAGGCCCTCTCCGTGTCGCCGGAGGAAAGGCATGCCGCCGCAAGATTGCATGCCGCAAGCGCGATACCGGCCGAATCGTCGGCAATGCGGCTTTTTCTGAGAGCGTCCTCCCATCGTTTCATCGAACCCGCGGACATGGTTCCGGCCGATGCAGGCGTGGCAGGGTGAGATGTCTGGGGCGGGACATATTTTCTGATGAGCCAGTGCCGCTGGAATCCTTTCACAAGACGCGTGGTCTGCTCCATCGTGTCCGTGGAGGCGGTTATCAGAACGTCGGCATTGCGGATGGCCGATCTGGCGTCCTGGGCTGCGCCTGAGGCGGAGGAAATGAGGTCCTGCGCCTTTCGGACAGCGACATCAACTTCCTTTGCAACGCTGACGGCAGATGTCATCAAATCGTCAGATTGCGCGACAGCGGCCTTGACATCGGCCGCCATGCTCTGATCTTTCACGATTGCGCCTGCGACTCCTTCACCCCTTTCCACGCTGCCCAGAATACCGTTCACGTTCTTGAGGATGCCCTGCACCTCGTTGAGCATGGGGATGGCGACCTTTCTCGCTTCTTCGAGCAATCTCCTCGCTGTCTCTGCTATTTCCTCGTCCTTCACGCACGGTATGGTGTCGTCATCCTTCAGTGGAGGACCGGAGCCTCTCGTAATGTCAACATACGAATCGCCGGCGATTCCGAATTTCATTTTCACCTTGGCCACGGAGCCGGTAGTGACGAACGGGCGGAACCTTTCCAGAATGACAAGAGTTGTCTGCAGATTTCCATCTTCAGTCGGCAGTATCCTGCCAACCTTGCCGGCTTTCGTGTTCCGGATCCTGACTTCGCTGCCCTCAACCAGGCCATAGGATCCTTCTTCTGAATTGAACATGACTCTGAGTTCGAAGGTCGGCTCGAACCATCCCTGAATCCGGCCGGCAGCAACCAGGGCCACCGCCATAATGGCGAGCGCCGCAATCACAAATATGCCAGCTATCCTGTTCGCCCTTTCAATGCTCAAGACGGTCTGCTGTTTCATCTTCCGTCCTCCATCCAGCGCCACGCTGAGCCCTCCAGGCTCGCAATCATCGGTTTTCTAAGGAGCGATGCAATCCTTGTGGCATCTCCATCTGTGATCCATGCGACTGCGGCGCCCTCCGCGCGTCTCTTTTCGACCTCGGCTGCGAAATTGGAGGCCGTCTTGTCCTCCAATCCTGCCAGTGCCCTCTCCAGAATGAAAAGAGACCGGCTTCCGAGCAATGCTCTGACGCACGCAGCCTCGCAGAGGCGTTTTTCGGGAGTCTGCTCGGGGGACAAGTGCGGAGGCGGGTCAATGCCAAGCGCATCCGAAATGCGACCGATTTCGTCCCGCAATGCGGATCGGGTTGCGTTGTGATGGTGCCGGCTTGCAAGAGCCACATTTTGAAAGACCGACAGATTGCTTATCCATCCCCCCCTGGCGAATATCCTGCCTATTGATCCTCGAAGAGCCGCCCGGCGCGAGCGCGGGAGCTCGCTCCATGGAGAGCCGAGAAACTTAACCACGCCCTGCGCCGGTTCGATCAGTCCCTCAAAGATGTCGCCGAGCGCCTCCATCGTTTCCAATCCTTTGACTTTGATGATCATGGTGTCACCCGGACACAGCTTGAATTCAATCGGGGAGGAAGTTGCGGGGGGACAGTCATCCGCCAATCTCACTCCCGCCAGCGAGAGGATGACATCGTGTGTGGCGTTGACAAGAGGCTCATGCATATGTCGCTATTGAAATGAGGGCGGACAGCACGATCAGCGCAGCCAGGGATGAAACAACCCCGGATGTTCCTGCCCTCGGTATATCCGTGATTTTACCGCCTCCACTCAGCCCGGCCCGGCAACAGATGATGCCCGTCAGGAAACCGCCAAGAAGCGTTTTCAGAAGCAGGTTCGCAATGTCGGTTGCGGAGATGTTCGCGAGAACGCTCGTTCCGAACGATACAATGTCGGTCCCGACCGCTCCGCGCGAAACAGCCATGAAAAGGCCGGTTGTCAGGGAAACCGCATTGAAGAAAATGGCGAGGCCGAACACCGACAGGGCGCATCCCACCGCCCGCGGCATTACCAGATAGACAAGAGAATCCACCCCCTGAGCCTCAAGAGAACGCACCTCATTCCTTATGTTCATTGCCGCAAGTTCTGTTGCCATGGCGGTACCGCTTCGGCCTATGACTATGAAGTTCACTATCAGAGGCCCGGCCTCTCTGATAAGCAGGGCCACCAGAACCGAACCTATCAACTCGCTTTGTCCGATCTGCAGCAGCCATGCCTGGACCTGCGCGACCACGGACAATCCTGTCGCCAGACCGATGACGATGATCAAGCCAAGCGCGTCAACGCCTGTGAAGTAAATCTGTTTCCCAAGGACATCCCTGACTGCTCTTGACCATGACGAAGGTTTGCAGCCTGCGGTCAGGACAGCCGTTGATATCGCCGCCGTGTCCCGGCAATTCAGCCACAGTCTGACAATGTGCGAGCCCAGAAAACCAAGCATGGCAATGCGCATTCTCCAAAAGACACGCTAGAACGTTATGAATCCTGACGGCTCATAACAAGACGAAAACGCACGACGCCTGATTGTGGCGGCTGGCCGGTTACCGCCTTTCGACAGAGCAATGTCACGGGACGGGTCTTAACGCGATTGACTATCGAACCGCAAAACAGCAAAGTTACGGACAGTTCTTCGGCGCTTCAAGGCTGCGTGCCCCCGTAGCTCAGTTGGACAGAGCATGGGATTTCTAATCCCAGGGTCGCAGGTTCGAATCCTGCTGGGGGCGCCATGGCCGCCGGGATCGCGCGAGTCGGAGATGAGACTGTTATGAAAACGGCCGGGTGGTTCTGGGGCTTTTCGATGTATGTTTGCCTTGCCTGCGGTCCTTTTCGAACCTTGCTCGCTGACGGGCCGACGCTGGGGCTTTCCCTTGATGCGCTGTTTGATCCACGCGGCGGCATGTGGGGAATAGGCCGCGAGCAATTCATGAACAGATTCGGAGGATACGGCTTCCGCTGGCTATCCTCCGGGACAGGGAACACTGCCCTGGCGCGCAACGAGAATCTTTGCCTCCTTTCGCTGTCGGTTGTCGAAGCTGATGCCGTGTTCGGCGATTCCGGCCTCAAGGAAGTCGGAGTTCTGTTTTACAGCAGGGGAGATGTTGGCGACGTGCCTGCTGAAAGATTTGAGGACATGGTTAATGTGACGGAGCAGAGGTTGACGGAATGGACCGGCGTTCGTCCCTCGACCGTCGTGGACACGCTGAAAACCGCTGGGGTTTCCAGGGAAGCGCGGGTGTGGACATCCAAAGGGTCACAGTACAAGCTCGAATGGAGCGTCTCGACAGGCAGCCGCAGCAGGGATGCGGGAGGAATCAGGCCGGAATTCCTGCGCCTGAGGTGCCAGCCTGCTGATTCGCCAGACGATTTCCGCAGCGCGCTCAAGAGTGTCGCGGCTTCGAGAAGCAGGAGCGTCTCGCTGGCCGGTCTGAAGGGTAATGTGCGCGTGGAAGAGAACGGCGACGTTTTTATCAGCAATTTTCCCATGGTTGACCAGGGCAAGAAGGGGTACTGCGCCGCCGCAGTGACGGAGCGAGTGATGCGCTACTACGGAAGGGAGCTGGACCAGCACGATATGGCGCAGCTTGCAGGCACATCCGCGCAGCAGGGAACCGACCCGCGCAGCATGCTCCAGACGCTGAGATCGCTTGGCACGGCATTCGGGTGCAAGGTCATGGTTCACGAGGAGTTCACCGTCAACAATTTCTTCCGCCTGGTTGAGAAATATAATCGCGAGGCAAAACAGCGTGGTTTGGATGAGATCAAACTGGGCAACGAGATTGATGTGAACGCTGTTTTCCAGAAGATGGACAC
>Ga0123519_10012896_pt1 | contig 12076 bp, 9 predicted proteins | sample YelNatPaOPRAMG02_FD_87396 | JGI IMG/M metagenome (GOLD analysis project Ga0123519, IMG submission 87396) | Hot spring microbial communities from Yellowstone National Park - Yellowstone National Park OP-RAMG-02 (version 2) | ecosystem: Environmental > Aquatic > Thermal springs > Hot (42-90C) ... | reverse complement strand
TCTGATCCAACGCGCTCAATCCAGCAAATTAATCGCACTATTCAAGAAACTCCCGGTCGTCTCTGTTATCGGTCCACGACATTCAGGCAAGACGACATTGACCCGGATTCGATGACCCTCGAGGAATCAAGGCCTCGTCGGGCCTCCGTGGAAATCGTTCAGTGATTCATCCTCTCAAAATAGAAATGCCAGACGTCTCCCTCTCCCGCCTTGGCGGGAGAGGGCTGGGGTGAGGGTGCTCCCCTGGAATTGCCCCCTCACCTCGATCCTATCCCCCAGGGGAAGGGATACGAAGCACCTCTCTTTTATCCACATGGACAAGGGAGAAATGAGAGGGAATTTCACTCCGGGGTAGACGTCAAAAGTCTTTAGATTTCAAAATCTTTGGTGATCTTATCCACAATGGTTGTGGATTCGTTGTGGATTTCGGCCTTCCAGGCCTTGAAAATAGGGGTTTTCCGGGTTTTGCCTAAAGATTGGGCAGATGGAACCGACCGAACTCGTTACGGATTTCTTCCAATGCTTCTTCTCTCGTCCTGATTTCTCCCGCGATCTGTTTTTCTCGTACAAAGGAGAGGATCTGGCCCACCTTGGGACCGGGAGGGTATCCCAGGGCCATCACGTCGTGGCCGCTGATCAGTCGGGGAGGTTGAACGATCTCTTTCTGGCCGTGCAGTTGAAGAACACGGAGGCAATGGCCTTCAACTACGGAGTCGGTCTGGTAGGATAGGATTCCCCGGCTTGCCTCCTTGTCCGCCAGGGAAAGTAACACGAGGAGAGGGGCCTCGTCGCCCATCCGGTGAACGAGTCGCCTCAGGGCGTTTTCTTTTGTTTCAGCGGAGAGGTTCAGGATTCTCATATGGTTTTCGACCAGCCGAAGCACCCTAAACTTCAACATATTCGAGAAGCGAAGCCTCTCCATGATCCGTTCCGCTGCCCGGGCGGAAAAGGATTCATGATGGATGAAGTGAACCTTTCCTTCCTCGTCACGAGAATAGGTATCCTGCTTTCCGATATCGTGAAAGAGGGCGGCGTAAGCCAAGGCGAGACGATCTCCATCCGAAAGGGCGAGTTCCCCGAAATTTGATCTTACCCAGTCGCAAGCCCATTCGATCTTTTCAAGAACGAGGAAGACGTGAGGCAAAACACTCAGATGGTGGTGAGCGTTCTGGTCAAGATTCTCGAGCCCTCTTAACTCGGGGAAGAGACGGAAGAGCAGGCCGGTTTCGTAAAGCAAGTCAACGCCTTGAGCCGGCCTGGGGGAGAGGAGGATCTGGTCCAGCTCCATCTTGATCCGCTCCGCCGCAACCTCTGTGATCCTCTCGGCTTTGGATCGGATTTCACTCTTTAGATCTTCTTCGATCCGGAACTGCTCGAGGACCGTGGCGTAGCGGACGGCTCGGAGCATTCTCAACAGATCCTGATCGATCGAACGAGCTGAAACCGTTCGAATGACCCGTTTCTCCAGATCCTCAAGGGCTTCCCGAACCCAGTAGAACCGTTCCTCCCTGAAACCATAAGCGATCGCGTTGATGGTGAAATCCCTTCTTGCCAAATCTGCATCGATGCTCTCTCCCTGGAGATACGTGCAGTCCAAAGAGAAACCATCCCGGATGATTCGAAAGGTGGACTTCCCTTCCTCTTTCCCCACTTTAAAGAACCGAAAGGAGAAGGCCTCCTCGATGGCCGAGATGGCGGCGGCTTGCTCCCGCGGAATGGCCAAGTCGTAGTCTTTCCGCTTCAAACCGAGAAGAAGGTCACGAAGCGTACCGCCGACCAAATAGAGCGAAAAGTTTCTCTCCTTGGCCAGACGGGAAAGGAGGCCGAGGTCAGGGTTTGCAAGAATCTCTTCTCTGATCCGATTGAGATCCATTCGATAAAGACCTTTCTTTTGATAATGCCCTGGCCGGAGGGCACCCCGTCCTCCCGCTCCGGAACTGGCGGCTCAACTTGCTATGGATTAAGATAGTTTATCGAAAGGAGCTTTGTCAATTGTCCAAGACGATTCGTGAAGCCTTAGAAGAGCAAGAAAGGCTGATCCTTTCTCCCTTTGCCACGCTCAGTGCCATGAGCAAGGGGCGTCAGGTTTTCGAAGAAGAGTGCCCTCTGCGACCGGCCTTTCAACATGATCGGGACCGGATCATCCACTCGAAATCCTTCCGGAGGCTGAAACACAAGACCCAGGTCTTTCTCGCTCCAACGGGGGATCATTACCGGACCCGCCTGACCCACACCCTTGAAGTCTCTCAGATTGCTCGCACCATCGCCAAGGCCCTTCACCTCAACGAGGATCTCACCGAGGCGATCGCCTTGGGCCACGACCTCGGTCACACCCCTTTCGGCCACGCGGGAGAGGAGACCCTCAACGAAGTCGTTCCCGGAGGATTTAACCACTCGGATCAAAGCCTGAGGGTCGTCGATCTCCTCGAGAGGGATGGGAGGGGACTCAATCTCACCTTTGAGGTGCGGGATGGGATTTCGAAACATAGCAAGGGACGAGGCCCTATCCTGCCCGAAGAGTCGGCGGAGATGGCCGGCACCCTCGAAGGTCAGGTCGTGCGGATCGCCGATATCATCGCCTACATCAATCACGACATCGACGATGCGCTACGTGGCAACGTGATCGCCCTGAAGGATATTCCCTCCCATTGCCTTCGTCGACTGGGCGAAACGCATTCGATGCGGATCAACACCATGGTCCAGGACGTCATTTTCGAGACCTTGCGCGCAGGAGGCGGGAGGCTATCGATGTCGGAAGAGGTTCTCTCGGCCATGGTGGATCTTCGCGATTTCCTCTGGGATCAGGTTTACGAAAACGAGGCCGTTCACTCTGATTTCCATAAGGCGGTGAAGATCCTGAAGGAACTTTACGACTATTTCATCGGCCATGTGGATCAGTTTCTCTCCCTGATCGAAAGGCCCTGCCTCTACGATTCCCTGGAGCGTTGTGTCTGTGACTTCTTGGCCGGCATGACCGATCGTTATGCCTTCGGGCTTTACGAAAAACTCTTTCTTCCCCTTCCCTGGATGATCCTTTGAAAGGGCCGGAAATGAGACGGTAAACCATCGATTTCGGTCAATAGACTGAAGATGGGGAAATGGCAGAAGACTCCTATGGTCAAGAATAGCGGGCAAAACTACAAGAAGGTTTGGGAACACTTGGGATTGACCTCTTGCCATGGAGGGAGATGAGCAGTGAAAACGACGACCTCGGTGGGAAAAAGAGAAAAAGCGATTCGAGCGATCATTCTCGGAGCAGGGGGAAGGGATTTTCACAACTTCAACACCTTCTTTCGGGATAACCCTTCCTACGAAGTTGTGGCCTTTACAGCCACCCAGATCCCCTTTATTGCCAACCGAATCTACCCGCCCACCCTTTCGGGCCCGAATTATCCGTATGGGATTCCCATCTATCCCGAAGAGGATCTGCCGCGTCTGATTTCGGATAAGAAGGTCCGTGAGGTCTTCTTTTCCTACAGCGATATTTCCCACGAGGAACTGATGGATAAAGCCTCCCTCATCCTTTCCCTGGGTGCGGATTTTCGCCTTCTTGGACCGGAGGCCACGATGATTGAAAGCCGCGTTCCCGTCCTCTCGGTCTGTGCGGTCCGGACAGGTTGTGGGAAATCGGTGATCACCCGGAAGATAGCCCGACTATTGAGAGGGAAGGGGCTTCGGGTGGTCGTGATCCGCCATCCCATGGCTTATTGCTCCTTTAAACCGGTTCTCCGCTTTGCGAGCATGAAGGATATCGATGCCGAAGCCTGCACGATCGAAGAGAGGGAGGAGTTCGAGCCCCTTGTCGAGGCTGGAATCACGGTCTATGCGGGCATTGACTACGAGTTGGTCTTGAGGGAGGCAGAGAAGGAGGCTCGCCTCATCATCTGGGATGGTGGAAACAACGACTTTCCCTTCGTCCGGTCGGATTTTGAAATCGTCCTTCTCGATGCCCTCAGGCCAGGCCATGAAAGGCTCTATTTCCCAGGCGAGGTGAACTTGAGGAGAGGCGATCTCCTCATCATCACGAAGGTGAACGAGGCCAAAGAAGGCGCATTAGCGAAAATCCGCGAAAATATCTCCAAAATGAACCCAAAGGCTCCCGTTCTCGAGACCTCGTCGATTCTTCGGTTGGACCGACCTGAATTGATCCAGGGCAAGAGGGTTTTGGTGGTGGAGGATGGTCCAACGATCACCCATGGAGGAATGCCCGACGGGGCAGGGGCAGCCGCCTCGAGGCAGTGGGCCCGAGAGCTGATCGATCCCCGGGAATTCGCCGTGGGGTCCCTCAAAACGGTCTTTGAGCAGTATCCCCACATGGGTCGTGTCCTTCCCGCTATGGGCTATTCCGAAGAACAGATCCGAGACCTCGCCGAGACGATTCAACGCTCGGAGGCCGAGGCCGTTGTCATCGGGACGCCCACGGATCTGAGGAAAAGGATCCGGATCGAAGCGCCCGCGACAAGGGTCGTATACGATTTCGATGTGGATCTTTCTTCGTGGCTGGAAGGTTTCTTGAAGCGGTGCGGGTTGTCAGGCTCTTGACAACCGTTCACGGAAAGCGTACAATCCCCTCCATGATCCGGGCAGCGGAGACGAGAACCCGCGAGCTCTATTCTGCGATCGGCCGCAGAATACGGGAGCTTCGAGAAAAGAAGGGGTTGAGCCTGCAGGAGGTTGCGGAGCGAAGCGGGTTTGCTAAGAGTTACCTCAGCCAGATCGAAAACCTGAAACGGGAACCCTCCCTCAGCGCTCTTTCTCAGGTTGCTTACGTGCTTGGCGTGGACGTTCTCTACCTGCTTACGGGTGAACTGCAAAACCCTCTTCCCGAGAGCCTCACCATCGTGAGGAGGGAGAAACGAAAGAGGATCGACCGCGCTCCAGGCAGCCCTTCTTACCTCTATGAATCGATCACTTATAACCGACCGGGCCGCCTGATGGAGGGGTTCATCGTCACTTTGGGGTCTCAATTCCCTCCGGAACCCTTCGTCCACGAAGGGGAAGAGCTCGCCTACGTTCTCGAAGGGAAACATGAGTTCGTCTATGATGGGAGATCGCACATCCTGGAAGAGGGCGACTGCTACTATTTCGATTCGAAGAAGCCCCATTTCGGTAGGGCCCTCGGGAAAAAACAGGCCAAGATCTTGGTGGTGTTCACAGCCAAGAAGGATTAGCGCGCTTTGCGAACGACGGAAAAATCTCAGCAGGAGGACGGCGGATGAAGAAGACAACGCTCCTTAAGAAGCTCATTTTGGACAAGGAGATTCTGGTGATGCCTGGAGCCCATGACGCCCTGTCGGCGAAGATCATCGAGAAAGTGGGCTTTCATGCCGTGACGATGGGAGGATATGCTGCCTCGGCGGCGAGCATCGCCAAACCGGATGTTTCCCTTCTGACGCTGACGGAGTACCTGACTATCGTGCGAAACATCGTCGAGGCGGTCGATATCCCTCTCTTTGTCGATGGCGACACGGGCCATGGCAACGTGACGAATGTCCAACGGACCGTTCGCCTTTTCGAGCAGGCCGGTGTGGCCGGTCTCTTTATCGAGGATCAGGTCTTTCCCAAACGGTGCGGTCATATGGAAGGGAAACAGATCATTCCGACCTTGGAGATGGTGGCCAAGATCAAAGCGGCCGTGGATGCCCGGATGGATCCCGATCTGGTCATCATGGCGCGAACCGACGCCCTCGCTGTGAGCGGAATCGACGAGGCGGTGGAGCGAGGCAATCGATACGCCGAGGCGGGAGCGGATCTGATCTTCGTGGAGGCTCCCACGTCGAAAGAAGAAATGGCCAGGGTGAATCGAGAGATCCAGGCTCCCACGACGGCGATTCAGATCGAAGGAGGAAAGACCCCCCTTCTGACCGTGAAGGAGCTCGAAGAGCTCGGATACAACGTCGTGGTCTATCCAAACGCCACGGTCTATGCAACGGCCTGGGCGCTGAGGGAGCTCTGGCAAGGGCTGAAAGAAAGGGGAAGCACCAAGCACTGGCTCGATAAGATGATTCTCTTCGGCGAGTTCAACACCCTCGTTGGTCTTGACGAAATCAGGGCGAAGGAGGCTTACTACTATAAAGAGGTCTTCCAAAAGCTCACCACCGGATAAGAAACGGCCAGGATTTTCAAGCCCCTCTTGCTCGATCTTCCTTTTGGGCGGCAGTATCGTGCAGGGAGAGGAGAGGAATCTTTTGGAATGAGGATTTCAAAAAGAGTGGAGAGGCAGATCGTATTTCTCAGAGGGACGGGAGCAAGAAAGGAGGTAAGAAAGAGATGAGGAGATGGAATTGGATAATCGTGGGATCACTCGTGCTGTTCGCGATGAGTCCGGTTTGGGCCGCACCCTACAAGATGAGAATCTCTCATCAGATGCCCGAGACGCACTTCATCGCCACCGAGATCAAGGAGTTCAAAACCCTTGTCGAACAAAAGACGAATGGAAAGGTTACGGTGGAAATCTACCCTGCGGCGCAGGCTTTCAAACCAAAGGAGACCATGAACGCGGTGGCCACGGGAGCCATCGAAGCAGCCGTAACGACCAATTTCGAATGGGCTGGGATTCTTCCGACGATGGATATCTTCATTGTCCCCTTTCTCATTACGAAGATCCCCGTGATCGATAAGGCGATTCATGGCGATGTGGGGGCAACCCTTTTTAGAAAGATGGAGTCGAAGGGCGTCGTCCCTCTTATGTGGATGTTGCAAACCCGGACCAACATTTATACATCACGAGACAAGTTCCTTCTCATGCCCGCCGATTTCAAAGGCAAGAAGATCCGGGGGACATCCAAAATCATGAACCTGGGCTCCGAGGCTCTGGGAGCCGCCGCCGTTCCCATCAGCGGACCTGAGGTTCACACGGCCCTGGAGCGAGGAACGATCGATATCGGGTTGACGGGCGTGGACGCAGCCCTCACAAGGCACTATTACGAATTTCACAAGTACGGCGTCGTTTCGAACAACTTCACCGTTCTTCACATCCTTTTTCTGAACCCTTCGTTCTGGAAATCCTTGCCCCCCGACGTTCAGAACGTGATCCGGGAGGTAGCAGCGACGATCCAAAAGAAGAGCCTTGAGGACAGCGAGCGATTCAAAGACTGGGCCGTAGGGGAACTGAAGAAGAAGATGAACGTCCACATGCAGACCGAGCAGGAAGAGCAGGCATGGCAAGCGGTCATGGAAAAGCCTGTCCTCGACTATTTTCTGAAGGCAACCGGAAAAGAGGGAGCGGAGCTGGTCGAACTCGTCTCCAAGATCAGGCGTTAATCGCTTCTGAGAGAGCTTCAGGCCTACCGGTTCTTTCATTCACCAAGTTCGCCTGGATTCCGATCGTACGGAGACATCTGTTTATGAGGGGTGCGCTTCGAAATGCGGAGAAGGTCGTCAATACTCTGAGCCATGGCGGGTCGATTGTGGGAGGCCTGTTCACAGGGGTGATGACGGTTACGGTGACCTTGGCTGTTGTGCTCCGCTACGTTTTTAACCGCCCGATCGGCTGGTCCGAGGAGATTTCTACCTATCTCATGGTATGGGCCGCTTTTCTCGGAGCGGCCTATACCTTGAGGGAGGATGCCCATATCGGCGTGGACCTTCTCCTCTCAAGGCTTCCCGAAAGGCTGAAGAACCCCTTTCTTCTGTTTCACTGTGTGGTCGGGTTGATCTTTTGCTCCCTTCTCTTCTGGAAGGGGGTTGAACTGGTCGCTTTCTCCCTTCGTCTTAATAACCGTTCCATTGCTATCGATTTTCCCCTCTTCATCCCCCAACTTGCCGTGCCCGTGGGGTCAGCCATGCTTTTCTTCCAGTTTGTCGCAAGAGGCTTAAAGATCGTCTCGAACCTAAGACGGAAAATCCCCAGCGAAGGTTCAGACGGTGTTGGCAAAGGTTAATGCGAACGCGGAGCGCAAGGGCATAGCGTGGGACGTTAGAGGTTGGAGGTTGAAGGGAGGAGGCGAATAAACAAGTTCCATGTCTCTTGAGCAAGCTTCCACCCAGGTAGGTATTTTCGTGGTTCGATATGCCCTCGGGGCGCGGGACATTAGTCCGAAAAGATCGGAGAGCCTTTGATGGAGATGGTGCTCATATTCGCTCTGCTCTTTCTGCTTCTTTTCAGCGGGCTACCTGTCTTTCTTTCTTTAGGCTCCCTGGCTGCGGGGATCATCGTGCTCTCAGGTCAGCCCCTCTCTTCCCTTGCAGGGACCCTCTATGGAGCCATGGATAATTTTGTCTTACTGGCTATTCCACTCTTCACCCTTATGGCCCAGATCATGGCAAAAGGAGGGGTGGGAGACGATCTTTTTGATTTCGTTCATGTCTGGCTTCGACATCTGCCCGGTGGCCTTGCGATCACGACGGTGGTCGCTTGTTCTCTCTTTGCAGCCATATGCGGGTCGAGCACAGCGACTGCTCTCACGATCGGGACGTTGGCTGTTCCGGCCATGTTACGCTACCATTACGATCGGCCCTTCACCCTTGGGCTTCTGGCGGCAGGGGGGACCTTGGGAATTCTCATTCCCCCAAGCGGGCCCATGATCATTTACGGTGCCATCACGGACACGTCTGTTGGAAGGCTCTTCATCGCAGGCATCCTGCCGGGCGTGGCCATTTCCCTGTTGTTCATCCTTTACTGTTACCTCCACAGCCGGAGATTGCCCGATTTGGCAAGGGAAGTCACCTCCACGTGGGCCGAAAAGGTGGCGGCTCTCAAACGGGTCGCTTTCTCCCTTCTCTTACCTCCCGTGATCATAGGCGGCATTTACTCCGGAGCCTTCACCCCAACCGAGGCCGCGGGGATCGGAGCAACGATGAGCTTCATCATCTGTTTTGTGGTCTACCGCAGGCTCAAGCTCAAAGACATCATCCCGATTCTCCAGGATACGGTGAAGGTTACATCCATGCTTCTGATGATCATCGGCGCAGCCGTCTATTTCGGCCAGGTCCTGACGATCAATCAGATTCCTCAGAAGATCGTTCAATTTGCTACGAGCCTCGCTCTGGGAAAATGGGGATTTCTGATTTTTGTCAACCTTCTTTTGCTCTTTCTTGGATGCTTCCTTGAGGTGGTTTCGATCATTCTGATTGCTGTCCCTATCCTCTTTCCCATCCTTCAGCTCCTTCGGATCGACCCTGTGTGGTTTGGCATTCTCTTTACGATCAACATGGAGCTGGCCCTCATCACCCCTCCGGTAGGGATGAATCTCTATGTCATTTTGGGCCTCGCGAAGACCGACATGGCGGAAGTTCTGCAGGGCGTCTGGCCCTTCATCCTCCTTCTTACGGTAGGATTGATCATCGTGATGCTTTTCCCCTCCTTGAGCCTCTGGCTTCCCAGTCGTGCCTTTTGATCCTGAACCGTTATGCGGGAGTGAGACCTCGACATTTCTGGTTAAAAGTTCCGGCAAGGGAGTTACCTCTCCATCATCGATGGAGGGTAGAGGCCGAAAGTTTTCTCTTGACAGGATGAGCTGTTTTGGTCTATTGTATCGTTGCACGGGGCGGAAATCACAACGGGTTCGTTTTCCCGCGTGAGCGTTTGGCCAAGGTGAGAGGTTCATCCAGGGTAGGGCATGGAAAGAGAAGAGGAAGGAAGGAGGTGGTGAGAAGAGCTCTCAGGGCTTAATTGGAAAATCCGGCGCAAAGGCTTGGGCACGTTGTGAGAGAGTAGAGCTTTTTCATAGGGCGAATGGATAGCTTCAAAGGTTAGAGGCAAGAGGATTAAGGTTAAAGGATGAACCCTTTGTCGCGACCCGTCTCCCGAACAAGGCGAGAAAGGATTCAGCCTTGCACCAAGCCGTCATGCAGCCAGGGATTTTCATGGTTCGAGGGTGCCCCCCCGGCATGGGGCTTAGAAAGAATGGCTGATTTTCAGTTTGGGTCAAGAGAGGGAAGAGTTTTGGACTTATTTTCTATGGACCTTTCGAACCGTTTACTTTCATTGAAGGAGGCATCGTATGATCAAAACAGGGAAAGGAAAATCAGCAAAGAAGTGGAGTCGGCGGGAATTTATGAAGGCTGGCGTCGCAGGCCTGGGGGCAGCGGCCGTTGGCGGAATGGCAGGAAAGAGTTTCGGGGCTCCGGCGGTGCTCAAAGGAACCAAACTGACGATTCTCCAGGGTACCTATTTCATTGCACCTGGACAGGATCTTTACAAGAGGCAAGCCCAGGAGTGGGGGCAGGCCAACGGTGTTCAGATGAGCGCCGACTTCTTGAACTGGCCCGACCTTCAGCCGAAGATTGCGGCAGCGATCCAGGGCGGGGGCGTCGATATCGTGGAGCTTTGGCCGGGTTGGAACTATCTTTATCGTGATCATCTGGTCGATCTGACCGAGATGGCAGAGGACTTCGCCAAGCGAAACGGTGGGTTCGAAAAGTATGTCCTGAACTCCGCACCGATAGGAGGTCGCTACCTCGGCATCCCCCATGGGTATTCCAATGCCTCGATGAACTATCGGATCAGTTGGTTTAAAGAGGCGGGCTGTCCCAATGCCGAAGATGGGAACAAGGTCGATCTCACTTGGGACGAATACCATGCGATCGCGAAGAAGCTCAAGGCCAAAGGGAAACCCTTCGGGCAAGCCCTGGGCCACAGCACTGGAGACCCTCCAGGGTTCTGCTATCCCTACATGTGGTCTTATGGGGCCATGGAGGTTTCCAAAGATGGGAAGTCGATCCTCTTCAACAAGCCTGAATTTGTCGAGGGGATGCGGAAGTTCATTGAGGCGTGGAAGGACGGCTACGACGAGACAGGAACGTCCTGGGACGACAGCAACAACAACCGGGCCTTCCTTTCCGAGCAGATCTCGTGTACCTTCAACGGTTCGAGCATCTACTTCGCGGCGAAGAAGGATAAACCCGAGCTGGCCAAGGATATCCACCACATGCTGATCCCCAAAGGCCCGGCAGGCCGCTTTTACTGGCTCGAAACGCGGACCTTTGCCATCTTGAAGAATTCAAAAAACATCACCGCGGCGAAAGAGTTCCTGCAGTGGTGGTTCCAGGACAAGCAGTTCGGCGATTGGTGGAGGCTCCAGGAAGGCTACATGCTTCAGCCCGTTGTCAAATATTACAATGATCCCACCTGGTTTAAGGATCCGAAGATGTCGCCTTTCAGGGAACAGCCGAAATACGGGTTGAATCAAGGCTATGCAGGACCTCCCAACGAAAAAGCGGCCCTTGCCTGGTCGAAATACATCGTCGTCGACACCTTTGCCCGGGCAGTTCAGAGTGGTAACGCCAAGGCGGCTATCGAATGGGGGGCTGAGCAGCTTAAACGGATTTATGGCGTTTGATTTTGGTTTCGCCTTCGGGCGAATGTGACGAAAAACCATGCAAGAGAAGAAGGGGCAGTCGTCTCATCTGCGGCTGCCCCTTTCTGGAGATGAGAGAGGGTCATGCTCAACTCTTTTAACGCTTCATCGGTAGTCACTCAGCGCCGCAGTCACTGGTCTTTGAGGAGGTTCCTCGATCGGGAATCGAGCCTTGGGGTCATCCTGATGCTTCCGGGCGCGCTGCTGCTGATGGTCTTTATGGCCTATCCTTTCTTTCTGGGAATATGGCTTTCGCTGACGGACAGCACAATCGGCCGGATCGGTCATTTCGTCGGCCTTCGTAATTTTATCGATCTCCTGAGCGATACGATCTTTCACCAGACAGCGCGAAACACTTTCATCTACGCCATGGTAACCGTGCCCTTCAAGGCCCTTTTGGGATTGGGACTGGCACTGATCTTGAACAATCGTCTCCGGTTGAGCAACATCGTTCGGGCGGCAGTGATGATGCCCTGGATCGTTCCGACCGCTCTCTCTTCCCTCGGTTGGTTCATGATCTTCGATCCGGTCTTCAGCCCCATCTCGTGGCTTCTGAAATCACTTGGCGTGATTTCGAAGAACATCAACTTCCTGGGCGATCCCCGATTTGCCATCGCCTCCGTCTGCCTGGCCAATATCTGGCGCGGTATCCCCTTCTTTGGAATTACGATCCTGGCGGGCCTTCAGGCCGTACCCCAAGAGCTTCACGAAGCCGCAGCTATTGACGGTGCAAACGTCTGGCATCGGTTCCTTCATGTGACGATCCCCGCAATTCG
>Ga0123519_10012894_pt1 | contig 12077 bp, 12 predicted proteins | sample YelNatPaOPRAMG02_FD_87396 | JGI IMG/M metagenome (GOLD analysis project Ga0123519, IMG submission 87396) | Hot spring microbial communities from Yellowstone National Park - Yellowstone National Park OP-RAMG-02 (version 2) | ecosystem: Environmental > Aquatic > Thermal springs > Hot (42-90C) ... | reverse complement strand
GAGGAGCACGCCAACTACATCCTGGCCACTTACCTACTGAGTATCCAGGAGAAACTCAAAATCGGGAGAATCACCCCCTACCAACTCCAACTGAATTTCAACACTGGAGGTTGACAGTGCCGGGCCTAAGAAATGGCTTGACAGGGGGTTAGGAATATGCTAAATTGCAAATCAAACATTTTTCTAGTTTGTCAACAATAACGTCAAGAATCCTAACGCGAGTGGCACTGATGAAGTAGGGCCTAGATAGTGAAAAGGTGTGGCGGAAGATGTTGATGTTTGTACCGATTCGAGTAGGAGAGCTGCAGTTGAGGAACAGGCTTGTCATGACGGCGATGTCCACCGGTCTTGCGGGCCCGGGAGGGGAGGTTACTGAAAGTTTAATCTCTTACTATCAGGCCAGGGCATCTGGAGGCGTGGGGCTGGTAACCGTCGAGGAGGCCGCCATCCATCCACTTCTCCCACATATAAGAAACGCGTTGGGTGTGTTCAGCGACAGCCACATCTCTGGCCTCAGGAAGCTTGTAGATTGCATCCACGCACACGGGGCCAAAGCAGCTCTTCAGATTGGTCTGTATTTTAGACCCGAGGTCAGTGGATTTCCACGCTACGCTGTGAGTCGAAGCTCTGGGGCATACCCCGATGATGTTATAGAAATCAGCCAGAGCGATATCGAACATATTTGCGGATTGTTTGGAAGGGCAGCTGAAAGAGTTGTTGATGCGGGTTTTGACGCCGTCGAGGTTCACGCGTGTCATGGATGCCTGGTCTCCGAATTTCTGTCCCCTTATTGGAACCAAAGGGCCGATGAATATGGAGGAGATGCCGGAAGGCATAAGCTCGCTATCCAAATACTGAATAAGATGAGGCGGGTGATCGGATCGGACTTTCCCATTATCTTCAGAATACCCGCAAGCGAGTTTGACGAGCGAGGGTTAAAGTTCGAGGATGCGGTTTCCATAAGTCTGGCGTTAGAGAGGGAGGGGGTAACGGCCATAAGTCTCTCTGGGGGTCTTGGGCATATCAACCACGTTGCCATACCACCCAGTGATATTCCGCGCGGGCTACTACTTCCTCTGGCCTCGGAAATCAAGAGATACGTGAAGGTTCCCGTGATTGCGGGAAATTCTTTAACCCCAGATATGGCTGAAGATGCGCTGAGGAAAAATATGATTGATTTGGTAGGTCTCGGCCGCCCGTTGATAGCAGACCCAGAGTGGGCGAGGAAAGTGGCTTGTGGAGAAAAGGAAAACATCCGGCCTTGTATCAGATGCAATCAGGGTTGTTTCGGAGGGCTGCGCTACGAAGGGATCGTAGGGTGCCTTGTTAACCCGGAGGCGGGAAGAGAGACGCGAAGAAGGATATCTCCCGCGAGCAAGAAGTTGAAGGTTGTGGTCATTGGAGGGGGCGTAGCGGGTTGCGAGGCTGCAAGGGTCGCGCGGTTAAGGGGCCACCACGTGACTCTTTACGAAAAGGAGGGTAGGCTGGGAGGACAATGGCGTTTGGCTTCTCAGCCACCGAAAAAGAACGAGTTCATCCAACTTATTGATTTTTATGAAAGGGAGCTAAATCGGCTAGGGGTGGAAGTGGTGCTGAATCGGCAGGTCTTCCCAGAAGAACTTGCGACAATGGAAGGGGACCTGTTTATAATGGCGCTTGGTTCGATACCCAAGGTCCCGGACATTCCTGGGAAAGATCTTCCACATGTCTATTTATATCCCGACGTTCTGAGCGGCAGAGTACAGATTACCCAGGGCCCGGTGGTGATTGTGGGTGGCGGGGCCACGGGGTTAGAGACGGCTGATTATGTGTCCGAAAAGGGCTTTGAAACGATTGTAGTGGAGATGCTTGTGGAAATGGCGAGGGATATAAGGCAGGGCATTGGGGTCCGAGAGCTTCTCTTGCGGAGACTGGAAGAAAAAAGAGTTAGACTTCTAGGAGGCTGCAAATTGATCAGGATAGATCCGGAGAGCGTACTTGTATCGAGAAGGCCGTTTAGCGGTGACGGCGAATTTCTGGAAATTCCTGCAAGAACAGTTGTGCTTTGTTCGGGTAACATTCGCAACAGCGCGCCTGATCGAGTCCCATTTCACTTGAGAGATCGGGTATTTTGTGTCGGAGACTGCGTCCATCCGAGGAATGCATTGGTGGCAATCTCCGAAGCGTACGACGTGGCTGCTAGGGTTTAGGCAGGGAGGGAAACCGGGCACTTGGAGGAGCTATAATGCTCCAAATCTCTATGAGGGAGGGAGGACATGGAAAGAAGCCTAGTACGCATCATGTTAGTGTGTGCAGGTCTCCTGTTACTTGGCCCAACAAAGGCAGATGCGTCTAAGGTCATAAGAGTGGCTACCGTAGCCTTGCCTGAAACGACCATACACAGAGGTTTGGTGAAATGGCAGGAGCTGGTAAAGGAAAAGACTGGGCAGGCCTTAGAAATTAAGATTCTGGACAGAGGAGTCATGGGGGGGGATAGGGAAATGATAGAAGGGTGTCGACTAGGAACCCTTGACTCTGCGGTCGTGAGCGGATCGGTTTTGGCAAACCTAGTCCCTCAGTTTTTTCTCATTCCCTTGCCCTACCTTTTCAACGATCACGAAGAGGCCAATAGTGTTCTGGATGGTCCAATAGGGTCAGAGCTTTTTGGCCTTCTAGAAGCAAAGGGACTAGTAGGCCTCGGGTGGGCGACTTGGTCATTCCGAGGAATATGGAATAACGTCCGTCCGATAACAGGACCAGATTCTCTGAAGGGACTGAAAATAAGAACGGTTGAAACACCACTTGACATGGGAATCATAAATTCCATGGGTGGAGTAGCAACTCCAATGTCCTGGAACGAATGTTTACTTGGGCTGCGACAGGGGACTGTCGATGGCATTTCAACGACTTACGGATTAGGCTACGACCTTAAGCTCCATGAGATAGCCAAATACGCCTCCAGGACGATGCACTATTACGAAACGGCTCCTTTAATAATGAGCAAGAAGCTGTTCGAGCAGTTCACTCCTGCGGAACAAAAAATTCTCAAGGAGACAGCGGCAGAGGCCATGCGATGGGCCCGGATCCAGCAAAGCCAGAGGGACGAGGAGGTCGGATCCCTATTAGAATCCCACGGAGTGAAGGTAAATGCCTTAAGTGAAGAAGCTTTTGCCAAGTTCAGGCAGCTCACTCGGCCACTGTATGAAGAGTTTCGTCACAAGATTGGAAGCGATCTGATGGACAAGTGTTTATCGTATCTGGCGGAAAAACGCAAAGCGGCTAAATAGGGAAAATAGCCGGTTACTGAGACCTGGGCCAGTAATTGCTAGAACTTAGAAGTTGACCGACAATTTGTTGTTCTGCTGCCGGGGCCGGAGTCCGACCGGCCCCACAAGTGAGGGGGAGAATGCGGTTAGGAAAATTACTGAATGGCATAGAAGGGCTGCTCCGATTAATATGTCTTGTCATGATAGCGGCACTCGTGGGAATGTTGTTCTACGGGGTTGTCATGAGGTACGCGTTCCGAATGCCGCCTGCCTGGACGATGGAGATGAGCAGGTATGTCTTCCTATGGATGGTGATGTTCGGGGCAGTCTTGGTGACAAGGGATGGAGATCACATACGGATGTCATTTTTGTTAACGTTGTTACCTGGACGAGTGCGAGCGGTTGTGCAAAAGGCCATAGAGGCTGTGATGCTTTTCGTGAGTTGCGTGATGATTATAAAAGGGATTGCAATTCTTCCTGTAGTAGGGGAAGCAAGGTCACCGACACTAGGTTTGCCCATGAGTTGGCTTTACGCTTCGATACCGGTTGGTGGGGCTTTAATGGTAGTTTACATAATTGAAAAGGCCTTCCAAGTCCTAAGGCAGTGAAATGGGAATAGGGGAGAAGATGTTGATATGTTAATGGGGTGGATCGGTCTGCTTTTTTTGTTTCTAGTTCTTATAGGAACCCCGGTGTTCTTCTCCTTTGGCTTTTCGGCCGTTGTGGCCTGTTTGGGAGGGGGTCTTCCAGTCGAAGTCGTAGCGCAAAGATTGATGATCGGGCTCGATTCGTTTGCTTTGTTGGCGATTCCTGGGTTCGTCCTGGCAGGCGAAATAATGTGTCAAGGTGGGATCTCCATGAGGTTGGTGGAGCTCTCAAATGCACTAGTGGGGCATTTGAGGGGCGGGCTTTCTATGGTTGCCGTGCTGACTGGAATGATAATGGGGGGCATCTCTGGCTCGGCAGTGGCGGATACTGCGGCGGTAGCATCAGTTCTAGTACCGGAAATGGAGAAGGAAAAATATCCAAAGGACTTCTCTGCTGCAGTGGTGGGGACGGCAGGTCCTTTGGGAAACATAATTCCTCCCTCTATCCCCATGGTGGTCTATAGCATGATTTCAGGCCTGTCGCTCGTGAAGTTGTTTCTGGCGGGATACATACCAGGAGTAATGATAGGAGTCTCTCTCATGATCTTCTGCTATGTGATGGCGAGGAAAAACAATTACGGAGGCGTTGGGCACGGATTTTCCTTCGTTAGACTGGTGAAAGCATTCAGACGCTCCATATTGGCGGTTATGACACCGATCGTGATCGTCGGCGGTATTCTAAGCGGGGTTTTTACTCCTACGGAGTCCGCGATGGTGGGGGTAGTCTACTCGTTGATAGTTGCCGTTCTTGTGTATAAGGAGCTACCAGCTAGGAATATCGCTGGGATTTTCTTAAGATCGGCAAAGACGAGTGCAAAGCTTGTCATAGTCATTGGAATCGCATCGGTTTTTTCTTATATTTCCATCGCGCAAGGATTGCCACAGTTGTTTCAGGAATTAATAGGTGGCTACTCGGAGAACAAGTTTGTGTTTTTGGTGATTCTGAATGCTTTTTTGTTGATTCTTGGCTGCTTGATAGATATCCTCGTAGCTACAGTCGTGCTTGTTCCAGTTCTGATTCCGGTCGCAGAAATCGTCGGAATCAACCAGCTGCACTTGGCGGTCATTTTCATAGTAAATATGTCGATCGGCCTTCTAACGCCGCCAGTGGGCTACTCATTGTACGTTTCTGCGAGCGTTGCTAATGTGCCCGTCGAAGCAGTGGCAAGGAAAAGCGTGCCGGTGGTTTGTACTATGACTGTGGTCTTGGCGCTCATTAGTGCCATTCCTGAGATCAGCTTGTGGATTCCAGGCCTGGCGGAATGATGAGGCCCAGGAGGGGCAACCTGGGCGCTGCGGTGCGGGAAGCCGGATGGGTCGGCGAGGGTAGCAGAGGAGAAACTTGATGAGAATCTCGGCACGCGTTTGATTGATGGGAAAAGTAGGATGTGAAAGGCATGACGGATCCAAGACATCCAAGCCCAGCGGAGCGGTGACAGTGGTTTGGCTTTCGTGGAAGAGAGATGGAATGTGGTGGGAAGGTGAGCATCAGTAGGTAAAGAGAAACCAAACTGAAGGAGGAAATAGGATGCTTTGGGTACATGTGGACGAGGTTGAAGGAATCAAGCTGCCAGGCCGGGTTTGGAAGAGGTTGATATCTCCGGAACATGGGCCCAGCAAGAATATGGTTTTAGGAGTAGTAGTTTTCCCCCCTGGCAGCGATCCCGGCATCCACTCTCATGAAGGAGAGGAAGAGATTATCTATGTGCTCTCGGGACGAGGGGAGATCAAGGTTGGTGATAAGGTGATGCCGCTGGAGCCCGGCGTAGCAGTGTTCACAGAACCTGGGCTCGAACATGGGGTAAGAAACAGTGGAGAGGTGGAACTGATCTTAATAAGCGTATTTTCTCCCCCCGTCATACCTGGGTCATACGATAGAAGGAGAGAGAGTGCAAAATGACAATGTTCTGAATGGAAAGGAGGAAAAGAATGGCGATGGAAAGAAGGCATATAGTTGAGCAAGTCGTTGAATATTTCGCCCGATCCGATCACTGGGGCCGACTTTGTGCTGCACTGCAGGATCCCGATCCCCAAAACTCCCATATTCACGCGTACGTGGAAACTTGCGTTCACCCCAAGTCTCTGGAGGCTATCATGACGGAGTACTTCCGTAGGCTTGGGTGGCCTATGACGAGAAGAATTGACCACATGGCCCCCAAACCGGGAATGGGTAGTCTCCACGGAGTGGAACCAAAAGGGAAACCCCACTTCGATTTTCAGTGGTTCTTCCGGGAAAATGTCGGTCTCCAAGCAGCAGAGGGGGGCGAGTCCGGCTGTAATTTGCTCGTCTGGAATCGTTGGTACATGGAATGGTTTTATAAAAGATTCGAGTTTAGGGAGTGCGGAAGCCAGGAGGAAGAGGCCCTGGAAAACTATTTCAAATCAGACCACTTCTTGAGAGGGATCGAGATTCCTACCTGGCCCGCGACTAACCACATGCATATAAATGTTCGAACGAGCTTGCACCCGGACGATATAAAAAAGGCAGCCGAGGCTGCCTTGAAGAGACAAGGGTACTCGGTTGCTTACACCTGCCCAAATGTTTACTTGGTAGGCGGGAAGTACAGAGGGAAACTGGTGTTCATGTGCACAGACCCGGAGGTGGTGTTTGACATAGGGTGGTTGTTTGATCCAAAGGCGATAATTGAGCCAGCGTACGAGCCCTGGATATTCGACGCGAATCCTGGTTATGACGTTTGGACAAGTTCCATGCTGCAAGAGGTTATGAACGCAGACTATGTTGTCCTCTCTGACAACGAGATAAAAACCGTGATAGAGTCGTGCCCATATCCGAGTTTGATTTGAAGTTAACGGATCAACCAAAAGGAGACAGTATATATGTTGTTGGGAACGAAATGGATGTGTTCGGGGGAGAGTTGACGAGAAAAACGGGGGTCTATAAGATCTAGTACGGCCGTTGATGTTTGAAGGCTAGAAAGGATGGTTCTGTATCTTCTTATTTCGAGCGCGTACCCTGCCAACTCGGAGTAAGTTGTGTCGCAAGGTTTATGTCGGAAAGGGGAATGGCACGGGAAAAAAGGGTATATGTGCACTGAAGGATGGGTTTATGGGCAGCTGTCCACTATGACGACTAGAAATCTCGAAGGGGGAGAGTATGCTTAAGCCATCCTCCGAAAATGATGACCTGACGCAAGAGGGCCAGTCAGCCGAGGGGGGTGACTGCCGTCTACAGTTTGGGGCAATTTGGATAGCTCAAAGGCTGTTATTATCCTTTGACGGGGGCTAGGGGGCATCCGACAAGTAGACAAATCTGGAAACCGGGTTACGGTGCAGAAAATCTGGCATCCTTTAGTAAGCAGGAAAGTAAGTAGGAAGGAGAGCAATGGGAAAAGCACTAGCGAAGACAAAAGCAGGCAGGACCTCCTTTGACGAGTTTGTGGCTAGATTAGAGAACATGATTCTTACTGGACGTTTTAGGCCCAGGGAACGTCTCGTAGAGGCAGATCTATGCAATATGCTGGGAGTAAGCAGATATTGGGTGAGAGACGCGTTTAAGATCCTGCAAGCCAAGCACCTGGTGGAGGTAACTCCATTCAAGGGCGTAACAGTCGCTGAACTGAGCGAGCGGGAAATAGAGGAGATCTTTGTTATAAGAGTAGAGTTAGAAAAGCTGGCCATGCGCCTAGCAGTAGAAAAAGTCACCGAACAGAGCCTGCGGGAGTTGGAAGAGTATGCTACCCGATTCGCTGCCGCCGTATTACAGAATGACTTGGCGGCAATGATTCAGATCGATAGTTCTTTTCATGATCTAATTTTTGCGTTGACGGCGAATGAGACGCTCAGGAGGATGATAAATGACCTGAGGAAACGGTGTCACATTGTAAGATATACCGCGTGGTCATCGTCAGAAATATTGACGAAGGTAATAGAAGAGCACAAGAGGTTCGTTGAGCTGCTGAGATTGCGGGATCGGGTAGGGCTTGAGAAATTGGCGGCGAGACATATAAGCCATGCAAGGAATTTTTATATTTTCCGCTTACACACGGCCACGTGCCTTGAGGAAGGTTCCGGGGAGAAATGAGAAGAGTAGAAAAGGAGCAAGCAAGCCTTTGTTGTTGAGCTCAAGCATCCACCCCAGAAGAGATTTGGGCGAATGGGAGGGGAGGCCAACGATTGGCAGGAGTAATCAGATGTTCGTCAGGCGCGGGAGGGGTTCCTCCCTTGACCCGATTCTGAGGATGGAAACCGAAGGTACGCGTGATCAGTATAACAGACCCTATGTTAGTTGGTTTCGGGAGGGGAATGTCTCTCAAGTGTGCCAAGCGGTGGAGGGTTTCCGGAGCTATAGCTAGGCCATTCCTCTCGACGTGGAAACGAATGGGGAATGAGCCCTCAAGGACGTGACGTGAAAAAAGATCGCTGTCTCAAAGTGCTGAGTGCTCGAGAGAAGGGAGGAGAGTAAGGAGTATTTCCGTAGAGGCCCTCAATGTGAAGAGAGAGAAGCCGAAACGAGACAAGCTTGGGCGTCCATATCATCGGAATTCCATTACGGGAACAGACGAATTTCCTTTGGACCGCCTGTCCTCCCGTAAGACGGCCAAGCATGAGACTTGCATGCGATGAACAATGTAGGGGGCTCCTTTGATGGCTTCGGCTTTGCGCCCACACGAAACATCCGCTTTGATCAGAAATAGCCGTAACTGGCTCACCTTCTAAGGGAGCAGCGAGGTCCCCGGTGCGGCATGGCGCTGTCGTCGGGTTGAGTACGAGGTTCCTCTTGAGGAGAGTAGTGACCTTTTTTGCCTGGACAGTTTTGCCCTCTTGTATTGACAAGGAGAAGAGGATTTGTTGAGATAATTGTTAACAATGTGGGCAACATTTCAAAGGTGGGGATTGGGAGTTCATGTTGAGAGAAATTCGCGGGGGCATGAACTACCCGCCGGACTACTTTTTTTGGTTTATACCATGGCATACTAAGCGGGGGCAGGGAGGAAGAGCAGGTATGGGAAAACGCTTCAAAATTCTTATGTACGAGCCTATGCACCAGGTGGGAACAAATATTCTTTTGGAGAAATGTGACCTGATCTATGCTGAGAACCTTTCGGAAGATTATCTCGTGGAGATCTGCCGCGACGTAGACGGTATCATCATCAGGGCCAACGGGAAGGTGACAGAAAGGATCATAGAAAGCGCGGAGAACCTCAAGGTCATAGGACGCCATGGTGTAGGTCTCGAAGGCATAGATTTGTCTGCAGCTGCCCGTCGAAATATTCCCGTGGTGTATACGCCAGGGGCTAACGCTCAGAGCGTAGCTGAGCACTTTGTTGGCCTTGCGATAATGCTGGCCAGAAAGCTCCGGTTGGCGGACAGGGCATTAAGAACTGGAAATTGGAACGCACGTTACGAGCTAATAGGCACAGAACTAGCCGGGAAAACGTTGGGAATCCTTGGATTCGGAAATATCGGTCAAGCAACGGCCAGGATTTGCCACAAGGGACTCAATATGTCGGTCCTTTATTACGACGTTATTTCATACCCGGAGGCAGAAACCGACTTAAATGCGAGAAGAGTCGAATTCGACGAGGTGTTTAAGGAAGCAGACCTGATCTCCATCAATATGCCCCTACTCCCTTCCACCAGGGGAGTAGTCGACAAAAGGGCAATTAACCTCATGAAACCTACCGCATTTATAATCAACATGGCCAGAGGTCCGATATGGAACGAACTGGAGCTATATAGAGCGTTGAAAGAGAAAAAAATTGCTGGGGCCGGCAGCGATGTTTATGAAATTGAGCCTGTGCCCAAGAATCATCCTTTATTTGAGTTAGACAACTTCGTGGGTACGCCCCATATGTCAGCACATACAGAGGAGGCGATGATAAGGATGAGTTTAGTGGCAAAGGACGTTCTCAGAGTCCTTGAAGGCCAAACGCCAGAAAATGTGGTGTCTGTTTCAAGCTGCCAACAACAAGTGCAATCTTGATTGGAGGGTTGGCTCCCAGGAGGTGGGTAATGCCGAAAGTATACATACTCAGAGAGGCATGTAAAGGCATGGAGGAGTGTGGTATTTGCGCCTACGTGTGCCCAAAAGAGGTCTTCGCGCCTTCTAAAAATATGAATAGCTACGGCTTTATTCCACCCGAGGCAGTTGGAGAGGTAAACTGTATCGGATGCGAGAACTGCTATGTGTTCTGTCCAGACTTTGCTATATTCGTTGGTGACGGCGATAGGGAGGACACGAATGAATGAGAGCGGACGTGGTCTTAGGAGAGAAGGAACATACTTCATGATGGGTAATGTGGCGTGCGCTGAGGGCGCCTTGGCGGCAGGGGTTCGTTACGTGGCTGGGTATCCGATCACGCCGGCAAGCGAGATCTTTAACATGTTAGCCCAACGTCTGCCTCAGGTAGGTGGTATATTGATGCAGATGGAGGACGAGATAAGTGCGATTTGCTCGGCTATAGGGGCTTCATGGACGGGACAGAAGGCAATGACGGTTACTTCAGGGCCGGGAATAAGTCTAATGCAGGAAAACATTGGCTTTGCGGTGGCCACAGAGACCCCGTTGGTGATTGTGGACGTGCAACGCTTAGGCCCCTCGACCGGGGTGCCGTCTATCGGCGTTGCCGGGGACATGGTTCAGGTAGCAAGAGGGTCGCATGGGGATTATCAGATCATAGCGCTCAGCCCGGAGAGTCCTCAGGAGATGTTCGATATGACGGTAAGAGCTTTTAACTTAGCTGAGGAGTATAGAGTTCCAGTGTTTTTGATGGCGGACGCCATTGTTGGCCATATGAGGGAGCGGGTGGTCATTCCTCCTCCGAATGAAATTGAATTGGTCCAAAGGCGAGTGACCGAGGGAGGGGCGCCTTTAGAGCGGCAGGACTTCTTGGACCCAGAGGTGGCACCAATGCCCTTGTTCGGCCGCGGGCTAAAGGCCCACGTCACAAGCTCCTGCCATGATGAGACAGGGATGAGAAATCTGAGCGATCCAGAGGTTATGCACAGGTATGTAATGAATCCAATAGAAAAGATCCTGAAGCATAGAGATCGAATAATAGACGTGGAGGCAAGGTGGGAAGGGGCTGACCTTGTGCTGGTGAGTTACGGTACTGCTGCCCGAGCGGCAAAGGCAGCGGCGCAAATGGCTCGAGAACAAGGTCTGTCAGTCGGTACCATCCGTTTGAAGACGATCTGGCCTTTCCCAGGGAAGGAAATCGCGGACTTGACCAGGAGAGCAAGGTCCGTACTAGTGATCGAAAACAATGCTGGCCAGCTGTTTCCATATATCAAAGGGGAAACATCCTCGCATTGTAAAACAGAGTTTCTGGGACCAGAGTTGCTCGGTCAAATACACGACCCCGGAATGATTGTTCAAAGAATAAGGGAGCTCCTGGCATGAAAGGTATTGATCACCCCCTGCGAAAATTTCTGCGTCCACAGGTAAAAAGGACCACCAACTGTCCCGGATGTGGCAATGGCATAGTAGCCCAGGCCGTGTTGAGGGCGATCTCGGACTTGAATTATGACATTGATGAGTTCGTGTTTGTCACGGGAATTGGGTGCTCAGCCTGGATACCATCTCCATTATTTGCGGCTGACACGTTGCATACGACACACGGGCGGCCAATAGCTTATGCAACCGGGGTTAAATTGGGCCTTCCGGACAAACATGTTATGGTTATAAGTGGGGATGGAGATCTAACGGCCATAGGCGGGAATCATCTGATCCACGCGGCCAGGAGAAACATCGACATAACGGTAGTCCTTGTGAACAACGGAATATACGCGATGACAGGAGGTCAGACGGCTCCAACGACCCCCTACGGGGTGGCAACTATAACAGCGCCCTTTGGTAACGTAGAGCATGCCTTCGACATTGCACCTCTGGTAGCGGCAGCTGGAGCATCTTATGTGGCGAGGTGGTCAACAGCTCATCCTCGTGAACTGACGAAGGCGATCATGAAAGGGATTCAAAGGAAGGGGTTCGCTCTTATTGAGGCCGTGAGTCAGTGTCCTGTCCAATATGGTCGTGTCACCGGCCTTGGCGGTGCGGTCGAGATCCTGCGATACTTTAAGACGACCAGCATTAGGATCGAGAAGACACGTGGCATGACAAAGGAGGAACTAGAGGGGAAATTGGTTGTCGGTGAGTTTGCGGACGTAGAGAAACCTGAGCTCGGTCAAATGCTTAGGAAACTCAGGAATAAACCAGGAGGACAGG
>Ga0123519_10012892_pt1 | contig 12077 bp, 7 predicted proteins | sample YelNatPaOPRAMG02_FD_87396 | JGI IMG/M metagenome (GOLD analysis project Ga0123519, IMG submission 87396) | Hot spring microbial communities from Yellowstone National Park - Yellowstone National Park OP-RAMG-02 (version 2) | ecosystem: Environmental > Aquatic > Thermal springs > Hot (42-90C) ... | reverse complement strand
GGCGGCAAATCGATCCGTGATTTCATGAAAATTTTTTGATCCGGTTGCCGACGAAAGTTCTTCCCTGACGCATTTGCGAAGAGGTTCTTCGTGGCTGCGGGGATCTCTGAGCCGCGGCGATTTTTCTCCTCTGATGGCGAGGGCAATTTCTTCGCCAGTGATGGGAGAGCCCCTACTGAAGATGATTGCCTTTTGCACCGTGTTGGCAAGCTCCCTCACGTTTCCGGGCCAGGAGTATTGTTCCAAGGTTCTCTTTGCATCATGCGTGAGACCTGGATTGTCGATGTGCATCTCCCTGGTGCATCTCTTGAGAAAATACTCTGCCAGCATGGGGATGTCGCCCTTTCGTTCACGAAGGGGCGGCAGCCATATGGTGACGACTTTCAGACGATAATAGAGGTCGGCGCGAAAACGCCCTTCCTCCAATGCCTCTTCGAGGTCACGATTCGTGGCCGCAATCATCCTCACATCCACAGGAATATGTGAGTGTCCTCCCAGCCTCTCGATGCTCTTTTCCTGAAGGAGTCGAAGGATTTTGGCCTGGATGGTAAACGGCATATCCCCTATCTCATCGAGAAATACCGTCCCGCCGTCTGCCTGCTCGATTTTCCCGAATTTCCTGTGGGAAGCGCCGGTAAACGCCCCTTTTTCGTACCCGAATAGTTCACTTTCAAGTAAAGTCTCGGGTATTGCCACGCAGTTGATCACGAGAAAGGGTTTGTCTTTTCTTGCGCTGTGGTGGTAGATGGCGCGGGCGACGAGTTCTTTACCAGTTCCTGATTCACCCCGGATGAGAACTGTTGCGTCCGTGGAAGCTACTCGTCCAATGGCCTTGTAAACTTCCTGCATTGCTCTGCTTTTCCCCACCAGGGCGTCGGCAGAATCAATGTCTTGCACGGCATCGATCTCAACACGAGATCGCATCACGCGGCCGGCCTCCAGGGCCTTTGAGACCGTAGCCAGCATCTCTGGTATATCAAAGGGTTTCAAGACGTACTCGAACGCGCCCAGCTTGGTGGCCTGGATCGCTGTCTCCGTCGTGCCGTAGGCAGTCATGATGATCACGGGAAGTTTTGGCTGCTTTTCGTGGATAGCCTTGAAGGTTTGAAGGCCATCCATGCCCGGGAGACGGACGTCCATGATCACTAAGTCCGGCTGCTCAGCGGCGACCAGCTTGAGGCCGCCCTCCCCTGTCGCAGCGGTCTGCACAGCATGTCCTTCCGCAGACAGCAGCTTGGCGAAACTGTTTCTCAGTTGCGCATCATCATCGACTATGAGGATTTTGCCCACTGATCAATCCCTCTGATCGGCAAGGTTATCACAAATCGAGCCCCTTGTCCTGTCGGAGAATCCAGATGGAGACTCCCGCCGTGCTCTTCAACGATACGCGCTGCTATGCTCAGTCCAAGGCCTGTCCCTTCCTCTTTGGTGCTAAAGAAGGGCTGAAACACTCTGTCTCGAATCTCCTGCGGTACGCCTGGTCCGTCGTCTGCCACTTCGATGCAAATGCGAGACCCGTCATCTTCCAGGGCGTAGGACTTTTCCGTTATGGTAATAACGCCGCCGTCAACCAGGGCCTCGCAGGCGTTGGCGATCAAATTGACGATGACTTCCTTCAATTGATCTGGATCTCCTCTCGTCTCGGGCAGCCTTTCCTGACGAAGCACCTCCACCTTCACGTCGTAGGATTCGAGCCTATGCTTCATCAGTCTGAGTGCTGCGTCCACGAGGTCTGAGGGGCGTATCGCCTGCATTCTCAGGCGCGGCGGGCGAGAGAATTCCAGAAAGTTTCCGACGATGGTGTCTATGTGACGGATTTCTTCGGCAATGACTTCAAAATCCTCTTTTTGACTGGCGGTCAGCGCAAGGTCCCTTTCCATTGAAAACAATCTCATCTTTACAGAGGTCAACGGGTTCCTCACGCTGTGGGCGACGCCAGCAGCCAGCTTCCCCACGAGCGCCCATTTCTCGGCCTGTGCCAGGTGTTCTCGGCTGCGCTCTAGTTTCGTCTTGGTCTGATCGACGTCTTCTATGAGGTCTTGAAAACGAAGGCTGAGAACCTTGACTTCGTTCTCTTCCTCCATTTCCACTTTCTTGTTGTACGCTGCTGCAGCCAGTTCACGGATGGGGCCGAGCACTTCCTTGAGCAGTATATAAGCTAAAATGCTGGCAAAGGTGATTGCCAAGCACAAGCCAAAGAGCGTCGCCGCGTTGCTCAGGCCGACGCGATCGCTGAGCCGTTGTCTCGCGGCGGCGATGCTTTGGACAAAGGCTTCTTTGAACAGCCGACACGTCGCCGCAATGCCGTTGAATTGCGTTCGCAAGTCCTGATGGAGTCGGAATCCCTCTTCTTTTCTTCCTTCTTTGTAAAGACGGATGACCTCGTCCCGCGTGTCGCAGTACATTGCGTACTGTGCGTACACGTCTCGGAGCAGCCGTCGCTCCTCATCGTTTGCCGTCCATTGACGCGCTTTGCGCAGCCAACTCTCAAACGCAAGATGGTATTTCTCCAACTCCTTGAGCCAGGCTTCGTCCCCGTCTTGGAAATAATAGGTGACATAGCCCTTCTGCATGACCAAGGCATTCTCCAGCTCCTGGGCGGCTTGCATGGCTTCCAGGTCAGATTCGATGACCGAAGAAAAGGTGCGATCCATGATATACGAATTGATCATGGACATGAGCCCTCCGCCGACGGTTATGGACACGAGCAGGGCAAGCGCTACCAGGATGCGGGTTCTGAGACTGAGCCTTCGCCACATGGCTGCATGATTCTCCTTTCCAGGGTCTTTATACCACGAGGCTAATGAGGTGAACAGCGGGCAGCGACAAAGGAAACGACCTAAACAGTCGCTTTGGCCACAAAACAGGAAAAGGCGGCAGCCCTTGAGGAATGTTCTCGAGGTGAATCGCGAATTTGGACAAAAGCTTATTTGCTTGATTCAGGTCAGCTGAGATGGCTTCGTCGCCGACGGCTCCTCACGCTGACAAAAACGTTCTTGAAGCGCCCATGCGAGCAAAGCCATATCGTGAAAAAAGGTCAAAAAACCTATATTGACGAAGCGATACTATGTGAATGTACGTCAAACCATAAAGGGGCATTGCGAAATCTTTTTTCAATTGATAATATATGACATCCGCAAGATAATTTCTCAAAGGAATGATACATTGAAAGTATTGCTCGTAAGTCCTGACTACCCTCAGACTTTCTGGTCCTTTAATCGCGTCCTGAAAATGACGGGTAAAAAAGCTTTGGTTCCGCCCTTGGGCCTCATAACGGTCGCCGCATTGTTGCCTTCCGACTGGCGCCTCGAGCTCGTGGACATGGTCTTTCAGCGCATCTCCGACTCGCAGTGGGACGCCTGCGATATGGTTTTCATCTCTGGCATGGGTGTGCAGGCCCAGGGCATCCTCGAAGTCACCAGAGAAGCCAAGAGAAGGGGCAAGAGGGTCGTGATAGGCGGACCATGGGTATTCCACTACCCTGAGGATGCCTTTGCCGCCGGCGCCGACATCGTGGTGAAGGGGGAAGCCGAGACCGTCATCGATGAACTTCTCGCAGCCATTGCCGACGAGGCGTCGGGCAAAATCATTTACAGCGAGGATAAGCCAGACCTGCAAAGGAGTCCTGCGCCGCGTTTCGACCTCTTGGACATGAAGAGTTACGCGAATATGGCGGTCCAGTTTTCCCGTGGTTGTCCTTTTCAGTGCGAATTTTGCGACATCACGCTCATGCTGGGGAGACGCGTCCGCACCAAAACCCCGGACCAGATTCTCGCAGAACTTCAAAGTCTCTACGATCTTGGTTGGAGGCGCTGGGTATTTTTCGTGGACGACAACTTCATCGGGAACATCACCATGGCCAAAGCACTCCTCAAGAGACTCATCCCGTGGATGGAGGAGCGGAAAAGACCTTTTGGTTTTTACACGCAGGCCTCGGTCAATATGGGATCAGACGAGACCCTGCTTGAACTCATGTACGCGGCCGGTTTTTTCAGGGTCTTTTTGGGCATAGAGACGCCCGACGAAGAAAGCCTCATCGGGGCCAAAAAATTTCAGAATGTGAATACTGATCTGGACAAGGTTTGTGAGCGAATTACTCGAGCAGGATTTCAGATAATTGCAGGCGCCATCATTGGCTTTGACAACGAAAAACCTGGCGCGGGAGCTCGACTGGTTGAATTTGCTCGCCGGAACCGCATTCCAGAACTTTTCACGAGTCTGCTTCAGGTCGGGCCAGGCACTGATCTGTGCAAGCGAATGGAACGCGAAAAGCGGTTGGTGTCGTTAGACTACAAATATCTGAGCAACCAAACGGGACTGATCAACTTCGTGCCGACGAGGCCTATTAGTGAGATCGTCGAAGAATACATGTATGTGTATCGCACCCTGTACGAGCCAAAGGAGTATATCAAGAGGGTCTATGAATGCTTCGAGTCGATGGATCCGCCGAAGATCAAGAAGTTCTTTCGCCTGCCATATCTCAAGGAATTGCGCGCGGTCCTCATCACCACGCTCAGACAAGGATTGCTTTATCCTTCGAGAAACGTCTTTTGGAAGTATTTCTTCAAGGCTTTGTGGAATTTCCCGAGTAGATTCGATCGATATATCACCGCGTGCGTAGAAGCCGAGCACTACTTTGATTTCCGTCAAACAATTTATCGGGAAATCGAATTTCAGATGCATAGCATGGACGAACAAACCAAGAGTCGCTATGAGGTAGCCCGGTCCCTGTCCCCAGTTTCGGGGAGGTAGCCCACTGCGACCGAGTCCGAGAGCTTTTTGCTACACCGTGATCCCGCGCATCATTTCTTTGGCCGCGTGAATCAAGCCTTGCCAAGAGCACATCGCTGGGATTGACAAACCTCGCTCCTGGCAGTACCTCAAAGATATGTTGACTGAACGTTTTGACTCTTCAAACGTGCGGAGCGTATGGTATCGAGTCTTTTTGCGGTCTTTTTTTCTCGAAACCTTGTGGAATTACCAAAAGATGCAAAATGTGGGTTTTGTTTTTGCCATTTACCCCGCGCTCAAAAGACTCTTTGCCGGCGGCGCCGCGCTCCAGGCCGCAGTGAGCCGAAATTTGGAATTGGTCAATACACACCCTTCCATGGGCCCATTGTTGATGGGGCTCACGCTCCTTCTTGAGAAAGAGCGCGACTGCGCCGAAGACGTCATCACATATCGCCGCGCCTTCATGACAGCCCTTGCTGCGCAAGGTGATCATATCTTTTGGGGCGTGCTCAAGCCTCTGGCAGCCGCGGTAGGGACAGCGACGACGCTTGTCTCTGGGAACTTCTATGCTGGTCCGTTGGCAGCGCTTTTGGCATACAATGTTCCGAACATGGCAGCCCGCGTGTGGGGCTTTGGCGCGGGATGGTCTCGTGGTTTAAGAGTCCTCTCTATTTTTCAGTCGCCGTTTTTTCACCGTGCACTTTCTTTGGCCCGCGATGCCACAGCCTGTGGATTAGGGAGCGTTGTTGGTGTTATAATATGGTATATATTTTCGGTAGAATCGTCACGCGTCCCCATCGTCATTCAGATCGTGGAGGTGTGGGCTATCCTGAGCGCTGGCGCAGGCGGATTCTTCTTGCTCTATCGGCGAGTTCCATTAGGCCTGGTGATGTTCTTGGCTGCATTTGGTTCGCTGTTTTTCTTATCGTCTATTTGAATAGGGAATGATTTGATATGGCAGACAATGGCAATGTAATTGAACGAACTCTTGTCGTAAACAACCCTATGGGCCTCCATGCACGCGTCGCGACAAGTATGGTGAAGGCCATGGACAAATATGAATGCCGCGTGACGCTGCAAAAGGATTCAGTGGAGGCCGATGCCAGGAGCGTGCTGAGCCTTTTGCTGCTGGCAGCAACGCCGGGGAGTGAAATCGTGGTGAGGGCGGAAGGTCCGGACTCGTTGGCCGCGGTGTCAGAGATAGATAGGCTCATTCAGGAAGAAGAACAAGTATCATCTGAAATGTAGCACAGGAAAGGTCGGCCTTTGTCTGATTCCGATGAACGATGCGAAAACGTTATCCTGAAGGGGATCGGGGTATCCGGCGGCGTTGGAATTGGACAGGCTGTCATCATCGAGCATCTTACCACCGATATCTGCCCAAAGAGGATCATCAGGCCGGAGGATGTCCCGGCCGAGATAAAGCGCTTCGAAGACGCGGTGCGATCTGCTGAGGCGAGGTTGAGAGACATAAGGAATGGTTTGGACACCAACCATCCATTGTTCGATCACGCCTACATATTGGAGACCCACATTCTTCTTCTCCATGACCGCATGTTTTTTGAGGGGACAAAAGCTGCCATTGCTCATGAGCTGGTAAACGCCGAGTGGGCCCTCGCTCAAATCATGGTCAGGGTGACATCCGCGTTCGACACCATCGAGGACGAATACCTTAAGGAGAGAGCCAGGGACATTCATTTTGTGGGAGAGCGGGTACTCAAAATCTTGATGGGAATTCAGTCCACGGGTACCGTCCAGCACCTGCCTCCGAATTCCATTATCGTTGCCCATGATCTTTCGCCCGCGGATACCGCTCAGATCCAAAAAGACAATGTGTTTGGATTTGCAACTGACATGGGAGGCAAGACGTCCCATACCGCCATTATGGCGCGCTCTCTCAAGATACCTGCGGTAACTGGTCTCGAGAAAATCAGCAAGATAGCCCAAACCGGGGACACGGTCGTGATAGATGGGAGCACAGGGGTAGTGATAATAAACCCCGATCCTGAAACGATTTACCGATATAGAGAGCGAGCAGAGGTCTATCGCAAGTATCAGGATTCACTAATGGCCTTCGGCCTTCTTCCGGCCGTGACCAGCGATGGAAATCGCTCCGTCCGCATTACCGCCAACATAGAGCTGGTGGATGAAATATCTTTAGCGGTTAACCATGGCGCCGAGGGCGTAGGTCTCTTCAGGACGGAGTATTTGTTTCTTGGCCGTTCCGATTTGCCCTCTGAGGATGAGCAATACGTTATCTACAAACGTATAGTCGAGGCCAATGCGCCAAATCCTGTGACTATCAGGACGCTTGACGTAGGCGGAGATAAACTCTCCGCACATTTTCGAATTTCCCACGAAACCAATCCAGCGATGGGTCTGAGAGCGATCCGGCTGTGTCTGAGCCGAGTGGACCTTTTCAAGACTCAGTTGAGGGCAATATTGCGGGCTGCTTCCCATGGAACATGTCGATTGTTGATACCCATGGTGTCGTGCATAAAGGAGCTCATTGCCACAAAAGAGATACTTGCTGAGGCGGCAGACGAGCTTGCAGCCAATGATATTCCTCACGCGTCTAGAATCAAGATAGGCGTGCTTGTGGAGGTTCCCTCCGCGGTCGCCATCGCAGACCTTCTTGCGAGGGAGGTGGATTTCTTCAGCATAGGCACGAATGATCTCATTCAGTACGCCATGGCCATCGACCGAGTGAACGAGCAGGTCAACTATCTTTATGATACCCTGCATCCTGCGGTGCTGAGGCTGATCCGTCAGGTCACCGTAGCAGCGCAGGCAAGAGGCATCGAAGTGGCGATGTGCGGGGAAATGGCTGGGGATCCGGTCAATGTTCCAATTCTCATAGGGTTGGGCATCGATGAGCTCTCCATGAACGCGCTAGCCATCCCATTGGTGAAAAAGCTCGTGAGGTCCGTCACCGTCGAAGAGTGCCTTGAACTTACTCGCCAAGCCTTTGATATGCAGGACGCGGAATCCATACGGGCTCTGCTCGAAAATTGGTTGAGAGACCGATTCCCAGGGGATTATTTTATTGATCACTCCTGATGTGCGTTCATGAAACAACAAGGTCACATAAAGATTATCTGCAAGAACAAGAAGGCCCATTTCAATTTCGAACTGGGGGATACGTTCGAGGCGGGCATCGTCTTACTCGGATCAGAAGTAAAATCGCTTCGCTTGGGCAAAGCCAACCTCACAGATTCCTATGCGAAGTTTCGGCAAGGTGAATTATTCCTCGTGGATGCGCACATATCCCCCTACCCTCAAGCCAACAGGGAGAATCACGATCCTGACCGCGACCGCAAATTGTTGCTTCACAAGCGTGAATTGAAACGGCTGCTTGGTAAAGTGACGGAGAAGGGATTTTCGCTGGCGCCGTTGAAACTCTACTTCAAAGATGGTAAAGTAAAAGTTGAATTGGCCTTGGCGCGAGGCAAAAAGCTCTTTGATAAGCGAGAGGCTATAAAGAAAAAAGACCAGCGCCGCGAGATGGAGAGGCTGGCGAAATTCAAACACAGCGGACGATGACGCGGCGATCGTGTCGAGCGTCGATCGCGCGCAGAGGCGGGATGACCTAAATCTGAGTTGAGCTGGAACAAAGCCTCTCGGTCGTTGTCTGTATAAGACGGAATAATGCACATCCTTTGAAAGGGGGCGACTAGGTTTCGACGGGGACAGTTGAGGTCAAGGTTGCATGCCGAGCGCTCCGGTGACTCGTTAAACCGCCGGGAATAAATATACTCGCCGACAATTACGAGTACGCTCTAGCTGCGTAAGCTAGCGTCCCTCAGCCTTTCTCCTGCGGGGGTTGAGTGGGCGACGGGCAGCAGGATAGCCAATGCTCCGAGCCTGTTGGAGCGGCGGCGAAACGCTTAGCAGGCTGGTCTGGGAGGACCTTTTCCGAGGGGGCCGTACCGGACGAGAATCAAAACTCGGAATAAGCATGTAGAAGCTTTGCACTGAAGGTTTCCGGACGCGGGTTCGATTCCCGCCGCCTCCACCAGTAATATTAATAAATATTTTCGACCCTAGCCTCTCAAGAAGCCAGACTCAAAACTGAGTGGGATATCTTCTTAGTCCGCTACAGATTTCTCATAAATTCCTGTTCAACCGACCTCCATTTGGGTTACAATCGCAGCGAGCTTTCCCATTCTTTGGCCACTGAGAGGCAGTCGCCATGATAACCCTCGCAATCGACTATGGAGCCTCTAACATAGGAATAGCACTGGTTCGTAACACCGAGGAAGGAAATGAACCTCTCTTTGCGGGAACAATCATCATTGACGCAAAGGGCGTCAAAGACCTGGCTGAACCTCGTGCTGCCATCCGAAGACTGAGGCGTACCAGGAAGACGAAGATACGGCGCCTGAGACAACTCAGCCTAGCTCTGAAGAGGCTTGGTTTGGGGGAGGAGGTCTCCCGCATAGTGCGGTTCGCCAGGAGACGAGGATACAAGTCTCTTTTTGATGACCCTGATGAAGCGAAGCAAACGAAAGATGACGTCTCAGGCTATCGTTGCACCAGAGAAGAATTCTTCCATGAGCTAGAGCACGAATTACAAGCAATCATCATTGACACAGAGCAGTATCACAGAGCCCTTTCTGTGTGTGAACGAGTCCTCAACCGCAGAGGAGAGCGGTACGGTGAAATCAGACCCCTCAAAATTGACAATCGCGGTAGGAGCCGCTGTGCGTGGGAGGGCTGCAACAGAGTCACCCCGAGACGCCACAACGCGACTGACGACGTAGTTCGGCAGCAACTCGTAACCTATTTTCAAAGCCCTCTCAGGAGGGAGCCAGGCAAGCTCCCCATGCTCGAACAGGCAGTTGTGAAACTGGACATCATATCCAAGAATCTCCGGGGTTCCAACGAAGCCAAATGCAGAAACGCCCTTAACAAGAGAGCAAGAACAATCTTGAGAGGTTTGCAGGCTGCGTTGCCGATGCATGAGGATGAAGGTGGCAGCGATAAAGAAAGCTGGGAGTATGTTGAGAAAGGAGTAGTCAAAATCCTTGAAAACGCGGGTGGCAGAAACCGCTACTGCAGAGAACACAGCAAAGCATATTGCGACAGAGTTTTGGAGGGTAAACCATCTGAATTCAAAAGCTCAATTCAGGAGTCCGATATAATCTCCCGGCGTGAACAGATAATCTTTAACAAGCTGTGGCGATACATCGAAGCAAGGCTCCTTCCGTTGGCTCCAGAAGGAATCGACAGAATTGTGGTGGAGAGGACTGCATTCGACCTGCTTGCAGGAAAACAAAAAAAGATTCGGGACGCGTCCAGCAAGTCGGTAGAGAGTATCTATCAGTATGGTCCAAGGTATGGCTTCACGAGTGAGAAGGAGATGCTGCGCAAGGAATTCGGCGGGCTCTGCGCATACTGCGGCAAACCATCTGAGACCCTCTTGGAGCGGGAGCACATACTGCCTCGGAGGCTTTTCTTTTTCGACAGCTACCTCAATATTCTCCCCTCATGCCCCCAATGTAATGCTGCCAAGGGAACATCTCTTCCGGGAGTGAGTTCTCTCAGAGTTCACGAAGACGCATACCGCAACTATGAGAGCTACATTAATGAGTTAAAGAGCAAGCGACCTCTTCATTTCCTCCATACCGAAAAAAAGGGAATCCTGAATCTCATGCGAGACCCTGAAAGGGCATGGGATTGGGAACGATACCTTCGTCTCATTGCCAACAATTTCGCCTCCATCGTCCAAACTCAGCGCGGTCCGCGTCCTTTTGCGCGATACCTGTATTCAAAGCTTTCCCGGAGACAGGAAAAGCCGCCTGAAATTGCTTTCAGAAGTGGTCGTCATACTGCATTGTACAGGAGCGTTGCCTATCCTGACTTCAGCAAGGCCCAGGAAAAAGCAGGCGAAGACGGGAACAGTCATCCTGTGAACCACGCACTCGATGCGCTCTTGTTGGCGTCCAAGCTGCCGCGCCCCGAGCCACTGGAAGCACGAGGACTCAACCACGCCAGTCTTAAAGCTTGGGCGGATCAAGTTCGTGGGAAAGCAGCGCCGGCGGGAGAGGACGGTATCCCAGTGATTCCTGCATACAAGTGCTTCGTACCGGGTTTTGAAGAGACAGATGCTCATGGGTATGTCACGGTTGAGATGGCGATGATGAACTGGAATAAAAAGGATACTGCAACAACGAAACAGGACCCTTACGGGTGGTCTGAATCCAGACAACACCCGACAAAAAGAGTTTCAGCGAGAACTCTGTTCGATGACTTAAGAGAGGAAAAAAGCAAGAAGAATCCATCTGAACTTATCAAGCGCATTTATCATCCCGCATTGCGCTCCGCTGTCGAGAAAGCATATCAGGAGTCCCACAACCGCATCCAGGCAGCAGAGGCTCTGAAAAACTGGCTCAGAGACTCTGTGAAGAATAGTCTGCGCAGCTCCAGCTTCTCTCGTCATCCGAGTGACATACGTCGAAGGCAAGACTTGGAAAGGTTCGCCAATGGCAAGACAGATGAAATTCCTGTGGTAATAGGAATTAAATGCCTCGATACAGGCGTTGCTGGAAAAATAGACGCTGCTCGTATGGACCGTCAAACCGGGACCACGGGGCACCGCTACCTGACTGACCCAGCCAACAGGGGCGTGGTGCTTGCTTATCCAACAACACGGTCTGGCGCCTGTGATAGAAGAAAGCCATGCACAGCTGGCATCAGGCAAAATTATTCTCTCAAAACCGATGAGACTGCGTTTCGGTCAATGCCAGCGTCATTGGAACGAGGCGTGGTCTGGGGCAAGAAAACACATTCTCCCAGAGCCATGGAGTCAGCGTTCAGCAAAGAATTGGAGCAGTATCTTCGCGACCGTCGCTTTCACAGTTACTGCATTCTCACAGCCGGATGTGTGGTCTGCTATGAGGACGGCACAGAGAGATTCATAAGGAACTTTGACAAGAGCAAGGGCTTCAAGAAGACAATCCTCAGGAACATAGTCGCGCTGAAGCGGACTCCGCTCTCAACGCGTGTTGTACCTCTAAAAGTGTTGACAGCACTGCCGTAATGAGAATAGAAATAGAAAAGACACTCGTTCTTTGACAAATCGTTCGATATGTTCAGCTCCGGTTGAAAAGAGCATCCGTCTGGTAGCCATGCACTCCGGAATGGGGCAGTTCCGGCTCTTGCGACTTAGTGGGTGAAAGCTCATTGAGCCAACTACGAGACACGTCTCTACGAGACAGGATGTGAGCCCTTATTTATCATGATTTCAAGCTGAATTTTCCGCAGTCGTTGCGACTACGTGTTTGGGGGATATACTGGTTCCTCATACCTAGTTTCAATCAAGCTGAATTTTCCGCAGTCGTTGC
>Ga0123519_10012890_pt1 | contig 12078 bp, 12 predicted proteins | sample YelNatPaOPRAMG02_FD_87396 | JGI IMG/M metagenome (GOLD analysis project Ga0123519, IMG submission 87396) | Hot spring microbial communities from Yellowstone National Park - Yellowstone National Park OP-RAMG-02 (version 2) | ecosystem: Environmental > Aquatic > Thermal springs > Hot (42-90C) ... | reverse complement strand
CTACTTCACCCAGCTGCTTTTTGATGCTGTTAGCTATGCCAGCGCCAACGATTTTTTGCAGCACTGATATAGATACTTTTCTCAAATCTTCCAAAGTTTTCAAGTTATGAGAGTAAAGCCTTCTGGCTCTTACTCTGCCAACACCGCTTAGCTTTATCAAAGGCAGCAGTTCCTCTTTTATTCCATGCTTTAGCCTTAACCTAATTTTCCTTAAATCCTTTAGCAGCTCCTTTTTTCCTAAAAGCAAAGACAATTCTTGCAAAGCATAGCAAAGCCACTCTGCGTTTGTCAACCTAGTTCTCAACTCGCCTGGTGTAACGCCATAATTACTCATAAGCTCGTCTTCGCCCGCTTCGTTTATCCAATCATAGAACAACAAAGATGTCTTCAAACTCTGCATGAATTCATCATACTCTTCATCCCATTCTTTTGGTATTTCACAAAGTAGCTTGTCATGATTCTTCATCAAAACATTTTCAATCTTTCTAATATCACCTTCCTTTACAGTTAATAAAGGTCTCATCTCCAAAGTGTCAGAAATTAGCTGCAAATACCCTATTTCATTGCTAGCTTTTATCCTGCTGACAAACTTGTATCCAGTCACGGGATCGATGTATAACTCTGAAACCCTCTTACCTATTTTTGTTGGCATCAGCCTTTCGTTTATCCTTACTATGAAACCAAAGTTGATTAAAGTCTCCAGTATTCTTTCAATTCTAATCTCGATAGCCGTTATATCCCCATATTGATAGGCGTAAAATGTTTTTTTGAAAAATTCATACAAAGATGAAATGTCTTTTATGAAACCAGAAGCTATAAGTGCTAAGACATGCATTCTTAATATTGGCTCTACTGCAAGCTTCGACTGTATCTGCTCAGTTTCAGCATTGACAAATCTTTCAAACAACTCAAATGCTTCTTCCTCATTCTTTGCGACTAATATCGCCTCACCTTCGTCGTTGTATTCAGGTCTTCCTGCTCTTCCGGCCATTTGCTTGTACTCCAAAACAGGTATGTACCTAGCACCATAGCCAGAATAGAACCTTTTTGCGTCCCTTATAACAACTCTATGGCTCGGTAAGTTAACTCCCATAGCAAGAGTTGGTGTGGCAACTATAACTTTGATGCAACCTTGCCTGAAATTGTCTTCTATTATTTTTTTCTGTTTTCCAAGCAAGCCAGCATGATGGAACGCAACTCCGTTCTTCAAACATTTAGCCAATCGTTTGCACTGTTTAGTCGGCACTTCCAAAATATTTAACACATCTTCTGAAATTTTTGAAAGCATTGCAATATCATTCTGTGCCAAATATTTTTTCATTTCTTCTGACAGTTTTTCAGCAAGCGACTCTGCGTTTCTTCTGGAAGAAACAAAGAACAAAACTTGCTTTTTATTTTTCAAGCTATTGTCGACTATTGCTAATTCATTCCATAAATTTTCATCCAACTCATAACTTCGTTTTCCTTGGAATTGTATTGTGTGATCAAAAGAAACGCCTTCATAAAGCTTCACAGGCCTCCACTCACTAAAAACAAAATCTGCATTCAACCATTCAGCTATTTCTTTTGCGTTGCTTATAGTAGCACTCAATCCAATTATTTGAGCATTAGGAGCGATTTCTTTAAGTCTTGTGAGCAAAATCTCAAGCGTCGGCCCTCTTGAATTGTCTGTAAGCATGTGTATTTCATCAATAACTATCAGACCTATATCTCCAATCCATTCAGCACCATGTCTTATCAAGCTGTCTGCCTTTTCGTTACTGCAAATAATCCAATCATACTCTCTTAGCCAAGGGTCGCTGCTATCATAATCACCAATGCTTAGAGCAATCTTTATTCCAAATTTTTCAAGTTTGTCTTTAAACGATGAATAATGTTCTTGTGCTAAAGCTATAAGCGGACACAAATAAATCATCTTCATCTTTTTGTTATAATAGCAGTTCAAACCGGCAAGAACCGCACACAGAGTTTTTCCACTCGCGGTCGGCGCAGCAACTATCAAATTGTTTTCAAAAAGCCCTTTCTTGATCGCTTCTGATTGAATTGGATTAAGGCTTTCAAAATTGTATGCTTTCAACACTCTGTCTAATATCTCTTTTTTGTCCATATGTCTAAATCATTAAATTAAACAATTAAATTCATTTATCACTTTTAAAGCACATAAAAAGTGGTGATGAAAAAATATAATTGAGAAAAAAAATTTTTGAAAAATTATTTATCAAAACTTCTAAAGGTTCACAAAAATTAGTTTTTATTTGCTTTGCCAAAAAATCAAGAGGGGGTGATTATGAGATGCGAATGCGGCGGACACATGTGCTATGAATTCAGTAGTGGAATGGACGATATAGACATTTGCTTGATTTGTGGAAAGACAACAAAAACAAACAAGATCTTGAAGATTTTTCTTTAATTTTTTATCTTTCGCTATAATAAAACCTCAAGAAAAGGTACAGCCTTTGAACAGTAAAACCTATTGCTATTCCTATAAAAGCTCCAGCTATAACGTCAGTTGGTGTGTGAACAAAAGTAACAACCCTCAAAGCGCCTACTACGATAGATGTAACAGCAAATAAAGATGATAAAATCTTGTTTTTTGTTTCTAGCATGAACGCAGTCGTCAGGGCAAAAGCTATCAAAGTATGTCTACTTGGGAAAGAATAATCACTAGGACAGCCAGCCAAGCCAACACAAGGCCTAGGAGCTTTAACAGAATTCTTTATTATATCACCTATCCAATAACTGATGAAAAATGTCAATATTAGAGTGATGAATAGCTGAACGTATCTCCTTTTCCATTTTCTATTCATACTATCAATCTAATTATTAATTTAGCTTTAGGGTTTTTTAATTCTTCTACTAGCCTTCTATCAAGTTCTGCTGCTGATTTGTTTGCTTTTATGGCAAGAGTTCTTTCGTCAATGAAGGAGGATTTTCTTATGACGATGCTGGTCTTGCTTTCTAACATCAATTCATTGCTTCCACAAGCTATGATTTGATCCTTTACTCCACTAACTTCAAGCAAAATTCTTATTTTCTTGCCTTGTTTTAGAGCTTTTTTCAACTCGTCGTCAATATCAAAACATGCCTTATCAGCCTTCACGCCAATTATACAATCCCCCTTTTCTGTCAAAAAGTCTTCTTTTGTTATTTCAATAGTAGTCTTGTGCTTCGCTTTAACTAGTTCGTGGCCAAAAGCAACAATTTCATCAAAAACCATTAAAATATTATTTTAAGATAAGTATTTAACAAGAACCGCTTACACTGGTCGAGTTTTCTCCTAGAGTTTTGTTACATTCAACAGGAATGTTCTTGAATCCAGAACAAACAGCTTGCTTGAAAGCTTCAGGCGTCCTTGCTCCGTTATAAGTGGCACCGTTTATTATAAGAGTAGGTGATCCCCTGACCCCATACTTTTCTGTTAATTGTTCATCAATTTTCAACAAATCTAGAGCCTCCTTGCTTTTAGAGCATTCGTCGATCTTTCTGTCATCGATGCTAAACTTCTTTGCTACTTCTCTCCAACAAGAATCCAAAGCCTTTTCATCTCTAGAAGATGGATAGCATTTAGCGTCAAACTCTATCAAATAATTCCAATATTTGTCTTTATCATAATACTTCATTATACATATCTGCCTCAAATCCTCCATGGCTTCTGTAGACCCATGCAAAGAATCGACTGATTTATAATCATCTCCATTCACATTAGCGATGAACCTTATCTTGAAATTAGCTTTGTTCTTTAACAAATCAAAAACAGGTTTCATAGTATTTTCTGCTTGAACGCCAAAAGGACAAAAAGACATTACATACAATTCTACTTCAGGAACATCTTTATCAGGTGCATCAAAATTACCTGTGCTCTGCTGTTCGGGTTGTGGTAAATTCTGGGTCATGTCCAATGGTTGAGAGACAAACATGTATTTTCCATCTTTAGAAACATAAACAGGTATGTTTTGACCTTTATATGAAGTAGTTACTTTATACATACCCGCTTCCTCCTCAACAGAAACTAGCGTGGCTTTATCAGTTCCTTCGACAAGGTTGTTGTTTATGAAATCTATAGCAGACTTGCCAATCTTTTCTTTATCTGACGGCTTGTATGTTGATAGTAATACAGCTAAAAGTAATACAGCTAAAAGAAGAGTTGATATCAGCCAGGGATCAAAACCTTTTTTTTGCTGCTGCTTATGCTCCTGTTTTTTTGACTTCATTTCAATAATATTTAGATAACATATATTAAAATCTTTCAGTTATTTATCTCAAGAAATATTCTAGAATTTCTAATAGGTATACAATCTGAATAATATATTAAATCTTAACTACTTTCAAACTTTTCCTCAACCTTAAAAGACAAAATTTAATCTATATTTTTCTAAAATTTTGCGTTTTCATCCAAACTCATGGTTCGTTCAGAAATATTACAAAACAATAAAATCAGTATGGAAAAACTCTGTTTCATTGAAATATTCGAAAAAAGAATTAAAATTATTTGAATCAATTAAAAAAGGGTTAATACAAAGTCATAATCCGATTAAAAAGCGCCAAGGCAGGGATTTGAACCCTGAAGGGCAAAGCCCGCCGGATTTCCTTCGGTTCACCTCCTTGACATCATACCATCAGGGTCAAGCCATCTTCCACATCGGAACGCGACTCAAGTCCGGTGCATTACCTGGTTCTGCCACCTTGGCATTCTAATAATATCAGCTTGGTACAATTTTAAATTTCTTTGTTTTGATTTAAAAACTATGCCCAAATTCACAGAAGAAAGGTTAAAAAAATACAAGAAGGCCGGTTATCGAATAGTAGGTAATAATCTACACACAGGAGTGGAAATTTGTAGATGGACAAAGTCAATGCTGAGAAATAAAAGAAACTGCTACAAGGCCGTGTACGGTATAAGGTCTCATAGATGTATACAGATGACGCCAACACTAGACTTTTGTCCGTTTAGTTGCTTGTTTTGTTGGCGAACTTTCGGTCCCGATAGGTTCAAGACTGAAAGTAATTGGGATAGTCCCAAAGAAATAGTCGATAAAATAATAGAGGCTCAAATAAAGCTTTTGTCTGGATTTGGCGGTAACCAAGTCACGCCAAAACATTTGTGGGAAGAAGCCAATAAGCCTGCTCATGTTGCTATAAGCTTGGACGGAGAACCAACTCTGTATCCATACATAGCTGATTTGATAAAGGAAATAAAATTTAGAGGGATGACAGCATTTCTCGTAACTAACGGAACTATGCCACATAAGCTTAGAGAGTTGATAGAAAAAGATGCGGAACCAACAAACATCTACATAAGCGTATACGCGACAAACAAGGAAGATTATAAAAAAGTTACTAACTCTTTCTTACCAGATGAATGGGAAAGAGTGAATGAAAGCTTGAAGCTCTTGAAAGAATTCAAGGAAGCCAGGACAGTATTTAGAATGACTATGGTTAAAGATTTGAACATGAAAGATCCTGAAGGTTATTCTAGATTGATAAACATGGCCAAGCCACATTTCGTAGAGCTAAAGGGTTATTCTCATCTTGGGGAATCTAAATTCAGGCTAAAAAGAGAAAACATGCCAAGTATAAGAGAGCTTGAAGATTTTGCTAACATAATCTCTTCTCATACAGGTCATATAGTCAAGGCAGTAGACAATATTAGTAGAGTTGTTATAATGGTTAGAGACGAGCAAGTTTGGCAGTGGAGTTTACAGAAAATAGAAGAACAGAACAAAGCGATAAAAGCAAAAATAGACGGCGAAAATATTTAATAGGTTTTAAGTTAAATTCGGTAAATAAGAAATCAAGTTTATCTATTAGATGAATAGATTGACAAAACCCTTCAATTACCAAGAAAATAAAATTTCGAACAACAATTGCAAATAGACTATATAAATAACGAACTATGTATTTTATCTGACAAAAGATGTCATGAATTTTTTGGCACCTTTTTTCTAGAAAACCAAAGTTTGAAAAGTCTAGAATTTAAGGACAAACATCCAAGTTCAAAACAAAAAATTATTTTTTCTTTATAAATTTCGACCATAATATAATTAAAAGAGCAAATACAATCAAACCAATTGAAAAATAAAATATTATATTATTTTCATAACAATCTAAACCAGGCGTACAACCTTTTTGTTCATCATTATTTTGAATCATTTTTGATTGACAATTCAACGTATATTTTAACCATTCATAATCCCAAGGACAAACCCTTCCCCAAAATTCTAATTCTTCTGCTCGCCTCCAGTTTTGAGGAAGATTTTCACAATCATTAATGTCTTCAACAAAAGCGCACTTTCTTTCAACATCATTCACAACAACATCTTCACAATCTCCACTTAAACCAGAATGTCCAATGGTACAGCAGAAAGAATTTTTTCTGGGTTTGCAAACCGAATCTTTTTGAACTTCCTTATATCCCAGTGGACATTGAAATTCTTCAATCATTTTCCAGCCTTCTGGAAATGTGCAATCTAAACATTCATCGCCCATAAAAAATTTTGAACATTCCTTTGTTTCTTCGTTTACTCCATATCTTGGTAAAGCTTGTGATGCAAGAACATACGAAGACGTTAACACAATAAAAATGGTTGCAAGAATAATTAATATTAGGTTCTTTAGCATATTAATTAAATTAGAATATTAATTATTATAAAATTTTCTATTAAAATTAAAAAAATATTTTATACAGAATATTAAATTACAAGTTTATCAAAATAAAATTCTAGCATGTTTTAATTTAACTTTCAAAAAAACGATCAAAATTAACAATCACAGAGATATAAAACAACAATTACGTTAAAACTTCAATTTGTGCTTAAACCCCACTTTTTCCGCTTTGCTCAAAGACCAAGCATCATCTATCAACATGTCAGGTATTTTCTCATCTAACACTGGGTAGGCCTTTTTGCATTTTTCACAAACTAAAAACATATCTTTTTCCAAGATATCTCCCTTGCAAATGGGGCACGCCAACACTTCTAGCAATTCTTTCTTTATAGGCATTGAAATTATTTTCAACACACAAATATTTAATTATTTTATCCTTTCTAATAATGTCATGAACATAGCCGTCATAGGTAGCAAAGGCCTGTCAAAGGATTTAGGCAAGAAAGGCACGTCCAGCGACATAATCCTTTACAATACTTCTTTTCAAGGAAAAAATTTTACATTTATAGAGCCTGACAAATATCCCGAGAAAATTCAAACCCTCTTTCAAGCTTTGAATATGTCCCAGTTTGCGATTCTTTACATAACGAGAGAACTTGAAAAATCGATGCTTGGAGAATGCATTCTATCTTTAGATATGCTTGGAAAGCAAGGCATTATTGTTTTGGAAGAAGTGACACAAGAAGAAATCAAACCATTTTTGTTTGGCACCATACTCGACAAATATCCTATGATTGGCAAAGAAATTCCAGAGATAATGAAACATTTTTTCGATTTCCAAATAGAATGTCCCAGTGAACCAAAAGTTGTAATCGATCATTCATTTGTTGTAAAAAGCGTTGGGTTAGTTCTACTAGGAACAGTAGTTTCAGGAGAAGTGAAAAAGCACGATACGCTTAAAATATACCCAGCCAACAAAGAGGTGTCTATAAAATCAATACAGATAAACGACAAAGATGTTGAAACGGCTTTTTGTTATGACAGAGTTGGTTTATGTGTCAAAGGCATAGAGCTTCAAGATGTTGAAAGAGGTAGTGTAATAGCTAAAAACGCCAAAACTGCGAAAACATTGGATGTAAGGATAATTAAAAACAAATTTTACAAAGACGATGTTCCTTCCAATGTAATGTGCATGGTAGGATTACAATATGTCAACGCTAAATTTTCTGAAGGAAAATTAGATTTTGGGAAAGAAATAGTTATAGACGACGAAAAAATAGTAATTCTAACACCAGATAAAAAAATGAGAATTTATGGTTTGGCAGAATATTAAAATTTTTAATCTAATTTCTAAATATTAATCTTATGTGTCAACAAATAATCGGTAAAGTAATTTCTGTAAAAGGCAACAAGGCAACGGTTGAAATAAAAGGAAAAATCAAAGAAATGCTATCTCCTTTCATAAAAGTAGAAAAAGGCGACACAGTCATTTGTGCAGCAAATTACATAATAGAAAAAGATGAATCGGGAATGATATGCAAATAAAAAACAAAAGACTTTTTTTCTGTTATGCCTTGCCTTGCGCCCAAACTTTTGTAAAAAGAAAGCTACTGAAGCAAGAAGTTTTAGACAAAATAATAGAGAATTTTTCCAAAGGCAAGCTTCCTGAAGATGGTTTTGAAAACACGTTCAAAGTAGCAATGACTATGCTGAAATTATTGGCATTGAAGCTTGGAAAGGATGAAATAGATGATAATGTGATTAGGCAATATTATTTATTAGAGCACGATAAAGTCGTCGACCAAAGGTATGAAGAAGTAAGGGATTTCGATCCTATAGCATGCAAGATAAGGGTCGGCGAAGTTTTAGGGATAAGCGACAATAAAGCCAAAGTAAAAACCGAATTTGGCTTAAAAGAATACAGGACAGATTTTGTCAAAAATTTAAAAATCGGTGATCAAGTTATAGTTCATTACGATTTTATTGTTGAAAAGTTTACCGAAGAAATACAAAAAGGTTTATTAATAATGAAAAAAATATTATGATTTAATGAAGAAAGAGCAATTAGGTACGATATTTGCTATAATAACAGCCATCATCAGTGGTATAGCAATACCTGCCAACAAACTTTTCATCGTCAAGATAGATCCTCTTGTCTTTACATCTGTTAGGTCATTGATAATCGGGACAATATTTCTTCTAATATCCTTAACCAGAAAAGAATTCAACAATAAAAAAATAAAAACCAATTGGAAGAGCCTTTTGGCAATAGCACTTATAGGTGGCTCTCTTGCATTTTATCTGTATTTCTCGGGTCTAAAACTAACAACAGCAGGAAGAGCAGCATTCCTCCATAAAACACTTCCTTTGTACGTTGCAGTCCTTGCCTTTATTTTCTTGAAAGAAAAAATAGACAAAAAACTTTTAACAGCCATAATTCTAATGTTTTTTGGAACAGTAATTCTTTATCTGGGCCAGATAAAGCCAGGAGAGATGTGGCAAAACCCGTCATTAGGAGATTTGCTCGTCATAATAGCTACATTCCTTTGGGCGGTGGAAAATATAATAGCAAGAAAAGTCATGAGGGAAGGGGAAAGCAACTTTATAGTTTCCTTTTCAAGAATGTTTTTTGGCGGTTTGATATTGTTCGGTTTTTTAGTATTGTCAAACAAGCTTAATCAGCTATCATTAACATTTGAACAGATGAGAAACATTTTGATATCGACAACAATATTGTTTGGTTACGTCTTCTTTTGGTACAAAAGCATAAAGTTGATCAATGTCTCCAAAGCAAGCACCTTTCTTTTAATTTCTCCTGTTATATCTCTTTTAATAGGTATAGCAGCTTTCAGCGAACCTTACAATACTTTGCAGGTTGCTGGCTCTGCTTTAATATTGTTAGGTTCTTATTTTGCTGTTAATTCCAAGAGCGAGAGCTTGGTGAGGGTTTGAAAAAGGTAAAAGCTTTCGCTTATGTTGCTATAATTTTAGTATTTGTTGTTTTGGTTTTTACATATTTTTACAAGCAAAAAAATGGCGCTTGTGGAAAGATAAGATGCTTGAGATACGATCCTGTCTGCGGTAAGGATGGCAAAACTTATGCTTGTGGTGAAGCTGACGCTATCGCTTGTGGTACTGAAGTTGCTTACAAAGGTGTGTGCATTGAAAAAAAGCAAATATACTGTACAGAGCAGTACGATCCTGTTTGCGGGGAGGACAGAAAAACATATTCCAACTCATGTTTTGCTATGGCAGCTGGAGTTAAAATTGCACACAGCGGAGAATGTGAAAAAACCTAATAAAATAAAAAATGTTTTCATTAGCTATTAAAATTCCTGAAACCAAAATTTAATTATGGATTTTTTTGAAGTTTTGGAAAAAAGAAGGTCCATAAGGAAATTTAAGGACGAAAAGGTTGAAGACGAAAAATTGATTCAGATTTTGAGAGCAGCTAACTCAGCGCCCTCTGCAGGCAACTTGCAAGCGTACGAAATATTTTTGACAAGAGATAAAGAGAAAAAGCGACTTGTAGCAAAAGCTTCATATGGCCAAGATTTTATTGAAGAAGCAGATGTTGTTTTAGTTTTTTGCGCAAAACCATCAGTATCGTCTAAATATTATGGACAGAGAGGAGAAAAACTATATTGTTTGCAAGATGCTACGATTGCTGCAAGCTATGCGCAGCTAGCAGCTACTGCTTTAGGCCTAGGTAGTGTTTGGATAGGCGCTTTTGATGATGACAAAGTATCAAAGATAATCGGTAACCCAAAGGGTTTTGTGCCGGTAGCTATATTGTCTATCGGGCATCCAAGTGAAAACCCTAAAAAAAGACAAAGAAGAAAGTTGGAAGACATAGTACATAAAATCTAGTGAAACCAAAAAACCCCAAAAACTAATATAAAAGTCGACACAAAATAATTATATGCAAACATTCTTCAACCCAAAATCGGTTGCAGTTATTGGCGCATCTCGAGAACCTCAAAAGCTTGGCCATATAATCCTTTCAAACTTCATCGACTCTGGTTTTAAAAATCTTTACCCTGTAAACCCAAACACCGATGAAATTCTAGGCAAAAAATGTTACAAGTCGATTTTGAATGTGAAAGAAAAAGTAGATTTGGCCGTTGTAGTTGTCCCAGCAAAAATAGTGCCACAAGTTTTGGAAGAATGCGTGAAGAAACAAGTTCCTTCAGTCATCATCATAACTTCTGGATTTTCTGAGACAGGCGAAGATGGAGCAAGACTCGAGCAGCAGTTAAAGCAATTAATAGCTAAAAACAAAACAAGAGTAATAGGTCCAAACTGCGTCGGCATATACGATGCGTATTCTCGAGTTGACACATTATTCTTGTCTAGAGAAAGATGTGGTCGTCCAAAAAAAGGTTTCATCTCGTTCATCTCTCAGTCAGGAGCAGTAGGTTCGACTATTCTTGATGTACTTTACAGCAAAGACATAGGCATAAGCAAGTTCATCTCTTACGGTAATGGTATGGACGTGAATGAAAAAGATTTGATAGAATTCTTGTCAAAAGACAAAACGACTAGAGTTATTATTGCTTACATGGAAGGATTAAAAAGCGAAGGAAGAAAATTTATTGAAGTAGCAAAAAAAGTCAAAAAACCTATAATAGTCTTGAAGAGTGGGAAGAGCAAGAAAGGCAGCGAAGCAGCCGCTTCACATACAGGCTCATTGGCTGGATCGAGTAAGATATACTCAGCAGCCTTCAAACAATTTGGTATAATGGAAGTAGAAAACTGGGAAGAGTTGCTAGACTATGCCATAGCCTTTTCTCAACCTTTGCCTAAAGGAAATAGAGTGGTTGTAATAACTGATGGCGGCGGCTTTGGTGTGTTAGCAACAGACCAGGCAGAAAGATGTGGAATACTGTTACCAGAACCATCTCAACCTTTGAAGCAGAGAATGCTAAAAACAATGCCGAGCTACGTAAGCCTACATAACCCCATAGACCTGACTGGTGATGCTGATGCAGAGAGGTATGCTACAGCTTTGAGGGAATGCTTAGCGAGCAAAGAATATAACGCAGCGATTATCATAACTCTGTTCCAAGTTCCAACTTTGGGCGACAGGGTGATAGACTATATAATTCAAGCAAAAAGGTTCAAAAAGCCAATACTAGTTTGTTCAGTTGGAAGTAGTTTTTCAGAAGAAAGGAACAAGAAGCTGTTGCAAGCAGGCATACCCGTTTATCCGACACCAGAAAGAGCAGTAAAAGCTTTGAATGCTTTGATCAAATACTCAAAAAATGATTAACACACCTTCACTTGACTTTCTGACACTTCTAACCCAACAGGTACAGTGTAATACTTGTCTCCTATTTTGACAACACAATCAATGTTGTTGCTTTTCAATACATAATACAAGCATCCTTTGCTCTGAGCCCAATTGCACTCCAACGACTTGTAGTTAGATTGAAGATTGTTGAATTTTGTTGCAAGATCGTCATATTTATTTTG
>Ga0123519_10012889_pt1 | contig 12078 bp, 8 predicted proteins | sample YelNatPaOPRAMG02_FD_87396 | JGI IMG/M metagenome (GOLD analysis project Ga0123519, IMG submission 87396) | Hot spring microbial communities from Yellowstone National Park - Yellowstone National Park OP-RAMG-02 (version 2) | ecosystem: Environmental > Aquatic > Thermal springs > Hot (42-90C) ... | reverse complement strand
TCTTCACTTCTACTTACTACCATCTGCCGCGTTTTCAACGAACTCCGCTAAAAAATAGTTATTGATTAAATTCAACAAATATTGTTTCTTATTCAAAAACAAAAATTTAAATATTTCTCCTTTTATCTTTTTAAAATTTATTTTACGACATTTCCTTTAATTGCAAAAATGCTATTTCAAAAAGTATATTTAGATTTCTTTTTAAAAATCTTATATACTCTTTTAAAATAAAGGAGAAAAATTAGTGAATATTGTTGTTTGTATAAAACAAGTTCCAGGTACTACAAAGGTAAAAATCAACCCCGATACGGGAACTCTTATTAGAGATGGTGTTGAGGCTGTTATTAATCCTTTTGATGAATACGCTATAGAAGAAGCCTTAAGAATAAAAGAACGAGTTGGCAATGCTACTGTTAAAGTAATTTCAATGGGTCCACCTCAAGCAGAAGATGCTTTAAGAACAGCTCTTTCTCTTGGTGCCGACGAAGCCTTTCTTATTTCAGATAAGGCTTTTGCAGGAGCAGATACATGGGCAACATCATATACTCTTTCCCTTGGAATCAAGCATTTAGGAAAAACAGATCTTGTAATCTGCGGCAAACAAGCAATAGATGGAGATACTGCTCAGGTAGGACCTGGCCTTGCAGAAATGCTTGGTATACCCTTTGTTGCATGGGTAAAAAAAATAGAAGAAATCACTCCTTCTTTAATTAGAGTCCAAAGAATGATGGAAGATGGTTATGATGTTATAGAAACTTCTCTGCCTGCTCTTATTACAGTAGTTAAAGAAATAAATGTTCCCAGAATGGCTTCACTTAAAGGAAAAATGAGAGCAAAAAAAGCTGTTATACCTGTTCTAAATTTTCAAACTCTAAATCCAGATCCAGATAAAATAGGATTAAAAGGCAGTCCTACCCAGGTTCTTCGTTCTTTTGTTCCAGAACGCAAATCTGGTGGAGAAAAAATAAGCGGTGAAACTTCTGAATTGGTTGAGAGAATCAAAAAAACAATTTTGGATTTAAACGTCATAAAATAAAAGGATAATTTTATTATGGGAATAAAGGTTGATATAGAAAAATGTATTGGTTGTTCTCTTTGTGTTAAGGCATGCAGCCAGAATGCAATAACAATAGTAAATAAAAAAGCCACAATAGATCTTTCAAAATGTAATCTTTGTGCCGCGTGTATAGAAGCATGTAAAAAATATCAGGCTATTACAATAGAAAAAGAATCTTCAACAAAATTGGAGAATATTCAAAATTATAAGAATGTAGCAGTATTTGTAGAACAAAGAGATGAAAACATAGCAGGTGTTTCTTTTGAAATGCTTGGAGAAGGAAGAAAGCTTGCCGATCAATTAGGCGAAAAATTAATAGCAGTTCTTTTAGGCTTTAATATGCATCAAAAAGCAGAAGAACTAATTTTATTTGGAGCCGATATTGTTTATTATTATGATAGCAAATTACTTAAAAATTTTCAGGATGACAGTTATGCTCAAATACTTTCCGATTTTATTGTTCAAAAAAAGCCTTCAATAGTGCTTGCAGGAGCTACTTCTATAGGGAGATCTTTTATCCCAAAAGTAGCTGCCCGTGTTTGTGGTGGCCTTACTGCCGACTGTACCAAATTAGAAATAGATGTACAAAAGCGTTTACTTTTAGGCACGAGGCCAGCATTTGGTGGAAATTTAATGGCAACAATAATATGCCCCCATCACAGACCACAAATGGCAACAGTAAGACACAAAGTAATGAAACCAGCTCAAAAAGATATAAACCGAAAAGGCAATGTTACAATAAAAAATATTGAAGACGCTTCCCTATTTATAAGAACAAAGTTATTAAATACAGTTAAAGAAACCGAAACCACTGTAAATATTACAGAAGCAGATATAATTGTTTCGGGCGGACGTGGCATGCAAGACCCCAAAAATATGAAACTTCTGCAAGATTTGGCAGAAGTACTGGGTGGAGCTGTTGGTGCCAGTCGTGCCGCTGTTGATGCTGGCTGGATACCTTATTCTCATCAGGTAGGACAAACAGGAAAAACTGTTTGCCCCAAATTGTATATTGCATGTGGAATTTCTGGCTCTATTCAACACATGGCTGGAATGCAATCATCTGAGTTTATTATTGCTATAAACAAAGATCCAAATGCGGATATTTTTCAAATAGCAAATCTTGGTGTTGTTGGGGATGCATTAGAAATACTTCCAGCCTTAACAAAAGCATTTAAAGAACAATTGGGGAAAAAATAAAATATTTTTTCTGGATTATATTTATTATTTTTCTTTTGTTAAATTAATTTTAACAGGATTTTATTATGAAAATCACATTAGGGCTCCCAAAAGGAAGCTTGCAAAAATCAACAATAGAATTATTTCAAAAGGCAGATATTCATGTTCGTGTAGACGAACGTTCATATTTTCCAACTTGCGATGATCCAGAACTTGATTTGATTCTTATGAGGCCCCAAGAAATTCCCCGCTATGTAGAGCAAGGAATTCTTGATGCTGGTATTACGGGTCTAGACTGGACCATAGAAAATAATGCTAAAGTTATAAAGGTTTGTGAATTAGAATATAGCAAGTCATCACGTTGTAGATGCAGATGGGTTCTTGCAGTGCCAGAAAATTCCCCTTTTAAATCTCCTTATGATTTAAAGAATAAAAGAATTGCTACCGAACTTGTTAACACAACCAAAAGATATTTTAAGAAAAAAAATATTCCTGTTAAAATAGAATTCTCATGGGGTGCTACAGAAGTTAAACCACCAAGACTTGTTGATGCTATTGTTGACCTTACAGAAACAGGGTCTTCTCTAAAATCAAACAGACTACGTATTATTGATACTATTATAGAAACATGCACTATTTTAATTGCAAATAAAAACTCATGGGCTAATATTCAAAAACGCCATAAGCTAGAAAATATTACTATTCTACTTCAGGGAACACTTGCTGCCGAAAATTATGCAGGGTTAAAATGCAATGTCATGAAAAAGGATCTTAAAAAAGTACTTGGAGTCCTTCCTGCTCTTCACAATCCAACCGTATCTATGCTTTCTGATGAAAAGTGGTGTGCCGTAGAAACAATAATTCGTGTTAATGAAATAAAAAAAATTATTCCTTTATTAAAAAGGGCAGGCGCTTCGGGTATAGTAGAATATCCAGTTAATAAAGTTATTTTATAGTAATTTATTTAATAGCAATAAAAGATAATAATCAATTTTAATATTTAAAAAAACAAAAATATAATGGGAACTATAAAATTAACCGAATTAATTAATAAATTTATTGCTAAGAATAAGATTGATTATCCTAAAATAAAAAAAATTGCAATTTTAAAAACAGGTAGTATAGGAGATGTTTTATTTACATCTCCTGCTGTTCGTGCCTTAAAAACTAATTTTCCAGATGCTCAATTAGTTTATATTGTTGGTTCGTGGTCTATATTTGCAGCCCAAAATAATCCTTTTGTAGATAAAATATTAGAATTCCCCGAAAAAGGTGGATTATTTAAAATATTATTATTGCTGTTAAAAATAAGAAAAGAACATTTTGACTTATGCGTAAATTTCCACCGCTCGTTTCAAACCAATTTTTTCCTATGGCTTTGTAAAATTAAATGGAGAGTTGGTTTTAACTGGAAAAATCATGGATTTTTATTAACTCATTCTATTCCCTTTGATAGTAAGATTCATGAAATTAAAAGATATCTTAAGATGCTTGAGCTAATTGGAATAAAGAATACCAATTACCAGACATGTATTAAACCTTCAAAAGAAGCATTGATTAAAGCAAAAAAACTCTTTGAAATTAAAGAAATTGAATTTAATAACAATTCATTGCAAAAGCCACTACTTATTATTTTCCCCGGAGGCGGAATAAATCCGTTAACTAAATTTACTGCAAAAAGATGGAACATAATATCATTTTGTGAAGCTGCAAGACGCCTTGTTGAGTTAAATATTGGCACAGTAGCCGTTATTGGTTCCTACGATGAAAAAGACTTGTCTGATGCTATTATGCAAGCCACAAATAATAGAATAGTATCTTTTACCGGCGAAACAGATTTTAACACTTTAGTCGGATTATTATCTTTTGCATCATGGTTTATTGGTGGAGACTCTGGACCAACTCATATAGCGGCAGCATTAGGCATACCCGTATTTTCTATTTTTGGTCCAAGCGATCCTAATCTTGTTGCACCAATAGGAGAAAAACATAAATATATTTGGAAAAAAACAAACTGTGCTCCTTGCTATGAACCAGAAACTGTATTAAACCGAAATTTCTTAAAATGCAAATATGCCTCATGTTTAGAAGAACTAACCATAAATGAAGTATGGCCAGAAATTGTTAATCATTTAAAACAAATAGGCTTAATTAAAGAATAAATAATAAAAACAATTTAATATTTCAATTAGTCTAAAATTATAACAATAGAAATATTATTTGGATATTTAAGCTGTTGTATTTTAAATAGAAGAGGTATTTTTTTTATTTTTATTAAATTTGTATTATATAGAATTTCTGTAAATAAAGCTATTTAAATATAATCACCTAATTTTAAAATAATTTTATAAAATGAGAACAATTATAATAGGAGCAGGCTCCCTCCTATATTAAAAATTTTTTGATACAAAATATGAAAATTATAACCACAAGCTAAGATGAATGTTTTTATAATTTAATATTAAATTATAGAACATAAAAGAGAGAGGCTTCCCTAACAGAAAAAATTATTATTTTATTATTTGTCAATTTTAGAATAATAATTTTTTAAGAGTTTTTTAAAAGCAAAACACATTAAATTATCATAATCAATATTATTAATTTGGATTTATTATTTTTTATTTAATCTTTTAAGGCTCTAGCTTTATAGATAATAATATGTCTTGTAATAAAGGATCAGAGTTTATTATCTCTAAATCGGTAAATCCATTTTCCAGAGCCTTTAATAAATACTGCTTTGCCTTTTCTTTATCACCTTTTTGAGCATTAATTTTTGCTAAATAAAAATAAGCCTCAAAACAATCGGGGTGTTTCTCCAGATAAGAAATTATTTGTTTTTCTGCTTCATCTATTTGATTTTTCCTTATTAATGACTGCCATAAAATTTTTAGCGAAAAAATATTCTTTTTTGTCATTTTAGTAACAAATTCAACCGCATCATCATAAAGGCCGTTATCAAGAGCATAATGGGCACAACATAATAAAATATGATCGGAAGGATTTTTAATTTTCTTCAAATTATTATATATTTCTTTTAAACTTTCTTGATTATTCTTTACAACCGAAGGAAAGCATAACTTTTCTGCATCTATTTCTTCTCCCTTCTTCCCAAGAATTTGGGTTTTTTTAATTAGTTCTTCGGCTTCCTTATAATGAGAAAGCTCTCTTAAGACCATAATAGTTTCTGCAATTGTAACTTCATCAAGTTTAGAAAGAATTGCATTAGTTGCTTTTATGTAACTTTCTATATCGCCCTTTAAAAAAGCCAAATTTCTTAGACCCATCCAGCCAGGCATTTCTTTTGGAGAAAGTCTTACTGCATGCAGATAACATTGCCTTGCTTCTTCATATTTTTTTTTCTTTATATAAATATTTCCCATATTAACATACAAACCAGAATCTGCTTTTGCTAAATCAGAAGCATTTTTATAACATTCAAAAGCCTTGTCAAAATCACCTTTTTGCTCATAAGCAAAACCCAGATTTTTTAGTGCCGATGGAAATTCCCTTTGTAAACGAATAGCCTTTAAAAATGCATTTATTGCATCATCAACTTTATTTTGCTGCAAATAAATATTTCCTAAATTGTACCATGCATCTGCAAAATCTGGTTTTACATTTATGGCTTTGTTTAAAAAATCAAAAGCCTTTTCCAGTTGACCTATCTTTTCAAAACAATTTCCTAAGTTTAACAGAGCTCCTGCATTATCTGGCTCTATGCTTAATACTTTTTTAAATGCTTCAATAGCGCCATTTATATCTTTAAATTCTAAAAAAATTATTCCAAGATTGTTCCATCCTTCCACTCTTTGAGGCTTAATCTGGGTAAGCTTTTTAAAAATCTTTTGAGCTTCTTTATAATCATTCTTTTTATAAAGCAAATTTCCATAATCAAGAAGCAAAGAATAATTATTTTCATCTTTTTTAATTATTCTTTTGTAAATTTCAATTGCTTCATTAAACCATCCCTTGTCTGCATAAATTTGAGCCAGTTTTAAAGCGACTTCTATATTATCAGGCTCTGCAGAAAAAACTTTTCTTAATGATTCTACATCGTTGATATCGCTATCATTATGATTAATATTTTTATTTTCCATTGTTTAATTATTTTTCCAATAATTTTTCTATCTTTTTTGCGTAATTATTTTCTATCTCGTTTTTAATATATTCCCAGTTAGGGAGCTTACCATCTTCTGACCATTTTTTATTTACAACAATATCAAACTAAGCATCTAGATATATATTAGAAATTTTGTCAATATATTTACTTTGGGGTAAAATAGTGTTTTTATTAATCATTAGCTGTTTAAAAGATGTTTCATAAACTTCTGTTATCCAGCCACCACCAAACATAACCCTCATATCGCTTAATATGTCTTTACGCACAGGAATCATTCCAAATCTGCTGCAGTCTTTTATCTGGCTTGACGTATTTGTAACAAATCTGGCAAGTTTATAAGAAAGCACAGAATCTGGTGTAGAAGCCGGAATTCCCCACCACCATCCCCCTGTTGTAACCGATTTAGTGCCTGTACGTAGAATATTACCATTTTTATCTAAAAACAAAGAACATCCCGCTGGCATCAAGGCAACACCCATATCATCGGGATTAGGAAAATATCCATCAAGCCCATCCTGACCGGTTCCATGAAGAAAAAAGCAATCTATTTGAGTCATAAATGCTAAAAAAACATCTCCATCCCGAAATCCTTTCCATATTTCTGTTCCACTCCACTGCTCCTCCCACATTTTTTTATTGTAAACAGATAAAGCATAAAATGCCTCCCACATAAAAGCGTCATAAACGGCATCGCCCTTCATATTAATTACCTGATTTGAATCTCCACCGCATTCAAAAACTCTATCTATTATTCTTAATGCCGTTCCAGAATATCTTTTCCCTCTGTGAGCTATTCGGGGATAGGTTTTCCCTTCATAAGGCGTATGCGCCCAGATCCATCCTGCTACATACACATCAAAAAAATCCCACTTGTTCGGGTCGTCTTCAAAAACAAAAGTCGCTGGCAAGCCATATCCATTAACTTTTTTTAAATCTTCATTTATAGCATCTTTATTTGATGGCCATCTTAATATCGCATCGGCAACTTTACTTTTAGAATAAACCATAATTCTGGTTTCAAATTTTCTGGGTATAAGATAATATTTACCATCATACATACCCATAGATGTTAGCAAATATGTAGATTTAAATTCATTAATCTGAGAAGAGTTAATAATGCTATTAAGAGATTTTAGCATATCTTTTTGAATAAGAGAATTAGCCCTATCAAAAGGAATTTTAACTAAAAGAGTTTTTGCGTAATATTTTGCTAATTCATTTTCTAATTCTAAAGGATTATCATAATGAACCACCTCAACCTTTACACGATTTTGTTTGTTAAATTCTGCTATTATTTCTTTTTTAAAATATTCTTCCTGCGCAGGAAGCATCTTAACAATAATTTTGTAATTTTTAGGCGGAGCACATGTTTCAATAAAAAATAAAGGAATTAAAAATAATAACAACTTTTTGAAAATAAATTTAGTTTTTTTTATCTTGAACATATTATCTTCATCATAAACAAAAAATTAAATTATCTATTTACTATTTAGCTTTGCAATTGATTCGATCTTTAAATTAGCACCTTTGAGTCTCTTTGTAAATATCTTGAGTAATTCTATTGCTATAACCGGATAATCCATAATTACTTCAATTAAATCGTTTCTTGTTATACGAATTAAAGTGCATTTTGTTTGGGCATAAACGCTTGCAGATCTTGTATCATCATCAAAAAGAGCCATTTCACCAAAGCACTCTTTTTCAGATAGTTCTGCCAATTCTATAAATCTTCCGTCAGAAGTTTTTTTCCTTATTTTAACTTTACCTTCTTTTATAATATAAACGCAATCACCAATGTCATTTTCTTTTACTATTTCCTGGCCAATATCAAATTCAACTTCTTGAACAATTGAGGCAATAGCCTTAAGCTCGCTTGTAGCAATAGATGAAAAAAGAGGTGTTTTTTTTAAAAAAATAATATTCTCAAGCAAATTAAATGAATCTTGTATTTTACTATTCATAATTTATTCTAATTAACCCCTTCATCTGAATATAACCAATTAAACCTATTTTCTTTTAATGCTTTGTCTAATAGTTCTTTAAATCTTGGTTCTTTTGTTTCGTTGAATATTGAATAGCATGCATATACCGAACACATCCATAACCACTGGCTATAAGATGAAAATAAATATTCGTTAAGAGCATCTGTTAAGTTCTTTGCTCTAAGTTTATAATAACTTAATGCCTCTTTTACATGTTTTTGCGGTTCTTGAGTATCAAGCAAAGTAATTAAAATACGGTTTACATTTTTATTACCCACATTATCTATTACCTCAAAAGCTCTAGAACGAATGTGCCTGTTAGAATGATTTAACTTATTTATTATACAGGCTATTTGCCCGCTATCATCTAGTAAAGCAGAACAATAAATAATATTATGAATTTTTCTTAAAATACATAATTCATAAATTGCGGTTTTTAGCAGCCATACTGCATTAAAATTTATTTTATTGTCTAAAATACAATAAGATATCCAATCGGAATATATTGATTTTGCTTCTAATTTTGAAATTTCCTCAAGGCAAAGTGCCTCATCATAAGAGATTTTTAATTTTTTTTCTAAAATAGATTTTAATACTATCCCGCGATTAATAAAATTATCATTTTTTATTATTTCAAATAAATTCTCTTTGGGCAATCCATTATCTATAAACTTCTTAATAGCATCGCTAATATCTTTATTAATTTTACTTCTCTCCATATCTGAAAAAGAGAGAACCATTTTTAATGATTCCTTAGTTGTAAATTCTGCCATTGTATTAAATAATTGTTTTCTAACAGAATTTAAAACAGCAAGTTTTTGATAATTTTTTTTAATATATCTCTTTATTTCTTCTAAAAAGCTAAAATCTTTAATTCTTCCTATAACATAAAAACCACTGGCATTTTCTTTTTCATCTTCTGAATTTATCAGAGAATAAATAATTTGTTTAAGAGTGTTTCTTTCATTTTGGGTTTTAATTTTAAACCATAATATTGTAACAGCATTTGCTTTTATTCGGTTATTTTTATGATAAAGAAAAGTCTTTAACCCTTCTTCTATTTCGGGGTCATCGTATTCTGAAAGCCCTATTATGCTGTTTGCTACTACTCTTTCATCACTATCATTAAGCATTTTAATAAAAACATCTTTGCAGTCTTTTCTTTTTAAGGGGGCTAAAAAAGAAATTATTGTTGACTTTGTTTTAGAGTCCGCTACAGGCAGATATTCCAGAAGTAAAGATATGGTTTCTTTTGTGTTTATATTAACAAGAATTTCAATAATAAATTTTTTTATTTCATATTCTTCTTCATATAGAAGTTTTTTTAAAATAGAAATAAAATTTTCTGCATCAGGCATTGATAATATATTAAAAAGTTCTGGTAGCCTTTTTGTTTTAAATCCTATTAAATAAGAAATTAAGCTTTTTGTATATTTACTTTTAATACGTATTGTTTGAATTATAAGAAAAACAGAAAAAGCAAAAATAATAAGCATTAATAAATAAAAAGGAAGTTTTGGGACAACAAAAATTATCCAAATACCGGCACATATTATTGCCGCTGGTTTTATTAAACCTTCTAATGCAAGCTTTCCTCTACCTCTTATTTCATGAGGAAGACTAGAAAAAAATATCTGAAAATTAGGAGAAAAAAAAGAGTCAAAAAATGCAATTCTTAAACCCATACCTAAAACTACTGCCCAAAATATAATGCCTGTTTGCATCTTAATCTCATTAATTATATTTAATTTAACCGAAATACCTAAAAGAAATAATACACAAAAAGCAAAACATAATATTCCGGGAAGAAAAAGCATAGATCTTGTAGAGCCTATTTTTCTTATAATATTACCTGCAATAGTTGTTTGCAGAAAAAAAGTTGCAGCCATGCTAAAACCATTAAAAAAGCCTAAAAACGAAGCAAGTGCCCTTGCATCATTCATCTGCGATTTAATTTGCGAGTAGAATGAGAAATGTTGATTAATAAGAATAAAAAATAAAATGAAATAAAATATTGCCATATTGCCAAGCAAAGGCTCTTTATATATAGTTTTTACATCTTCTAAAACAGAATGAGATATTGCTTTTTTATAATTTAATGCCTCATATACTGGTTTAAATGAATTTGAATATTTTTTTCTTAAAGGAATAAATGTAATGCCAGTTAAAAATGAAAACATTGCCCATAAAATTATCAAATTCTCTGGAGAAATAATTTTTAAAATTAATGGTATTAAAAAAGACACCAGAATTGCACCAAAGGTACCGCCTGCTGCAATAAAAGGAAACTGAGAGCTAGCAGTTCTTGAATCAACTAAATCGTTTGCTAAAGTCCAAAACATTAAAAACAAAAATATTTTTGAAACATAAGCATAAGAAAATAATGGCAAAAAAAGTATTTTAAGATTTAATAAAAGCAAAATTCTGATTATTATCAAAATTATGCCATGACAGAAGATAAAAATTAAAAAGAGTTTTCCCCTATCTTTTCTGTCTATATATGAAATAAGAAACATAGAAATAATAAAAAGAAATAAAGCATTAACTATAAACATATTAGCAACCAATTGAGTGGGATAATTTGCCAAAAGAAGAGCTTCTGAGGTACTGTCTCCCAAAATTGCTGTGCAAAAACAAACAAAAAGAATTATGAATAAATAATTTTTTGAATTATTTAAAATTGAAAGAATAAATAAATGTATTTTTTGCATAACATGTTTCATTACAAAGCATTACAATTTATGATAAATTATACAATTTCAGATAAATAACATTCCAGAAAATTATTGACTTGCTAATATTTTTTTAAATTAAAAAAGTATGAGCAAATAAAAAATCTAATTTTTTTCATTAAGTAAATTAAAATTATACCTATAGATTTTTTTTATATTTTCTTATATTTTTAACTATGTTTTTATAAAAACCATTATTTTTTTAATACATGAATATAAAAGATATTTTAAAAAAAGATACTACGGTTTTTAGCTTTGAATTTTTTCCACCCAAAGACCCTATTTCCAGTCAGCAGCTTTATAATACTATTAAAGAATTAACTCCTCTAAAACCTTCTTACGTAAGTGTTACTTATGGTGCGGGTGGTTCTACAAGAAATCTCACCCATGACCTTGTTGTTAAGATACAAAAAGAAACTAATTTAACTGTTGTATCTCATTTAACTTGTGTGGGAAGTTCCAAAGATGAATTGTTTAATATTTTACAAAAATATACCTCAAGCGGAATAGAAAATATTATGGCATTACGGGGTGATCCGCCAAGAGGTCAAAAAGAATTTGTTCCTTCGCCGAATGGTTTTAAATATGCCGTAGAATTTGTTTCTTTCATAAGAAAAAATTTTCCAAATGTTGGAATTGGTGTTGCGGGTTACCCAGAAGGTCATCCAGAAACTCCCAATAGACTTAAAGAAATAGAATATTTAAAAGCAAAAGTTGATGCAGGTGCCGACTATATTTGCACGCAATTTTTTTTTAATAACGATTATTTTTTTGATTTTTGCGAAAGATGTGAATTGGCTGGAATAAAAGTTCCAATTATTGCAGGAATTATGCCTATTACTTCTCTTAAAGTAATGCATAAAATGGCAGAACTTTCTCCAGGAACTAATTTTCCTGCAAGACTCTTAAAAGCCATTACCCGTGTAGAAAATACCGATAAAGTAGAAAATGTTGGTATCCATTGGGCAACAGAACAGGTGCTTGATCTAATTGATAGAAAAGTTAAAG
>Ga0123519_10012878_pt1 | contig 12090 bp, 7 predicted proteins | sample YelNatPaOPRAMG02_FD_87396 | JGI IMG/M metagenome (GOLD analysis project Ga0123519, IMG submission 87396) | Hot spring microbial communities from Yellowstone National Park - Yellowstone National Park OP-RAMG-02 (version 2) | ecosystem: Environmental > Aquatic > Thermal springs > Hot (42-90C) ... | reverse complement strand
CTCGATGGGGTCTTTGGGCACGTAAAGGTCGTCGAACAGCTCCACCGCAGGAGGCAATGGACTGGCTTTGGCAAACCGCTCTGCCTCGTCGATGGTTTGGCGCGCCTTTTCCATCACGGCGTCCATCTCCGCTTCGGTAGCGATGCCCGCCTCCAGCATTCGATGACGCAGCAGCAGAATGGGGTCACGCTGGCGGTACTCCTCCAGCTCCTCTTTGGTGCGGTAGCGCTGCTGGTCGGACAGCGAGTGCCCGAAGTAACGGTAAGTGCGCGCCTCTACCAGCACCGGTCCCTTGCCCTCGCGACACATCTGCACCGCCTGCGAGACCTTCTCCTTCACGTCCAGCACGTCCATGCCATTGCATTGGAAGCCCGGAATGCCGTAGGCTTCCGCCCGTTTCACCACATCGCGCACTCGCGAGGCGTAAGGCGCTTCGGGCACGCTGCGGTCATGCCACGGCATGGACATGGCGTACAGGTTGTTCTCGCAGATGAACACCACCGGCAAGCCGTCGTGCGTGACCGCAGCCAGATTGAGCGATTCGTGGAACGAGCCGGTGTTGACCGCACCGTCCCCGAAGAAGCACAGCACCACTGCACCCGACTGTTTGAAACTCTCTGCCAGCGCCGCGCCGACGGCGATGGGGATATTGCCCCCCACGATACCTGTCGCGCCCAGATTGCCTTTTTCGACATCGGCGATATGCATCGAGCCTCCGCGCCCGCGACAGTAGCCGGTCTCACGGCCCATCAGCTCCGCCAGCATCTTGTTCCAGTGGGTCTGGCGGTCTTCTTCGCTGTCGCACCACAGGTTGCCAATCGCGCCGCAGTGCCCGTGTCCGCGGTGCGTACTGGTAATCATATCGTTGCGCGTAATGGAAGCCACCGCACCCACCGCCACCGCCTCTTGTCCGGCATACAGGTGAGATGCGCCCTTGATTTGCCGACTGCGCACCAACTCATACACTTTTTCTTCAAAAAAGCGTATCTCATACATGGTGCGCAAATAGTCCAGCAGCTTCTCTTTCGGTTCCTGAGTGATAGGGTCGCTGCCCTTTTTTGCCCTCGTGCTGATAGCCATTTTCCTCCGAGCCTCCTGCGATATTGCGTTTCAATCCATCTGTTGATATAATACAGCAACAAAAGAAAACATTCAATGCCCCAAGCGTAAACAAACGAAAATGTTTGCGGAAGAGCGGCGACAACAGATTTTGCAACACCTGCGCCAGACGGGCAAGGTGACGGTAGAAGAGTTAAGCGCGCGTTTTGGTGTATCTGCACCAACTATCCGTGCCGACCTGAGCCTGTTGGAGAAGCAGGGGTTACTGCGGCGCACGCACGGTGGCGCATTGCCTGTGGAAAGCACTCTGTATGAGCCTCCGTACGCTGTTCGCGAGATGAAGAACCTGCCCGAGAAGCGAGCCATCGCGCGGGTAGCAGCCATGCTGGTGCAGGATGAGGAGACGGTATTGCTGGACGCCGGAACTACCACTTTCGAAGTGGCTCTGCAGCTGAAGCAGCGGAGGGGGCTGAAAGTGGTCACCAACTCGCTGGCTATTGCGCTGGAGCTGATGGAGCGCAAAGACATGGAGGTGGTTTTGCTGGGGGGAAGTGTCCACCCGGCGCGCCGCGCTACTCTGGGCGAGCTGGTGCTGCACACTCTGGATGTGATTTACGTAGACCACGCCTTCCTCTCTTTCAATGGTGTGGACGCGCGCGCCGGTTACACCAGCGTGGATTTTGAAGCCGCCGCAGTGAAACGCAAAATGATGCAGCACGCGAGACAGGTCATCGTGGTGGCAGACCATGCGAAAATAGGCCAAATCGCCTTTGCGCAGGTCGCTCCGATTGATGCTGCGCACGTACTCATCGTCGACGAAGGCGTTGCCCCTGATGCACTCAGCGCGTTTGAGGATGCAGGCGTGCGAGTGCTGGCTGCCTCTCTTACTTAAGTAGCTTTATCTGCTCCCACGGTGGATTTTGGGTAGCCATTTGGTCGAGGGTGACCCTTGCCAGCTGTTGCTCGGCCATCTCGCGCAGGAGGTGCCATGCCTGGTGTGCAGCACAGGGATGGATGCAGTCACAGGTCACACGATGGTCTAGCAGGCACTGCTTCTTCTCAATCTGTCCCTCACAGGCGTTCAGGATGTCCAGATAGCTAATCTGGCTGGGCGGGCGAGTTAGCGAAAAACCGCGATCGCGTCCACGATGCGCGTGCACCAGACCATGCTGTTCCAGGTCCTTGAAAATAGCATATAAAAAGTTCACCGAAACATCCGCTTCCTGAGCGAGTTCCTTGACGGTGACAATCGCACCTTCGCCGCGCTTTGCCAAACAGGCAAGGGCACGCACCGCATACTCCGTTTGTACCCCGCTATCCAAGAGCCGAATCATGTTACATCTCCGCCTAGTATAGTGTAGCCAATCGCTATAATGATATACCTTGCGTTGGCATGTTGTCAAGGGGGTGGAGGGTGCTGTGTGGTTTCCAATTTGAAATGTCCTATTTTATTCCCAGCAGAAGTTACGCAGCTGCCATGAACATCTGGCGGGACACACTTTTCGGCGATTGCACAGACAATTTTGTGTCATGCGGAGCGTAAGCGAAGCATCTCGTCTTTGGTCACCCTGAAGCGACGGATCTCAGAGATTCTTCGAACCGCTATCTTTTCTAACACACCCTCTGCACTTGTTGAAACGCCGACCACCCGAGGTGTATAATAGGGACGCCTTGCTGAAAGGAGGGATGGGCGGTGCGTTGTGAACACTCTCGAAGGGTAAAGTATCTGCTGCCTCTTCTATGCGCTGCTGTCATCCTGCTGGAAAGCCGTAGCCCTGTACCCGCGAAACCGGATATCCAGTGGCTTTTGAGGTCGACGGTCTACACCGCAGACGTTACTTTTTCGTCTGATGGGAGATGGATGTTAACCTCTGCCTACCCCAGTACCGTGCTGTGGGATGTAGGGCAGCAAAAGGCTGTTGCCAGCTTTGCGGGGTGGCGGTCGACCTTCCTCGGGAACCGCCTGTTCGCCGTGCAAAACGACAGGGTGATTGACCTGTATGAGTTTCCCAGCCTTCGGCGCATCTACCAGCTGCAGGCGAACACTCGCCCGTATCGCCTGTGTGCTTCCCGCGACGGCAGGTGGCTGCTGGTGCACTATCCACTGCAGGTTCAGCTGTGGAGCACGATGCCGCCCAAATTGCTGAAGACCGTCACCCAAGAAGAGGGAGCCATCGCAGCTGCCGCATTGTCGGCGGATGGTCGCTTCTTCGCCTACCGAGCCATTCTTGCTTACATGCAGTTGCTCGACATCGTCATCTGCCGCACTGCCGATGGCAGGGTGGTGAAGCGCTTGCCCATCGAAGAGCCGGGCGAAATCGCGCTATCCCCGGACGGCTCGCTGTTAATCGTTGCGGGTGAGAACATCACCGTGTATCGGGTCGCGGATGGGACGGTACTGTGGCGTGCGCCATTCGGGGCTGTTGGTAACATGTCGATAACCGTCAGCAACGACGGCAAATACCTCGCGGTGAGCGGAGAAGGTTTTGCGGAAGGAGTGTGGCATCTGAGACGGCTGTCCGATGGCGCGCTGGTGGCAAGCGGGGATATAGTCGGTGATTTTAGCGGCACGTGGGGTGTGCCGGTAAGTTTCTCCCCTGACAGTCGCATCCTGTACCTCGTGATTGGAGAGGTCATTCGCATGATAGACACCGCCACCGGCGCGGATTTGGGTAATTGGTCAGTGCCTCCATCCTTTCGCGTGTTGCGCTTCTGCAGGGGCGGTGAACAGATAGTTACTTCCGACAGGTATGGCTTGAACTTCTACGCCACCGCCGACGGCAGGCTGCAGGCGCATGTTGCCCTGCCGCATGACCCGACATATGACACGGAAGCGATATCGGAGGACGGAACACGGTATGCCGTTTACAACACAGAGGACGGCTTGCGGCTGTTCTCCATTACCGATGGTGGTGTGGCACTGCCCATTTTGAGCATTCCCCCCACCGAACTGCCGGACCAGCTCTTCAGCCTGCAATGGACGGCGGATGCCGCGTGGGTTTACGCCAGCGCCGGTTCAACAATTCTTCGAGTGCGGGCATCGGATGGGGCGGTGCAGACAATGGTGGAGGATGCTACCGATTTCGCGGTCAGCGCTGACGGACGTTATCTGGTGTTCTCCACCTACATCCCGCAAACCATCAACGTGCTGGATATCGAGCAGAACAGGGTGCTGTATACCTGGCAGGGTAGCGAGTTCCAGCTGCTGGACGCGGTGAACAAGGTCGCCGTCATCGAGAGGACAGCGGACAGTACGCGGCTGTATCTTTATGACCTGCTGACCGGTGAAGGGCGATGGGTGGCGGGTTGGGCACGCCCCAGCGGCTGGGCGCAGGACGTGGTGACGGTCGCGCCGGATGGCCAGTTGATTGCCAGGATGAATGAAGAGGAGCGACGCACTGACCTGTATAACCGCTGGGGTTATCCCGTCGCCAGGTGGGACGCGCCTTACGGTGGACAGCCCATTCTTTTCTCGCCGGACAGCAGATATATCGCCATTGGTTCGCGGCAGCTGGCGATAGCGCGAGGTTTACCAGGTGGCCAGCGGTTATCGGGTACGCTGACCCTGCTCGGCTGGACAGGTCTCCTGCCTGACGACCTGCGCTACACCCTTCGCGATAGCGGCACGGGACAGGTGATCGCGGAGGGACTACTCAGTGTGACTTCCACGCTTGGTATCGGCAGGGCGCAGTTTGTCGTGATGGTGCCGTACACCGACGTGTTGCTGACCGTTTCCGGCACTCCGTTTCTCTCCAAAACAGTGGATATACCGAGGCAGGACTGGTTCCTTCCCATCTCCATATACCTGCGCTCTGGCGACATCGACGGAGATAACGAGGTGACGCTGTTTGACTTCGGCCAGCTGGTGGAGGCGTTTGGCACCTTGGCAGGAGAGGAACGCTACAATCACCGCGCCGATTTAGATGGCGACGGAGAGGTCACCTTGTGGGACTTCGGTCTGCTGGTGGAGAACTTCGGCATGGTGGGGGACGAGTAACGCTCAGCTCACGGCAGCGGCCGCCTCTCTGAGCGCGCGGTAGGAGATGACTCGCGAGACGCCCTGTTCCTGCATGGTGACGCCGTACCATACATCGGCGCACTCCATCGTCACCGGGTTGTGCGTGATGATGATGACCTGCGAGTGACGGGCGTAATCGCGCAGCATCTCCGCGAACTTCTCCACGTTCGCGCCGTCCAGCGCGGCGTCCACCTCGTCCAGCACGCAGAAGGGGCTGGGTTTCACCTGCAGGAAGGCGAACATCAGCGCAATCGCCACCAGCGCGCGCTCCCCGCCTGACAGCAGGACGAGGTTTTGCCTGCGCTTGCCCGGCGGTTGCACCAGGATTTCCACGCCCGTTTCCAGCAGGTTGTGCGGCTGGGTGAGCTCCAGCTCCGCTTTGCCTCCTCCAAACAGGCGCGTAAATACCTCCTGAAACGCCTGCTGCACCGCGCCAAAGGTTTGCAGGAAAAGGTCGCGAGTGCTGGCGTCGATCTCCTGTATCGCCTGCAGGATGTCCTCTCGCGCCGCTTCGAGGTCGGTACGTTGCTTCTGCAGAAACTCGTATCGCTCGGTCAGCCTCTGGTATTCCTCCGCCGCGCCGGTGTTCACGTTGCCCATCTGCCGTATCTCGCGTCGCAGGCGATTGATTTCCGAAGCGGTTTCAGGTGTGAACTGCGAAAGGTCTGGAGGCGTCTCTTGTGAGACGTCCACCTCATACTCCTCCCACAGGCGGGCGACCGCTTGCGTTCGCTGCATCTCGATGCGTGCCAGTGCGAGCTCCATCTCGTGCGCCTGCTGAGCCAGCGCGCTTTGTTGTGCGGCAAGGTCCTTCAATCGCTCGCCGTTTTCCAGGTTCTGTTGCAACAGGTTCTGGCGCACCTCGCGCTGGGCGAGGAAGTCCTTTTCAATCTGCTCACGCTGCTGGGCGATGCGCTGCAGCTCCTCCAGAGTCTGTTCCAGAGCCTTTTCACCTTGTGCGATTTGCGCCTCCAGCTCCGCAATGCGTGCCTGCCGGTTCTGCGTCTGCTGGTGCAGGTCACGCTGTCTCTGAGCCAGCGATTCGCGTTCGTGCTCCAGTGCGTGCTGTTGTTCTGTCAGTCGTCCCAGTGTGACTTCCAGCTCTTGCAGCTGCGCTGCCGCCTCATCGCGCTGCTGGCGGTAACGGCTGACCTCTTCGGGCGAAAAGACCTGCCGGGTATCGGAGGGTAACCGCTCTTCCAGCTCCAGTATCTCGTTGTCCAGCTCGTAAAGCCTTTTTGCCTGTTCGGTCTGTTCTTGCTCCAGCGAATGCATCTGCTGCTGGAGCACCGTTTGCTCCTGCGCGACGGCTTGCAGAGCGGATTCGACCTGCATCACCCGCTGCTGCGCCTGTTCCTGCCCTTTTCGCGCTTCCTGCCAGCGGTGTCTGGCGGTTTCAGCGGATTGCTCCGCTTCCTGCAACTGCTTACGCAGGCGTTGCTCTTCCTCTTCGCCAGCACGCAGTTCGCGCTCCAGCCGCGACCGCTCTGCCTTGCGAGAGACAATCCCCGTCGCTCTGCCCGGCATTTTACCGCCTGTAATCGCGCCGCCCGGCAGGAACAGCTCCCCGTCCACAGTAACCACCTTGCTCCAGCCGCTGTAACGGCGCACTATCTGCACCGCGCTGTCAAAGTCCGGGGCAACCAGCACACGCCCCAGCAAATACTGAGCCACAACCCTCAGCTCCGGCGCGCACTCCACCAGATCGCCGGCAAAGCCGATTGCCAGCCCTTCGTGGAGACACTGCTGTAGGGAAGGCGAAGGTTCCGACGGGCGCAGCAGGTTCAGGGGCAGGAACGTGGCGCGTCCTCGTGCGTGCTGTTTCAACCACTCGATGGCAAGACGCGCTTCTTCTTCGGTAGCGGTAATGATGTCCTGTGCGCTGGCGCCCAGTGCCACCTCGATAGCGGTAACATAGGGCTCCAGCGGTTGCAGGACATCTGCGACCAGAAGGTACGTGCCAGTCATTTGTCCCCGAGAGACGGCGTCCAACACCGCCCGCACTCCGCCAAAAAGTCCTTCCTGTGCTGCCTCACTTTCCAGCAACGCCTGCAGGCGTGCGCTCAGGCGGGCGTTCTCGCGGGCACGTGTTTCCACCTCCTGCCGTCTGCGCTGCACCTCTGCCTGTGCCTGCTGGAGTTCGGCTTCATACCTCTGCGCTTCCCGTAGAGCCAGCTCTGCCGCGGCAACCGCTTTGTCTCGATGCGCCTGCGCCGCTCTGACGCGCTCTTCCGCTTCGCGCAGGTTTTGCCCGACTTCAGCTATTCGGTTTTGCAACGCCTGAATAGTCTGTTCGGCTTCCGTGCGGCGCAGGCGTAACCCGTCCAGATATGCTCGTGCCCGCACCACCTCCTGCGTGCGCTCCACATAGTGTTGCTGTGCCTGCTGCAGGGCGTGCTCTGCCAGTCGCAGCCGCTCCCGTGCCACCTCTCGCTGTTGTTCCAGGTCCTGGATACGTTGCTCCAGCTCCAGACGACGCTCCTGCCATTGCTGTGCCTGCTGTTGAAACTCCGCGTATCTGTGTTCGTTTTCTACCAGCTCTTCCTGTAGGCGTCTCAAGTTGTCCCTGCTGTTTTGCAGGCGCTGCTCGATGAGGGCGCGGCGGCTCTCGGCACGCTCGTAGGCGGTCAGCGATGCCTGTTGCAGGGCGCGCAGGGTATCCAGCTCCGCTTCCGCATCGGCTATCTGTTCACCCAGTTTTTGCGATAGCGCTTCGCACTCTGCCAGCTGTGCGTTAATTTCCAGCAGGCGACGGTGAAGCACCTGCTGCTCCTGTTGCGTTTGCTCGCGAGCGCGTTCGCTTTCCAGAACCTGTGCCCACAGTGCGGCGACCTCGATCTCGCGCAAGCGACTGACCAGCTGGTGGTAGCGGATAGCCACCTCTGCCTGCTGGCGCAGGGGTTCGCGTTGTGCCTCCAGCTCTGCCAGAATATCCACCACCCGGGTCAGGTTTGCTTCCGTGTTCTCCAGCTTGCGCAGTGCCTCGCGTTTGCGGTGTCGATACTTCTGGATGCCAGCCGCTTCCTCGAACAGTGCGCGACGGTCTTCAGGCTTGGCGGAGAGTACCACGTCGACCTCGTTCTGCGTCAGGATGGCATAGGTGGCGCGCCCCAGACCCGTGTCCATAAACAGCTCCACGATGTCCTTCAGGCGACAGGGGGTTTTGTTGATGAGGTATTCGCTCTCACCAGAGCGGTACAGACGGCGGGTGACAGTAACTTCGGCAAAGTCGATGGGCAGCTGCCCATCGCTGTTGTCCACGGTCAGGCTTACCTCCGCCATGCCCAGCGGCTTGCGCCGTGCACTGCCCGCGAAGATGACTTCGGTGCTGTTTTCCGCCCGCAGGGTACGCACGTTTTGCTCTCCCAGCACCCACTGGATAGCGTCCGCGATGTTGGACTTGCCGCTGCCGTTGGGACCGACAATAGCCGTAATCCCCTCGCCGAAGTCGAGACGCACCCTGTCGGCGAAGCTCTTAAAGCCAAGTATGGTGAGGCTCTTCAGAAACATGGTTTATGCTGCTTGCATCGGTGATAGGTTACGTTTCGCGCAAGGATTTCTCCTTCAAACGTCTGTAGTTGGGGGTGCTACGGTCTCTAGGGCGAAGGGCGTGGTATAATAAAGCAGGGAGGTTTTGGGCAGAAGTGGTTATCGACACGCTGTCACTTTACGAAAAGCTGAAGGAAAACATGGACCCTGCTGCCGCAGAAAAGTTGGCACAGGCGTTGGCTACGTCGCTGGTACAAATCGAGCAATCGGTGCGACAAGCCACAGAGGATCGTCTTTCTCGAGTTGAGCAGGCGCTCGAGACGCTGGTTCGCGTTACTCAAGAACACTCCCATGAGATAGCCGAACTGCGGCAGGCATCGAGAGAGAACACTTTGGCGATCGCGGAATTAAGCAAGGCGGTTCAGGAGAACACATCGGCGATAGCCGAGTTGCGTCAGACGGTATCGGGATTGGTGGAGGTGACGCAGCGTCACTCGCAGGAGATAGCCGAGTTGCGGCAGATGGTTCAGGAGAACACATCGGCGATAGCGGAGTTGCGTCAGACGGTATCGGGATTGGTGGAGGTGACGCAGCGTCACTCGCAGGAGATAGCCGAGTTGCGGCAGATGGTTCAGGAGAACACGTCGGCGATAGCGGAACTGCGGCAAGCGGTTCGTGAATTGGTAGAGACAACCAAGAAACATGCTCAGGTGCTGCGTCGGCTCGAGCTGGATCAGCAGGATATCCGGAAACAGCTGGGTGGGCTAGCGATGGCATTTGGATACCGCTTAGAGGATGACGCCTATCTGGCACTACCCCGGTTGCTAAAGCAAGATTATGGTATTGAGGTGCAGGGCAGGCTAAAACGGGATTATTTGGTGGACAGGCAGGGCAACCATCTGGAGGTGAACATTCTTGGCGAAGGTGTGCGCGAAGGAGAGACCATCACCATTGTCGGAGAGAGCAAAGCGCAACTTTCTGCTAACGAGATAGACCGGTTTTTGCGACGCAAGGTACGTCGGCTGCAGGGTGTGTACCCCAACCTGTTCCCGATAATCGTGACGTACATGACTACCAGCCCAGATGTTCTCGAACACGCTCGACAGCGGGGGGTGGCTGTTTACTTCTCGTACGACTTTCGCCAACAATGACGCTACGACTGCTTTTAGTCAGGCACGGCGAGACCGAGTGGAACCAACAGATGCGCTTTCAGGGGCAGACGGACATTCCACTCAACGCCAAGGGACTTGAACAAGCAGAATCCATCGCCCGTCGGTTGCAGCACGAACCCTTAGAAGCTATCTATTCCAGCGACCTGCAGCGTGCATGGCAAACAGCGGAGGTCATCGCCCGATTCCATGAGTTGTCGCCCATCCCACATGCTGATTTGCGCGAGATGTCGTATGGTGTGTGGGAAGGTATGACCCGCGCGGAGATAGAGGCAGGGGAGTGGGCGGATTTGTTCGAAAAGTACCGCAAGGACTCGCTACGTTATCGTCCGCCTGGCGCGGAGTATCCCCATGAAATCGTGGAGAGGGCAGGCAGAGTGCTTCAGCACATCCGCGAACAACACCAGCAGGGCACAGTGTGCATCGTGGGACACGGGGGCAGCCTGCGGGCAATGCTTTGCGTGGCGCTACATGCCCCGTTAGAGACCTTTCGCCACATCCGGCTGGATAACGCTTCACTCAGCGTCATCGAGTGCGGTACAGACTGGATTTGGATTTCTCTCATCAACGACACATGCCATTTGCGTCAGGAGAAAGTGCAGCCCGTGATTTGAGGAGGACAGGATGAAGCTAATCAGTTATCGTTGGGATGGCTTGGAGAGAATAGGGGCAGTCGTCGGCGCTATGGTGGTGGACCTGAACGCCGGGCTGGCTTTGCTGGACGGGCAAACAGGCTTGCTGGCAAGAGACATGGCGCATCTGCTGGAGCAAGGGGGCAACGGGATACAACGCGCGAGAGAAGTTGTACGCGCCTATACGCAGGCTTTGCAGCAAACCCCCGAGCGGGCGCAGGCAGTAGCATGTCCGCTGGATGAAATCCAGTATCTGCCGCCCGTGCCCCGTCCGCAGAAGATTCTTGCTATCGGCGCGAACTACCGTGCCCACTGTGCCGAGTCAGGGATGCCCGTTCCCCAGAAGCCGATTGTGTTTGTCAAGGTGACATCCGCCCTCATTGCGCATGGAGAGGATATCATCTACCCGCGCATTACAAAGGAGCTGGACTACGAAGGCGAGCTGGCAGTGGTCATCGGCAGGCGGGCGCGAAACGTACGCGAGGAGGAGGCGATGGACTATGTGGCGGGTTACACCATCATGAACGATGTCAGCGCGCGCGACCTGCAGCGCACCGAGGGGCAATGGTCTCGCGCGAAGGGATGCGATACCTTTGCGCCGTGCGGACCCTGGCTGGTAACGGCAGATGAAATCCCCGACCCCCACGCCCTACAGATAGAGACCCGTGTGAATGGCGAGGTACGTCAGCAGGCAAGCACGGGTGACATGGTGTTCTCGATACCCCGTCTCATTGCCCACATTACGGAGGGGATCACCCTGCTGCCGGGCGACATCATCAGCACCGGTACGCCTGCGGGGGTTGGAGTATATCGTCAGCCGCAGGGGTTACTGCAGCCGGGCGATGAGGTAGCGATACGCATCGAGGGAATCGGAGAACTCGTGAACAGCGTCGTTGCGGAGAGGCTATAGCCTGTCTAATGCCTTTTTGCAAAGCGCGTAGCCGACCAGCCCTGCCAGCATGGCGAAACCAATGCAGGTCAGGAACAACCCCACTCGAAAGGTGCCGGGCATATAACGCCATTCGACGCGCCTTACGCCATCAGGCACATCCACTGTCCGAAAAGCTCGCTCATACACGTGCCACTCGGCTGGCTTTCCGTCCAAGAACACCCGCCAGCCGGGATACGCGCTGTCGGTCAGCAACAATCGACCACCGCGCGGGGGCGATAACACGACCCGTTGCGGCGTTGGCATCTGCAAGTTGGCAGGTTCCGCCGGTCCCAGCATCCACGCGCGGCTGCCCGGCTTCGGGGCGGGAGTGATTCTCCAGTCATCTGCGCTGCTGCCCGACGCAATAGACCCAACGCAGACCCTCTGCAACGCCGTGGGGTCATTACGCCACCGCATTTGCAGGTCGGTGAAAACGCGCAGGCTCTCGCGTAGAGGGGCAGGTTCATAGCCTGAGGCTTCACCAACGCCGTGCGCCATGCCGATATTCGAGCACATGCTTGCCCGAAACATGCGCAACGTGCGCAGGTCACTGGAGCCGTAGTCGTGGGCGTTCACGTAGCGCAGCCAGATGGGAGCGGTATCGGGAAGAAACAGACGTTGTGCGCTTTGCTGCAAGGCGGTCGCGGCAGGTGGTACGGTGAACGCCGCAGGCGAGCAGGTGGGGTTTGCGGGGATGGCAATCCACAGTAGCTCGGCGAGAGTAACCCCAGTGCCCAGCCACCACCTCCAGCCGTTCTGCAGGGAGAGAACCCCTATTGCTATAGCACACAT
>Ga0123519_10012875_pt1 | contig 12091 bp, 7 predicted proteins | sample YelNatPaOPRAMG02_FD_87396 | JGI IMG/M metagenome (GOLD analysis project Ga0123519, IMG submission 87396) | Hot spring microbial communities from Yellowstone National Park - Yellowstone National Park OP-RAMG-02 (version 2) | ecosystem: Environmental > Aquatic > Thermal springs > Hot (42-90C) ... | reverse complement strand
TAAAAGAAATAAAAGTTATTGTTTTAGAGGATTATTTACAAAATTCCTGATTATTCAAGCTTAATTTTTCTAATTTGATCTTTCATGGTAGTGTCTCATTAATTGTGTAAAGACTTGAAAAGTAAAATGGGCATGGTAGCTTCCCCAATGCTTAACAACCAAACTACCAGAAAGGAGGGGAAGCTACCATGAAAAAAACTAAAACTTGAACCACACAAACTCTAGATTTTACACCAGGGATTTACTTACAAAGTATGGGAAGATTCAAGATTTAAAAGTGATTCGGGTCAGGAATGGTAGTTTTCGTCCTGCTATATTTTCTTCCTTTTCTAAAACATTTTCTAGTTAATAAAGTGGTTAGAAAAGAAGTAGAGGGTGGGAAGGAGCTGGCACTTTCGGAGGAATATTTTGTGATATTTTGGACGGAACTTATTATCTATTCATAGAAATGGGGTATAAAAGGAGACGATAATTTAGCCTTGGTTTGACAAAGCTGAATGAGAAGCTAAATTTAAGAAGGTTCAAAGGATTTAATGAGATTAAATTGGGGAGCTACCATGCCCTTTCCAGACAAATTTTTACACAATAAAAGGGACACTATGCTTTCTTTTCCTTCTTCATAATATTTACCATCTTTAACTTCAACTCGCAAGAAATCTCTACCTTCTGTAGTGAAGATGAATTGCGAAGGACTTGATAAGCATTTAGTTTTGGAATATATTTATAGATGTAGCAACAACCAGGCTACATAGAGTTGGAACAACCCGAAGTAATGCCTGTGAAGAAACAAAAAACCTCTGTGAAACAGGAAGTTCAATCTTCTATGAGGTGGAGTAGTTCACAAAGGTTAAGAGGATATAATGAGATTGAATTAGGGAACTTAATATACTCTTTCCAAAGAAGTTTTTATATAATAAAAGGGACACTATGATGAGAAATGCGTTTAATACTAATTATACAAATTATAACAACTAGAGGGTTAGAATGTTTATAGTAATTTTTGTTATTTTTACAATTTTGCTAAGTTCACCAATTTATGCCATTGATAAACATTTGCAGATGAAAGGAATTAATAAACTCAAAAAAGCAGGATTGTGTGCAAGTATAAAAGTGTCTCCTAAAGAAGGTCTCTGTTGTATTATAAGTAAAAAAGTGTGTAAAAAACTAGGAAAAAATATGGAAGAAATTTGTTTAAGTAGAGGAGGTTGTGAATGGGAAATAGAAAATTATGCTGAAGGAAATTTTTTAAAAGCTGAAGAATTAAGTTATATTATATTTGTTAAAGATTTTTCTTGTTCTGGTCATGCTAATGGATTTGGGCATATTGTTTTTATTTCTGGTTCAAATGTTAAAATTTTTACGAAAGGGTTGGAAACGGTTGATTTTGTAAAAGTTCTTAAAGGAAAAGATGGAAAAGACAGGCTTTTAATAAAAGGAGCCTCTGTTTTTCAAGGACAATATACAGGAGACATCTCTTTTTGTGATTTTAAATCTTTACCAAAAGAAGATTTTTATGAAGAGGGATGCAAAAGTGTAGGTTTTATACAAGGAGGTGGAGATATAAGGGATAGAAAGAATATAGAAGATGTAATAGGGTTTGTCAGTGTTAACCTAAAAGCACTTCCGCAAAAATCCGAAAATGTATATGAATTTGAACTTAAAGTTGAAAAAGAATACTATAAAAATAAAGTAGTTAAATCGAAAAAATGCTATTTAAAGTACATCTGGGATGGTATTAATTTGATACCATCTCCAGATAACAAAAAATGTTTGGATACAGCTGAAAAGTTTTCAAATATGTAAAACTAATATGCATTTACTTAATAAATTTAACTATATTAGCTTTTTTTAACACTTCATTAGCATCACAATATTTTTCTTTAGTTTGTAATTTTTTCTTAATAACAAAGGTTTGGTCTTCATTATCATATTTATAAACAACCACTGAAAAAGGACATTTATCAATAAAAATATTACTATTTTCATCACAATTTTTTTTCGCATACATTAGATAAACGCTGTTTTTAAATTTTATCAATCTTAGACCTGAAATATTAGTTTCTTCTTTCGACATATCGTATCCACATCCACCAACTTTAGCATAGGTGTATATGTTAGCTTCTGCTCCTTTTCCATCAACGACTTCTATTGGAATATAAGAAAAATGTGTTTCCCCTTTGCGGTAAAATGAATAAGCAGTATAAATATTGCCCCCAATAGGAGTTAAGAAGTCAGCGGATATTATTAAATCTTTTATCCCATCATTATTTATATCAAAATAATTAATTCCGTTTTTGATTTCAACAATAGTGATAGAATCCTTTTCTTCGCTATATCCCTGCTTCGGCAAAACAAACAATATAAAAACCAACAAAATCCAAAAAATTCTTAACCTTCTCATACCTATACCTCCTGCAATTTTTATGTTAAGTTTTGCTTAATACCTTTCGGGTTATATTATAAAGTTGTAGTTTGCAAAATAGAGAGGGACAGGGACTCCATTTTTGGTAGGCCTTTGAACCTCCTAAGGAGTATGTCCCTCTGTCCCTCAACACCCGATAAGTTGGTTGGGCTAAAAAAGCCCCAGCTACTCGGGAGGATGGTGTGAGGGACTTCAAAAATCTTAAATCGGAGGTAGCAAAATGCAATACTACGTAGGTATTGATATCTCTAAAGATTCTTTTCAGCATCTCATCCTCAATAACCCCACTCAAACCATTGCTTCCGGTAACCTCCCTATGTCCCTTGAAGGCTTTAAATCCCTCCTTAACACCCTTAAGTCTCTCCCAGAGCCAGTTGTCGTCATGGAATCCTCTGGTAGATTTCATATCCCACTTTATCTTTTCCTTACCGAAAATAACATCCAAACCTTCATCCTTAACCCTAAAATCGTACATAAATTCTTTGAGTTTATCTCTACTAACAACCCTTCTAAACAAGACAAAAAAGATGCCAAAATCCTTGCTCTCTTTGCTCTTAATAACCCCAAATTCCTTAAATCCTATCTAAAAACTCTGAACTTCGTATTCTTTCCCGTCTCATCCAAAAACTTAAACATGAACTCGCTGAAGCAAAAACCCAAATCAAATACGCCCTTTCCGTTCTCTTCCCAGAAGCTGAAAAACACTTTAATATCTACTCCCGGTCCTTCCTTAACATCCTCCTTAGATATCCTTCTGCAAAAGCTATCAAAAAAACTAAACACTCTGAAATCTCCGAAATCATTAAATCCTCTGTACCGAAAGGTAAGTCCCCTTCTTTCACCCCTGAAGAACTTATCTCCCTTGCTAAATACTCCATCGGTGTCAATAACCCCTATCTTTCTCAAACCCTTGTATTCTACATCGAAAAACTCTTCTTCCTTGAACCAAGAATTAAAAAGCTTGAAAACATGCTTATAGAAAAATTGGATAAAAACCAACAAGAACAAATTAAACTCATTTACTCTATAAAAGGTATTTCTCCAAAACTTGCAAGTCTCTTTTTGGTTGAAATTGGAGATATAAAAAGATTTTCCAATGCAAAAAAGCTTATAAAGTATGCTGGCACAGATCCAGTAATAAAACAATCTGGTAAGTATAAACTCAAGATGAGTATATCTAAGCAAGGTTCGAGTTTCCTCAGAAATGTTCTTTTCCAAATGGCTGTAGGTGTAGTAAAATGGAAATTTAGCCGGTCTTACTTTTTGCGTAAGAAGAAAAATTTTGGCAGTTATAAGAAAGCAATGATAGCAGTTGTAAACAAACTCGTAAGAGTCATTTATGCAATTTGTACAAAAGGAAACTTCTTTAATCCTTCTTTTTCTAAATTCCCTTCTCAGGAGGTCTCTCATGTTTAATTCCTATTTCCTGATAGTTGACTCTTTTATCGTTTATATAGTTACAAAAATCAATCTAATTTTTCTTCTTCTATTTCTAAGCCCAGTTGATTTATTGCTTCTTTAATTTTATCTTCATACTCTGATTTTAACATTTCACCGTCTTTAGCTGATATTTCTATTCTGATATTAACATTTTCAAACCTCTCACGAAGTAGATTTATTGCTTTAACAATGTCAGATAATTTACCAGGAGCACTTCTTAATTTAAGAGAAAGTTGTTTTAATTTAGGCAATGATACTTGGCTTGGTATTCTTTCAATTATTTCTTCTTTTTTGCCAATTTCTTTTTCTTCAAATTCAGATAAAGTTAACTTGGTAGGCTGAGATAAAATTTCCTCTTTTGTTTTGTAGCTAATTTCTTCTTTCTTTTCTATACATAATTCTGGATCGATGAGAATTTCTTTTTCTTCAAAATAAGGTTCAGCATTAGTATTTATATATTCACAAACCGGCTCTCCATTTTTTAAATATCCAAGCCCGAAAATTCCTTGTCTCACACCTTCTTTAATAGCATTTACAAGGACACTTTTATCTCTTATTCTTACTTTTCCAGGTATTTTATAAAAAGAATCAAGAATATTCCTTGTCTCTACATAAGCTTTCTCACGTAAATATTTATCTTTTAAATAATGTACACTTAGTTTTTCAACAATTTTTCCTTCGTCTTTTAATCTATTATATATTTCTTCAACCATTCCCTTTTTAGCTCCAAATGTAGGAAGACCTAAATCTATTCTCTCTGGTTCATCTTTTTGTGGTAAATAAATAATACGATAAACATATCTCAACTTTTCTTTTACATATTTTTCTGTTTCGTTAATTTTACTTTTTACCTTTTCTTTTTGATCAGCGCTTAATTCAAGAGTTTTATCTTTTTCTATTTCTTGCCAAGCAAGTTTTTCTTTCAAAGTCTTTTCAAAAAGCCCTCTTTCGCTCTCCAAAGGACAAAGAAATAACAATGAATTCCTATAAACTCTCGGTCTATCTCCATAGTTTTCTATAAATTCCTTAATCATTTCTGGATTTGCATTTCTCAATATGATTAATTTCAATTTTTCAGTATCTGGTATATCTCTTGAATGATTTGGCCAAATATATATCTCAAAATATTCAGATTTTTTAAAACTTTCACGCAATAATTCCTTTTCCACTTCTATAATTTTATTCACACTTATTGCATCCATTTTATAAAGCAAAATGCGATTTAAATTAGGCTTATTTGTGAAAAAGAAAAGGCTTTCAGAATCTGATATATAAAAAAGCGTATCTCTAAGTTTATCTATAGTTTCCACAATTATACTACTTTGAATACCTGGTTCAGCACAAGAAAGTTTTATTTCTGTCTGTGTTGCTCCTTTCTCGGGACCGCCAGAAAAGGAATACATAAAAATAGCTGTAGCCACTTTTGTGCCAAATTGATAAGGAATATAAGAAGACCCCAAAGATTTATCAACCTTTTTTTGCACCTGAATCCATAGAAGTGATGTCTGCAGCTATAACACTATCAAACTCAGAACCTATGTGTTTAATTAATTCTTTTCTAATTTGTTCATTTTTAAGGTCAAAATCTCCAAGTCTAATAAAAGGTTTTTGAGAATCTCTTAAAGACTGAACCACTAAACCAAGTAATCTTAAGACTCCTCTTGTCCTTTGGAAAGTAGGAAAAGAACCCCAACGTTTGTATAATATGTCTATAACCTCTGGTTGAAAGGGATAACTTGCTTTAAATCTTTCTCGATATACAGTTTTATCTACAGGTAAAAACCCTTCTTTCTCAGCATAGTCAATAAATTCTTGTATTACCTCTTCTGCCAATTTTTCATCAATATGACTGAAAAGTCTTCTTCTAATAACATAAGCTACTTCTTCATCTTCCACAGGTGTCAATATTTTCTCCATCCTTCCAACTACTTTTTGTAATTGTTGAAACCTTTTTTCAGCATTTTCATCGTAATGTTCAAGTAAACTTGAAGGCAAAGTGAACACCAAAACAGCTTTCGGAAGAGTAGCTAAGGTCTCTGTAAGCTCTTGCATAAAAAGAACAGTTTGTGTCCCTAAGGTTGTATCCCCAACTTTAACACCGTCTGCTCTGGTAGTATATTCTAAAATTTCATCCATAAGGATTAAAAGGGGCTGAAATTTCTCTAATAGTGCTTTCAATTTTTCTTTCCCGGGTGAAATTTGTCCCTTAAATAATTCTACTTTTCCGGTTAATTGTCTTTCTATTTCTTCCCATAAAGCAGTATCTCGTGGGTCAAAGGCTGTTCCGGTTAAAACTACTACATTACTTTTAAATTCAGTTTTTGCCTTATGATAAAGAGCTATTAAAGAATGGGTCTTTCCGCCCCCAAAAGGGGTTTGAAGTTGAATTACAGGGTCTCCTCCTTTACCTTCAAGTCTTTCCTTAACTACATCAATTAAGTAAGCTATACCTTTTGTTGGGTATGTTTTTTTAAAAAATTCGATATGGTCTTGATATTCGGTTGGAGCTTCTCCTTTATGAACTTGCCACAGGTCAGCAGCAAAAATATCCATAGTAAGTTGATTTTTAAGCACATCTTCATGAGGATGGGCTATAGTAATAAAAGGTCTCATTTAAAACAACCTCCCTTGTTTTTCTTTTAAATTGTTTATTTCTGTTATAAGTTTGTCTTTACCGGACAAAAAGCCATCAAGAAGTTTCTTTTCTTTACTATCTAAGGGAAGTGTTTCCGATATAGCTTGAGCCACTTTATAAAAATTTTCATTATTCCCCCAACCGCTTTCACTTAAAACCTTTTTCATCTCGTCCCTTTTTCCCTGAGCCCAAAGTAAAAGTACATAATGTAATACATCGATTAAGTCTTTATCCCTTAGGTGTTCAATTTCTTCTATTTTTCTTTCCTGCGGTCCTAAAACTTTTATATAGTTTTTCTCTTTTTTGATGAAGCCTTTATTCCACTCTTTTTCTAAATGAACGCCTATACTTTGAGCAAGCTTTCTTGCTTCGTCAAACTCAACCTTGGCTTCCCTAAAAGACCATCTCCAAAGGATGTAAAACTTAGTCAAAGCTGAAAGCTCTCCTGCAATGCCATTGTGTAAAATCTGTTTTATTGCATACTCGGTAACCACCTCTCGCACAAACTCAAGTAGCTTATCTGCCCTTATAACGTTTCCCTCGTAATCCATAACTTTTTTATACCTGCCAAAAACTTCTATGGCTGAACCTATGCAGGCAATAAAAAAGTCTGGTCCGGCAATACCTTCTTCCCAAAGGTTGTTGTTAAAAATCCTTTCTCTTATCTCCTTTTTCACATCGCTAAACCATCCAACTTCTTCCCTTTCCATCTTTCTACAAACTATATAGATGGATGAAGCAAGGGCGGCAGAATCTTGAGCACGAAGCCTTGACCTCATCTCTGTATCAATAGGCCAGCTTGCGGTAGGGACTAATCCCGAGCCCAAAAGGGAGTTTATCATCGTCTCCCAACCAGAAGTAGACTTGTGGGTGTAAACAATTACCGCTATGCCGTTTGGCTTTAAAACTCGGTAAATTTCCAGGAAGGCTTTCTTTAGCATTTCCTCAAAGTATTTTTTTCCGGCTTCAAAACCTCCTTCTTGATGAGAATAAGCTACTATTTCTTTTGATTTTGGAGTTAAAGGTGTAGAAAAAAGCTCTGGATAAAAGTCTCCAACGCTGCGTTTTAACCATACATAAAAGAAATCTGAAAGGTAAGAGTAGGGCACATTATCATAGTAAGGCGGGTCAGTGAAGACAGCGTCAAAGTAATTATCTGGATAGGGAAGTTCAGTTGCTGAGGCTTGAAGAACAACAGGTTCCTCAACCTCTACAGGCGGGATTTGGGTGAGGTGGGAGAGATTTTCTAATGTTTCTTCCATGATGGAACCCCAACCACTAGGATGAGTAATTGGATTCATTTCTATGTAATCCCAAAGCATTGGTAATGCTTGCCTTCCATAAGTGAAACCTATAGCCTCTGTTTGTGGTATTAATCTACATAATGTAGAATTTTTATCAGCCAACCTGTTTACACCCAGCCCCAAATAACTCACAACCGCCTTAGCGTAATCCTTATCGTATCCTTCTTCTATCATTTTATTATATACAAGACGGACCTTTTCGGTAAAGGTAATCAGAGCTAACTTCTGGCGAGAGTTGAAAAGGTCGCCCCATTTTAGCATTCCATACCTTTGAACTCTAAAGCCAAGAGTATTCTCGGGAGGGAGATCCTCATCTGGCACCGGATCAATTCCCCACTCTTCCCAAAGTTTTTTCCTTTTTTCCTCTAAATATTCTTCAGCTTTTCTATAAAATTCGACATCCCGTTTAGTTGCTAACCTGTAGGCTTTGCCTTGAGGTCTACTTAAGACAACCGCTACCATCCTTTGTCCAGCCTTCCCTTCTTGAAAAAGCTTTCTTACTCGGTTGTCATCAACCATGCCCCCGCAGACAGGACAAACGGCGATGGCTCGGGAAACCGTCCCCTTTTCTGGGTCAAAGTTAAAAGGAACTTTCGGGCTAAATCCAGGGATAGAGCTCTCTACTACCTGCCATTTATCTCCGTTTTTCTTCACTATAGCAAACTCAACCCTTCCTTCATGAACAAAAGGATAGAGCGAAATCATCTTATTTTCCTTTCTTGCAAGCCAAAACTGGCGCATAAGCGGAATTTCTGCCCCGCAAGAGGGGTTTTGACAGGGTATTGTCCTTGCCCAGATATAGCCTACTGGAATTGAGCCGTCCTCATCTGCGGGATAAAACCTTCCTATCTCTTCTCTTGCTTTCTCTAAAACCCACTCTCCCCATTTCCTGACATCCGCAATCAATAGACTTTCTTCTTTCTCAATATTGAACCAGCCTTCATCCCTTTTAACCTTGTTTTGCCTCCCATACCTTTGAGGATACTCAAGAGTGCATTTTAGAATAAGGACCGCAACGGGATTATACTCTACCGCATGGGTCTCTAAACCAAGCCTTAAGCACTCTAAGGGAATTGATCCACCCCCAGAAAAGGGGTCTAACACGCGTAAAGGCTTCCCACCGTTTGCCTTAAGGATATCTTCCCTTGCCTCTTTGATGAGCTTCTCATTTAAGGAACTTTCCCATTTAGATAGATCAGCGATGAATTTCGCTTTATCCTTAGCTTCCTTTTCCGTTGATGGATAAGGAATTAGGGCAGCATAAGTTGTTGCCCTTGATGAAGCAAGAGGGCGCCTTGCCCACCAGATATGAAGAGTTGAAATATGCCCATTCCTTATGTTCTTCTCCCTTGCCGACTCTTCGCTAACCTCTTTTATAGGAAAGGTAACTTCAATAAAGCTCTTTTGCTCCTTCATCCTTATACCCTCTCTCCTTTTTTCTTCCATTCTTCTAATGGAACGATAAACCTGACTATTTCTATCTTATCTTGAACTTTCAAGTTCTCGGCTGGATTGTTAATGATATATAGAGTTGGATTTGAGATAGCGTTGCATACTATGTAGAGCCAGTAGTTTTCTTTGAAGCGTTTTGCCTTAAGCCATTCGTTGACGGTTAAAGCCACATCTCCCTCATCTTTTCTTGCCTTAACCTCAATGTATCTTATTTCATCTTTTCCTCTTGACCTTATGTCAAACCCAAGGTTTTCTTTTGACACATCTTCAGGTTCCCTTCCTTGACTTCTTTCGTATTCCATCGCAATTTCCATACCTATTCTTTCTATTTCCTCATCGCTAACCATCTCATCAACCACCTTTGGTCTTACCAACACTGCTCCGATAAACCTTGGCATTGAAATAGATAAAGATTTCTCCTGTTCTATTTCTTTTTTCAATTCTTCTAAAGCTTGCATATAATAAGTTTTTCTTTCTTCTTTATTTCTTATGGCTAAATCTACTTTCTCACCTTTTTCACCTCTCTCATAGAGTTCTACAAGCTCTTCATCCAGTTTTCTTATAAGGTAACTCAAAGATTTAATACCATATTTACGTTTTATTTCTGCTTGTCTTTCTCTTTCGTTTCTTATTTCCTTCTGATAAGATCTTATTAAATTAAGAGAAAACCTTTCAGCCCCTTTTTTCCTTTGTTCAATACCCTCAATAGATAAAAGCACATTTTCTTCATCAACCGGGATTAAATCCCATAAAATGGAAGGATTGATTTCTTTAAAATCTTTTCCGTCATCATATATGGCAAAAATCTTTTTACCTGCTATTTCACCTTTTCCATCCTTTACTTCTCCTTCAAAAAACCAAATAATACCGTTATATCTTCCTTCTGGATCTTCAAAAACAGCTCCCTTTTGAAGATTATTGAAGAAACTTTGATAAACCCAATCTATTAGGGTTTCAAGTAGAGGATGCCCAAAGGATATAAATTCTGCATCGGGATTTTTAAAAGCTTTATCTTTATCAAAAGTTGCTTTAGGATATTTGGCAAGATTAATGTTTTGTTTCTGAGCTACACTTTTTAGCTCAAAAGGAATAGATTCAATGCTGATAAAACCATCTTTTCTGATATGATAGCTTCCTCCTGCCTTCGTAAAAGCTCTCTTGAAAAATTCTTCTACATACTCTGGGATAAGCCTATTTTCTTTTGCTTTTTCAGAAAGTTCTCTTATTCTTGTATAGTCTATAAACTTTGTAGCCAGGCTTTCACCTAAAGCTTTCTTGACCCTTTGGATATATTCTTCGTCCACCTTAATATCCAATTCTTGAATTATCTCATCTAAGCTCCTTGCCTGAGATACAGCTTCTAATATTAGTTGATAAAGATTTTTCCCAAAGAATACATCACCTATGACATCAAAAACTCTATCACTACCAAGTTTGCTTCTAATTTCCTCAAGTTTTTCAAAAAGCTTTGCCAATACTTCACCTTCCCTTGTATCTACTGCAACAAGATTAAAAATAAAAACGTCTTTTTGCTGTCCATACCTGTGGATTCTTCCTATCCTTTGTTCCAGTCTATTGGGATTCCAAGGTATATCGTAATTTATCATAAGGTGACAGAACTGTAAGTTTATACCCTCTCCCGCAGCTTCAGTAGCAACCATAATTTGGGTTTTATCTCTAAATACTTTTTCCGCCTTTACTCTTTCAGGTAGGCTCATTCCGCCGTGTATATAATTTACTGAATAACCCCAAGATTTAATTTTTTCTACCAAATACTCTAAAGTATCTCTTGATTCGGTAAAAATTAGGATTTTCTCATTTCCTCCTATCTTTCTAATTTCTTTAAACCCCTCTTCTATAGCCTTCTTTAGTTCGTTAAGCTTAATTTCCTTTTCTTCTTCTACTATTTTCTTAGCTTTTTTAATTAGACTTTCAATAATCTCTATTTCTTCCTTTAATTCTTTCTTATTTCTTGCCAAGCTTAAAGCTTCCCATTTCTTTTCCTCTTCCCATCTTTCTTCTTCCTGATAATCTTCAATTTCTTCTATATCTTTTAAGGTAGGAATTCTTTCCTCTAAATCAGGTTCTGAAAGCAGTTCTTCAAGTCTGTTTTTTCTTCTTTCAAGTGATCTAAGAAGGGCATAAGTGCTTGAAGCCATTCTTCTTTGTAAGATTAAAAGGGCAAAGCCTATGTTTCTTTTTTTATCAAGGTTTAAGGCTTTGTTATATTGTTCAACAACATACTGAGAAAGTTCGTTATAAAGTTCTTTCTCCTCATAAGAAAGCCTGAATTTAATGGTTTTAGGATAGCGATTTGTAAATATAGGTTTTCCTTCAAAGTCTCTTAAATGTTCTTTAAGTCTTCTTATAAAAAGTGGATTATCTTTATTATTAATAGATTCTTCTACCATTTCCGAGGTAGCAAAAAAACCGGGTTTTAGAAGATCAAGAAGGAGTCTAAAGTTTTCAGGATCTCCTTTATGAGGAGTAGCTGTGAGAAAAAGTAAATAATTTGAGGTTTTAGATAATGTTTCCCCTAATCTATATCTTTCCGTCTTTTTAGTTTCATCTCCATATTTATATGCAGCCATTTTATGAGCTTCATCAACTATAGTGAGATCCCAATGAACAGTTTGAAATAAAGGTAAAATCTCCTCTTGTTTAGCAAAATCCATAGAAGTTATCACTTGGTTTTCTTTAAGCAAAAAATTTTCTCCATAAAGGGATCTTAAAGAATGTCTATCAAACACAACAAAAGTTTCTTGAAACCGTTCTTGCATTTCTCTAAGCCATTGATCTTTCAAATGACCTGGAACAACTATCAAAATACGTTTAGCC
>Ga0123519_10012871_pt1 | contig 12093 bp, 11 predicted proteins | sample YelNatPaOPRAMG02_FD_87396 | JGI IMG/M metagenome (GOLD analysis project Ga0123519, IMG submission 87396) | Hot spring microbial communities from Yellowstone National Park - Yellowstone National Park OP-RAMG-02 (version 2) | ecosystem: Environmental > Aquatic > Thermal springs > Hot (42-90C) ... | reverse complement strand
TCAACTACCAACGGGCCGCCGAGCTGGTGCGGCGGCAGTTGGTGCCGGCGTTTCACTTAGGCCGGCAGGTACGGATCCGGCGGCGGGACCTGGAGGAGTTCATGCAGCGCGGCGGGCAAGGCCGGTGAAGGGTTCTGGCTGACGAAAGGAGAGTCTGTAGCGAACCCATATCGCTGCGGCCGTTCCCCGGCGGCGGGCAAACGGAGAGATCACCGAGATCGAGATGAAGTTGGGCTGTGATGTGGGCCTTCTGCCCAAGCACGTTGTGGCAGCTATGCCCAAAACCTCCGGAGGGATTTTGGCAAGGCAGCGTTGACACGGCGGGGACTTAGGATCGCGGTGGGGAGTAAGCCGAAAAGGGATGGTTTCGGCAAAGGGGAGATGGCGGCAAGTGATGGAGCCGGTCTCGCACGACGGGGTCGAACTGGTTCATGTACCCCTCACCGGAGGTGGATTCGGCATCACGGGAAGGCTAACACGGAATTCACTCAAAATGGGGGCCTGTGCGTAGTATACATAATACAATATACTCACACTATGCGTTTCGGCAGCATCCTGTAAGTTGCTGATTTTTCGTGGCGTGTACGAACACTGGGAAGTGAGTATGCGGTGGTTGTACACACCTGCATTGGACGCCGTTTTTGCTCTCTAATTCTGCGCCAAGTGACTATAATCGCGGCGGTTATAGATCTTCGCAGCGGAGCCGGCAGCGGACAGTGAAAGACAATTCACCATGTGGCGCCTCAGAAAAACGCGATTTTGCGGGGTGATGGATGGTGAATAATCGTCAACCATGGATGCACGGCTAGAGAGGGGACAGTTGGCGTGCATCAGCCCATGAGGTTTGGTGCAGCAGGGCAAATGGGAGACCCGCCGCGGGTGATGCGCAGCCAAAGCCTCGCCAGTACCCCTGCTTGGCCTAGGACGAGGCGAGTCGCTGCGCCGGGACCTCCACAGCCAGCCGTCCAGTCGAGAGGCGAATTCGCCACTACAAATGGGCGTAACGGGGTCATAAGATCCAGGCTAGAAAGGTGACCAGATCTGTTCCGTGCTCACAACACTACGCCGGGCTCACCTGGAGCTGGCTCATTGGCGAAGCTACTTTCGTAGCGGAACGACCTTTTGGATCGCCCCTGGGGGTACGCGCTGCGGTGACGTTAACTCTCGTACGCCACGGGCGGCGTTGGTGGCGTGGCTGTGGCGTACGGGGAAACCCTTGGGGAGCTGGATGGTTTCCCGCACCGAGGGTTTCCGAAGCAAGCCATAGTGTTGCTTTGCCTGCTGGGGGCTCATGGGCCGGCCTGGGCGGGCCACTGCGGTCATGTGGCTACCAGGGGAGAGCCCGCGACGCAACTCCCGTTGCGCCTGGGTCTTGCTGGTATAGCGCTGTACGACACGGGGTTGCGGGAGAGGCCGAACAGGCACGCGGTGGCGAAGAGCATCGAGCTCGAGGATCCGGGCCCGAACAGAGCGGCGGCTGGCCGCCCGCGCCGCCGCGCGGCCTAGCGGCGCTCCCCAGGCAAATTGCGGCAGCATCAGAACCGCGGATAAGAGAAATGCAACTAGCTTACGCATCCTAACTGACCTCCTTTGTCCTTTTTCCTTCAGGCTCTGCGAAACGCCCACCAAAGCAGGCGAAACGGCAGAGACAAGCACAGGAAGACGAGCCGGAAGCCGGCCCGAATCACCTCGGCCGCCAGGACACCCACCGCTTCATCGGCCGCCCGCGCCCCCAGGAGTAGGGACAACGCGCCACGAAACAGCGCCGCTGCGGCGAACAGCAACACAAACAATAGCAGCCACCCGGGTAGCAGGGCCAAGAGCGCGTCGATAAACGGACCGGCGAGCAAAACCAGCACTACTGTTCCCAACAAGCCCAGCGCCGCTCGACGACTGACGAAGCCGATGATCAGGGCGACGCCGATGGCGGCGACGACCAACACCATCGCTTCATCAGGCAGCCAAAACAAAAGGGTACGCACGCGCTCAGCCCTCCACAGAAGCAAACGCAGCGGCGGAAGAAAACCTAACCAAGCAGAACCTGGAGCGGGCCTGAAGCTCCGCCACCGGGCAACTGGGCGGCTTGCGCAAACGTCGCGCGAACTGCGTCAGAAACGCCGGCTGGCGGTAAACGAGCCGGACCGGGGGAGGAACAATCTCCACCCTGGAGCCGGCCGCTGCGAGTTCCCGCTCGATCCGCGCACGGGCCGGTCTGTCGCGCCAAGCTGCAGTGAGCCGAAAGAACGACGGCTGGATGTTTTGTGGGCGAAACTCGATCTGCTGAGTCAATCCCGAGGCGTTCAGTGCCTCAATCAGTTCAAAACAGCGCTGCTGGTGTTGCTGAAGATCCGCGAGGGCTTTCTCAAAATTGGTTGCGGCCCCGATGGCGGCTGCCGGATGAATGCGGCCGTTCAGTGCGAACTCGTTGTCCAGGCCAAGGCCGAGATCTCGCCGCTGGCGAGCAGGGTGCTGCGTGAACCAGACCAGCTTTTCGTAAAGGGCGGCGTGGTTGGTCAGGATCGCGCCGCCTTCGCCTGCGCAAAGGGTCTTGCCGACGGTGAACGAGACCACCAACGCGTCGGCCAGAGAACTGGCCGGTGCTCCCTCCCTCCTGGCGCCCAAACTCTGAGCCGCGTCGGCGACATACCACAGGCCGTATTCGTCGGCAGTTTGGCGGAGGGCTTTCATATCGGCAGGATTGCCGAAGATATCCACCGCCAGGATCGCCTTAGTCCGCGGAGTAATGCAAGGCGGAATCGCCTCCGCCGCAAGGGTCAAGGTTTGAGGGTCGATGTCGGCGAACACAGGGCGGTTGCCGAGCAACAGCCAACCAGCCAGGGAAGCTCCGTAGGTGTACGGCGTGGTGACGAATTCGGCGCAGCGCAGGTTTAATGCCAGGGCAACGGCCAGCAGGCCGGTCGTGGCGTTCGACACACAAACGGCGTAACGCATCCCATAGTGCTGGCGAAGTTTCGCCTCGAGATCTGCCACGGCGCTGGTACCGACCAGATGGAAGTCCAACCGGCCGGCCGCTAACCCGTTCCAGTCCGTCTCACAGATTGGCATGGGGTTCGAGCTCCCGCAGTCTTTTGTCCAGTTCGTCCACGCGGACCAACCCAGTCTCGGGATCGACCAGGCCGCGAAGGTGATCCGGAAACGGGTAGGTTTTCGGAGCATCGGCCCACGGGAAGAAACTCCGTGATGAACAGGCGCGCAGCGCCCACAAGTCGGCGTAGATGACGGACGCCAAGTCCGAAGAGGGACACAAGTCGTGCGCCGCGAAAAGGATCGTCTCCGGTGTCAATTCGCCGTGCAGCATCCGCGCATTGCTTAACGCGGACAGAATGTGGCGGGGACTGGCGCCTTTGCTGTAGAAAAGCCGGGCCGCCTGGTGGACTTCGGCGCAGTTGACATCCATGTCAGCCCGCGCATTGAGCCGCCGCGCCAGCGCCACCACGATCGCGGGGAAATCCTCGGCCAACGGATAGAGGACCGGTATCATGGAGAATCGAGAACGCATAGCCGCGCCCATTCTCCAGGGACAGTTCGTGGTGGCGATCAGCAAAGAACGGCCGCGACGGCTCTCGTCCGACAAGGCGGTGAGCAGTGCGGCTAGCACAGCCCTGCTGGCGCCGGAATCCCCGTCGAAGTTGCTACGCTCCAGCGGAAAGGCCTCGCTGATTTCATCAACGAACGCCACATTGGGGATCCATTCCCGCAGCACGGTCTGTTGCAGCCGCGCTTTGCGCTCCGTTTCGCCGACCAACGAGCCCTTGGGACTGAGCATCTGATAAGCCGCCGCCTTGGCCTGACGAGCGACGAGGACCGCCAGGTCCGTCTTGCCAGTACCGGGAGGGCCAACGAGCAAGACATTGGCCGGCATCGCGTGGTCTTCGCGCAGCAACGCCTCCGCGTAACGAGTCAAGATTGCTCGGGGGGCGGCAATGTTACGCCCGTGCAGCTCGGCGTTGTCCGCGCGCGAAGCGTCAAGCACCGCGAGCGTGTGCTCGGAGAGCTGTTCGACGTCGCGGTGTTTTTGCTCGGCGAGGATGCGGGCTGTAATGGGACAACTGGTACGCTGGGAAGCCCGCAGAAGCGCTTCCAGGCCGCGGTTGGGCGTGTTTGTCGTCAAGAAGGCGACCGAATCCGCATCCAGGCCCGGTTCGAAACTGGCCGAGGGATACAGCGCCAGCGCCGCCCGCAGGAACTCGATCTTCTCCTCCCGCCCGGGCTGAGGCAACCGCACGGAGTGAAGCGCATCAACGACGAGCTCGTCGATCAGTCCCCCGCGCCCGTGAAAGATGAGGGCGTTGCCGCTTGAGCGCAAGGCCAGGCTTTGCCCGAGCAAGTGGGCGAGTTCAATCGCTACCAGCTGCGGATCCGTCTGCGTCCCCGGGCTCATGGCGCCTGGCACCAAATGGTCGGCGAATTCGACCAGCAGCAGAAAGCGAAGGTCGCTTCCGTCGGCCCATTTCAGGCTGGCGGGCGTTCGGGCTAAGAACGATAGGCCACGGATGACGCGGACAAGCTCGTTCTGGTCGGCTGGGATGTCGAGCAGGCCGTGGCTTCGCAGAGCGCTTTCCACCGCACGCCGGTCGCGATCGTCTTCCAGGCGCGAAGGGCTCCAATCCAGACCGCCGGCCAGCGAGTACGTCACCAGCCACATCCCGTAGCGCACACGCGCGGCCCTGCGGAGCACCTCGATCAAGGGGCGCAACTTGCCGTCGCTTGCGGCCGTCAGGTCATAGAGCGAGCGCCCGGTAACCAGAAGAGCGGGATAACCAGCATCAAGGGCGGAAAAGATACGGTCGACGGGATTCATCGCAGCAGGACCTCCTGTTTACGATTCAAACGCTGCGCGCGGCGCCGATCAGCGGCGGTAGAACCAGACGACTGCCCGGCGCCCCCTCGCAACAACTCCCGCGCCGCCTCGAGCTGACAGACGCCCGAAGTCGGCCGGCGCCGGGGCGGCGCATACCGGACACCCTGCGAAGCGAGGGCCCGCTCGAAAGCGTCCATGATCTGGCGGCAGGAGCCGTCACGCACGCCGACCACCTCAGCGGCCAGCGACGGGTCCTGGAAGCCGTTCGGATGAATTTCAGTTACCAGGGCTTGGCCCAGATTGTTCGTCGCGATGACGCGAAGCTCGCCGCGCCGGCCCGGACTGACTTCGACGCGCTCGAAGCCGATCTGCTTCGCGGCATTGGAGCAGGCTTGCGCCACCGCGCCGATGAAAGCCTGGCGGTGCTGCGCACGTACCGTCTGCACCAGCGCGCGGCGCGCGGTGACCGCTTCATCGACGGTGACCGCATTCATAAGGGCGCCGAGCCGCTGCTCAACCAGCGCGGGCTTTTGCACCACGTATGGGGACGAGGCTAGGCGGAGCAGCCCGGAGAGGCGGACCGCAGCGGTCGGCGGAAGCCGCAGACTGTCGAGTCGAGCCTCGAGCGCTTTGAGTTGCGCGCGCGCCGGCTGCTCCACTCGCGAGGGCGCAAGCAAAGTCTGCGCCGACAACGGGGGAACGGCGTGCAGCAGCTCGTCGAAAGCGCGCCGGCTGCGAGCATCCAACGAAACGAGCAACTTGCGGATGACCAGGGTGGAGAGGACGGCGCCGCCGACAAGCAGGCCCACAGGGAGAGCGGAGACTCCCACGATCGTGGGGGTTACGAGTAACTCGGACATTTGGAATAACCTCCTTGGCTCAAGTAGTGGCTTCGGTTTCGGCATCCCAGAACGCAGGTCCGGGATTACCTGAGGACGTCACCCCGCCCGCAGCGGGCGGAGCCGGCGGGGGCGCCGCCGGGCCGCCTTGAAACGGGTCGTAACCCAGCAAGCTGTGCATAACGCGCCGCGTTATGACATCGAAGGCGTCGGCGCCGGGGTCGCCGAAACGCAGGACATGTCCAGCCCGGTTCTGGACGTAGCGATTGAAATTCTCAACAGCCTCGCGGCTGTAGCGCTCGCGAGCGTCCTCGGCCACCGCGAGACGACTGGCAATTCGATGGCGAGCTAGTAGGAAGCTCCAATAAGCAAGCGACATGACGAAGAGGCCCCCACTGAAGATTAGTAGCGCATGCAGGGCTGCCGTGATCCCCACGAAACAGGCGGTCCGCACCCAGAAACTCTGGGTGAGCGCAGCCGGGGCGTCCGCGGGCGGCCGGAGGGCCAATTGCGTCGCGAGACTGAGGCCCGTCATCGCGGCGAGCAGGAGCCAGCCGACAAGTCGGGCCACCGCGTTTCCGCCCCCGATGTCGGCTTCGTCCTCGCCACGGACGCGGAAATGGGAAGCCAGAAGGTCTGCCGCGATGATGCCGAGGGGGAGAACGACCCGGGTCCAGGGCAACCATTCCGGCCGCCCCAAAACAGCGAGGGTCAGCCATTCGGCTGCGGGCACCGAGATCACCCACTCGCCGAAGGCCGCCCCCAGCAGCAGGAGTGGGAAAAGGAGCGCGAACACGCGGTGGCCCGCCGTGGCGGTCGCGATCAAAGGCGGATTGGCCTCCATTTCGGCCAAACGAGTACGGAGCTGCTCGGACTCCTGCTCAGCCAGCCGAACGGCGCGGCTCGCACGGATCGTCGCTTCGTGGGCACGCTCGAGGCGGCGCCGGCTGGCGAACTCGGCTTCATTCGGACGGAGCATTTGAAGCGGCGGCATGTCTATTTGCTCTCCTCTTGCAGTAAGAACGCTGCCGCGGCGGGGAAGCTTTCAAACCCGAGCGGCTCGAGATCCTGAAGCACACCGATCGTCGCAGAGCTATTGATCACCAGGAGGCGTGCGCCGCTGCGGAGAACAACCCTCGGCCGTCGGACATTGTCTTCCCCGTCCGAGACGAGTAGGATCCAGTTGTGCGGGGTGCCAGAGGCAGAGTTGTGTGGCTCATTGAGAAACAGCTCGACCCGGCGAAGTGCCCCCCAGATATCGCTCCGTGTCGCGTCGGCTTTGGTTTCCAGGAGCTCGCCAAGCTGCGCGCGGAAGACGGCCAGGCGCCGCTCGACCTCCCGACGCCACAGTGCGACGTGGTCACGGTGCTCGCGCGAGCGCGTTTCGTAGGCGGCGCGCGCCTCTGCCAGCAGGAATGGGTTTTGGTGCGGGTTTGGCGGTTGGGGCGCTGCCGGCGGCGGCAAGATCCTAAGGCGCAGCAAGCCTCGGTTGCTCCGGTCGCGGATCAGGCCGACCGCCAGCTCACCCCCCCGCCGAGTGAGCAGGGCGAGAAACTGCTCGAAGTCTTCGGCCGAGACCACGGGGACGCGGGTCCAACTGGTAGAAGCCGTTTTGTCCACAAGAACGGCGACACGCACGGGAGCCGGCGGCGCGGCCGGACCTGAGGCTTCGACGACCGGCGCGGGCGGCCCACCGCAGCCGACCGCCACCAAGGCGACCGCCAGCAAGAGACGCGCGGGACTAACGAATGCGATTGCCTGCATTCTCCCTCCTCACCCGGAAATACGCGCAGGCCGCACCGAACCTTACAAAGCTCACAGCGCCCGAATGAACGCGCGCCGCGCCTCGATCCGGCGGTCGCACTCAGAAGCGGAAACGCCAAAGCGGCGGCGAGCCGCCGCGACGAGCCGCGCGCGCTCCACCTCGCTTTTGGGGGCGGCGGGAGCAACACCGCGAAAACTGAAGGGGCGAACCAAGCCAGCGTCCGAGTGGAGCCGCATGTAGCCTTCGAAGTTGGGACACTCGGCCAAATCGAGAGCCGAAAGCGCCGGTGCAAAGGCAGGCTCCAACAACCGAGCATCTTCGACGCCGACGCGAAAGCAGATCAGGGTGCCGGCATTCCCAAGCACGGCCTCCAAATTGTCGTGGCGGCTGTCCGGATCCCGCAGTTGGGCGGCATACTGCGCCGACAGGACCAACCCAAGTCCATACTTGCGCGCTTCTGACAAGAGCCGCGAGAAGTTTTCGTCGCGCGCCAACGAGCCGAACTCATCCACGTACAGGAAAAAAGGCTTCTGCCGGTTGAGGGGTAGCGCGCCCCGCGCCATGGCCGCCAGACGAATGCGGGCCACCAAGTGCGAGGCCAGCAGATCGGCCACACTGGCGCCGAACTGGCCCCGCGCCAGCTTCACCACCACCACTTTTGCGGAATTCAGAATGGCCGGGAAGTCCAACGCCAAGCCGCCATGGCCCAAGATGCGGCGCATCTGGGGGTCCTGGAGGAACCGGGCGAGCTTGTTGGTGACATACGGCGCAAGGTTGGCCAGGGAATTCTCGCCGTGGACACGCTCCAGTTCCTCGACAAAGTCCTTGACTTCCTGCTCGCCGGTGCGAGCGAGCAGGTGGCGGCGAAAACTCTGGTCCAGATAAAGGAGCGGGAACTCCAGTAAAGTGGGCTGAAACTCGCCGCCGGGGCGATCCCCCATGAGCAGCTTCATCATGGCCCGGAAGTTGGTCTCGAAGATCGGGCCAAACATTTGCGGGTCGCGGTAGATGCGCAGCAAGCACGACAGTAGCTCATCGATGATGACGTCGCGTTCGACCAGCGTCTTCCAAGCCAGCGGGTTCAGGGGCACCGGGTGATCGCGGTCGGCAAGATCAACCAGGATAAGGTCGTGACGCCGTTTGGACGGCAAGCGCGCCAGCAGGTCGTCGGCCAGCGCGCCGTGAGGATCAATCAAGCACAGGCCCAAGCCCTGCTGGAGGTCCTGCACCAACATGGAAAGCATGCAGGTAGACTTCCCAGTGCCCGTCATTCCGATCAGGAAGGTGTGTTTGAGGCGGTGGCCGAGCTCGAGCTCGATAGGGCGCTCAGTCCCCCGGTACCGGTTGACGCCGACACTGGTCATGAACGCCTGGCCTAGCCGGCTCGGAGGCAGTTGGGCCGGCAAGAGCCGGTTCCGCCGCACCGGCAATCCGCGATCGCGAGCGGAGAAGATCAGCGGAAGCCGGAAGGCGCAGGCCGCCTCCTCACACGTGAAGGGTTCGGGTTCGAAGTGGTCGAACGGCTCGGCCGGGGCTGCGGGTGAGGCCGGCTCGATCTCAAAGCCGCCTTGAAAGGGATTCGGACTGGCCCGGCTGAGCTCGCCGCAAATCGCCTGTCCGGCGAGGCCGGCGATCCCTTCGTCCGGAGCTCCGGGCGACGCCAGCAGCACGGCGCCCCGGAGCGCGCCGTCGCGGAGGCGCCGGCCGCGGAACAGGGCCGTATCGCGGAGCAGCTGGGTTTGGGTGGCCAGCGTGATCTGACTGGCGCCGCCGCCCGCCAGAAAACGTTCGCAAGTGGCGATAGCGTCCTCCAGTTGGCGCAACGCCTCGGCGACTGGAGCCTGGTTAGCCAGGCGCACCACGAGCCAACGAGGCGCCGGGAAGGCGAGCAGCGTATCGAGCAGCACGCCCCAGTCGTCGCCGGAAGGAGTCCAGGGAAAGTAATGTTCGATCGACAGGTCATTGTCCTCGGGCGCCTGAGGGTTCGGCGCTTCCGGGAGGAAACCGAGCGTTCCCTTGGGGCGCACCTCGAACAAGCGGGCCAGGCTGATCGGTTCACGGCGGCGCCGCAGGCGCAGGCAGCCGGCGGCAGTGAACGGCGCAAACCACCGGCGAAACTCTTCCGGGTCCGCCAGGGCGCGAAACTCGGCGCCCTCCCAGAGGGCGTTCAGCAGCGGCCCCAAAAGAACAGCGCGCGCCAAGCACCGCTCGATCGCCTCAGCTCGCTCCGCCGCCGCCACGAGAAGCCGGACGCCGATCAGCACCCGCCCCGGCTGGCCGCAGTCAAACGAGGGGCGAGTGGCGAGGTGAAGCTCGACGACACACGGCGCCTCCCAGCGCGCCACCAACTGGAGAAAACGGGAGCTCGCCCGGTGCATCGCTTCCAGCCGCTCAGAGCGGTCCACAAAGCGACCGAGCTCATCGCGCAAGGATTCCGCTTGCAGGCTCTCGAGCGCCCAGCCGGCGGCCGCCACCATTGGGCGGCCAAGTTGCAACTTCACGTACGGAACCACCGTCATTTTTCCTCCGGTTGCCTGGAATCCGAAACCCGGCCGACCGCGCCGCCGGGCAGGCGGAAGATTCTTTCGAGCGCCTCCGGCGCCAATTCGGGGTAAGACCGGCGCACCTCTTCGATCCAGGCGGCAAGTCCCGGAACCTCAAACTCCGCCGGCCGTCGTTCTTCGCAAAGGTCTGCTTCGCGCTCTGTCATGGGTCGTCTGCCGACACTGACAATACGCGAGCGCGACGAAAGACCTAACAGAAACCCGCTGCCAACGGCGCGCGCGGCTGGCGAAGAACACCGCGGCGGAGACTTTCTTGCGCTGGGTGTGCTGCATCCTGCGGCCACGGCGACGCTGCTCAAAAGTTGGGTCGCGGCGAAAGGCGCCCCGGAGAAGATCCGGCTGCTTGCGACCGCGTCCGGGAACCAAAGCGCAGACGGAAGTGTACGCCAGGATCCCCGGTCTGAAGGTCTGGACCCCGCGGCTGCCGAGCGCTGTGGCGATCGAGGGCGGGGCGACGCTACCGCTGGAGTCGCCCGACCTGGCGACCATCGCGCGGGCGGATGGCGGACGCCTGCAGGAAGGGAGTTGTCCCGAGAACGCGAAACGATGGCGCCCCGCTCAGGTCAATTGCCTGCTGTTGGTGGGCCGGGCGTTATGCGGGCGGCGCCTCGGCGGCCTTGGGATCCCCCCGGAGTTCGAGTGCAACCACGCGAGCCTGAGTCGCAACCGCGGCGGGACGTGGGAAGTGCCTGTCGGAGGGGAGACGGCGCGAGGCAGGTCCCCGCCGCTGAGCTCTATTTGAATCTCGAATGGGCCTGGCCCCGCGGCGTTTCCGTGCCGGAAGACGGCCCACGCGACGAACTGGACGAGGCGGCGCGTTTGGGTCGACTCTATTCGCCGTCCCTTGTAAACTCTGCGCAAAGGGCCTCTCGCCGCACAAGCAGGCCGCCGAGGTGCAAGCGGTCGCCGGCCCGCTGCCTTGGCCGCATCGCGGTTCCTGTGGTGGTGCGGGTGCGGCTCGGCGGGCGGCCGGCTCCTGAAAAAGGAGCCATCTTCTCCGACCTGGCAGCCGCTGTCCGCGACGACTTCCGCGCCCGGCTCGATGAGGCCGTCCAAGCTTGGCGAACGCTTGAGAGTTAATCCACCCGGAGTGAAAGATTCTGGTTCCGCGCCGCGTGTCCAATCGCTGGAGGTACGATGCGCTATTACCGGGTTTGTCTCCTTGCGGCGATCCTGGCGCCTGCCTGCGACGGGCAAGGGCCGCAGCTTTACTTTTTCAACTTTCCGTCGGTCGCGGCAGGCCGCGCTGTTCATGAGAAGGCCGTGACGGCGCTTCAAGCTGCCGGCTGGTGGGACTTTGTCAGCTCGAATGCCGACCGCATCGAATACCACAACACGCGGCTGTTGGACCGGCCGAACCAAACGGCGGCAGGCTACGCTATGATCGACCGTGGCGCTCGTGTGATGGCGGTGGCCGTCGGCGGGCGCTCGGCGCGCGAGATCGGCCAAATCATGGCGCACGAAGCCGGTCACCTCGAGCATTGGCGCCGCTACGGAAAATTTGACGACGAAAGCTGGGCGAAAATGCGCGAGCGGCAGTTCCTTGAAGGAGGTCAACCGCGGGGCAATATCAGCCCGCTCAACAGACTTCTGGCCGGGTTGATTTTCCCGGCGATGGCGCTTATCTCGATTCTTATCTTCCTGGTGTGGGAGGCGGTCATTCATCCGGCGTTGGAGGGGCCATCTTACTCCCCCCAAGGACAGAGAAGGTTCGGGGCAGGCAGGTAAGTTCTTGAGGTGCGCGGTCCGATCACCTGCTCAGTTGGGCGAGTGGTCGCTGTCCGCCACGAACCAAGCCGTTTTTTCAAACCGACTCAGCCTCGCATTCCGGGCCGCGTCCCTGAGGTTTCTACGGGGTAGTTGTCTTTCTCTTCCTTAGCGGGCATCAAGCGGGCACGTGCCCGCATTCTGCGCCACTTTTTTGGTGATGTTCGGAGGCGGTCTTGCGACCGCCAGTTTCCAAGCGGGCACGTGCCCGCATTCTGCGCCACCCATAGCCAAATAAAATAAATAATAAAGGGTCAATGTTGTTTCCAAGCGGGCACGTGCCCGCATTCTGCGCCACATTTATGGACAAAATGGAAGACGAAAGGGAATTAGCTC